>ERZ831773.1989-NODE-1989-length-18395-cov-73.547655_pt1 | contig 18395 bp, 19 predicted proteins | sample MGYA00519696_ERZ831773 | MGnify/ENA primary metagenome ERZ831773 (study PRJEB31850, sample SAMEA3708720) | human gut metagenome | biome: human gut; feature: human-associated habitat; material: faeces | place: China | collected 2014 ...
AAATCAAAAACTCGAAATCCAGTTATCCTGAATTTCGAGTTTTTTCGACAGACTGTACAGCCGAAGTATTTTCTACTTCGGCTGTTGTGAATATATTTATGCTTTTACAAATTCAAAAAATGCTGCTTTATCTTGAGGTAATTCACTTACAGGATTAATTTGAGGCAAAATATTTATACGATCAATTTCTGTACCCCAAAAATCTTTAACAACAATTTCAATTTTTTCACTATCATATATAGTCGCATATTCATACATTTTTCCATCTTTGCCACAGAAAATTTGAGATACATATTTATCCTCTTTTCGTCTTTCATCAAATGTAAACTCAATATCATATTTATATGAATCATTTGGTATTATTCCCTTAAATTTCGCATACTGCCCTTTTGCAAAATCATTAACAGTACTTTCCCATACTTGTGCAGAATACATATTAGCTCCTGACCAGCGGCCATAAAGAGCTCTCATAGATTGATTTTTAAGTGATATTAAATTATTAAAGAAATTGCAATATTTAGATTCGCCACAACGAATTACCGCTTGCTTTTGACCCGTAGAAGAAACTTTATAATATTCAACATCCATATAGAGTGTCTCCCAGCTATTTGCAAAAGAGGTAATTCCACCTATAAGTATTGCTGAAAAATTGCCTATTGCTGGATGGTTTTGTGCTTCAACCATACTATCGTCAAATTCTAATCCAGAAATAAACTTTGCAACATCAAAGGTATTTTTTTGCAGTCTTGTTGGTTTTTTCTCATCCGGTTTATTTTCATACTGATAAGCAGGTTGAATATAGGTTTTTCCATTTTCATACAGCATAATTGGATATATTTCTTTAGTTTCAGGATTTTTAACTGCACCATATTTATAAACCGGTGCTGGAGTAGGTGTAGGCGTAACAGTATCCTTTTTTTCAAGAACAATTGCCTGTAAATTTAATCCTTTATACGCCGTTTCAACAGAAGATTTGCTATAGTACGTTTGTGATTGAGAAGTTAGAGGGTCATTAAAAATATAATGAGTACTATCATATCCAATCAACAGTAAACAATGTTCCGGTGCAATCCAATTAATTGTTTTTCCGTTGTAGGTCCATGTAGAGCTGATGTATGGAGTGTTCATATACATAGTTGCCCACAGAATTACCGGTATACCTTTGTCTATGTAGTTAGAGCATAAATTTTTCAGAGAAACACCATATAATTGTTTTGCAGTATATTTTTGTCCGGATAAAACTTTATCCAAAGCCTTTTTTATTACCGGAGCATAACATCCATAACCACTCGTAGATCTGGGATTTCCTCCGAATGAAATATTGGGATCAAAAGGTGTGCCTGATCTGTTAAGATAATTATCAATAAATGTATCTACTGAGATATTGATTCCTGCATGATTTAATGCCATAACTGTAGTAACACTTTCGCATCCTGTCGGATATTTGCCTAACTGAGAAATAAACGGAGCTTGAATTATTTTACTATTACCTGTAGGTGTTGATGGTTTAGTATAAATTTCATTTTCCTCGTAGATATGGATTTCCACACCGTTAATATTTTTACCGTCAATACCTGCATAGGAACAACCTGTGTCCAAAGTACCATCTAAATTATACTTTGACTGTACACTGCGCATCCACTTTGGATCAGCATTACTTACCCATGGTAACCAATTACCGTCTACATGCACTCTGTACATAACAACTACACCTGATGTTAGTTTTACATCTTCTTTACTATATACTTGAATATTCAATAACTGCACAGTGCCACCCGGATATCCTGCATAGTCATTTTCATTGCTTTTAACAAAAGGATAATAGTATGATCTTCCTTCATTCCAAGTCCTGTATAAAAGGTAATATGGCTTAGACTTATCGGTTTTAATTTTTATACCATTAATATGAACGGAGCTTGCCATTGAAGTAAAGCTATGCCAATTTGAATCTTCGTCAATATAGCTAAGTGTTGAAGCTACTTTGCCTCCGGATAAATTACCGATTGACGATGAGATGGATTTGCCATTAAACACATAGATTTCAACACCGCTTATATTTTTACCGATAATTCCAGCATATGATGAACTGACATCCAATGTTCCACCTAAATTATAGTTTTCTTGAACATTCTGCATCCACTCCGGATCAGCATTACTAACCCATGGCAACCATCTTCCATCAACATAAGCACGATACATTACAACAACACCGGCAGTTAGCTTTGTTCCATCCTTACTATATGCACTTATACTCAGTCCCTGAATTGGTTTATTTGGATAACCTGCGTAATCATTTTCTAAACTTGTTACTTCAGGATAATAGTATGATTGTCCTTCGTTCCATGTTTTGTAACGCAAATAAAAATCCGAATTTGAATTGGTCTGAATTTTAATACCGTCAATAGGAGAAGCCATTACTTTATGATTGAAACTTTTCCAATTAGATGTACTATTTGCCATATACTGGGTTGTTATTAATTCTTCAGAACCAACGAAACTACCTGAACCCGCATTTAACGAATCTTCTTCAAAAATACGAATTTCAACGCCACCAATATTTTTACCGTCTATGCCGGCATAAGATGAACCTGTATCTAAAGTACCATTCAAACTATATTTAGTTTTTACATTTCTCATCCATTCAGGATCAGCGTTACTTACCCATGGCAGCCACCTTGAATCAGTATATACTCTATACATAACAATAATTCCGGAAGTAAGTTTTGTGCCATTATTTCTATATACATTGATACTTAACCTCTGAATAGCTTTTCCAGGGGAACCTGCATAATCATTTTCTGTACTATTTACGGCAGGATAATAAGATGACTGTCCTTCATTCCATGTTCGATAAGTTAAATAATAATCCTTGTTACTGCCTGTCTGTATTTTTACTCCATCTATTCTGGATGACAAAGTGCTTTTTGAAAAAGACTTCCAATTAGATTCATTTCCAACCATATAGCTTAGCGAAGGATTTGATTCACCACCAGAGTAGTTTCCTAACGATGATTCTTTATAAACACGAATTTCTATTCCGCTAATATTCTTTCCGGAGATACCGGCATACGAGCTGCTGGTATCTAAAGTGCCACCCAGATTATATTTACTCTGTACACTATCCATCCATTCAGGGTCAGCATTACTTACCCATGGTAGCCATTTATTTTCTACAAAGGCTCTATACATAACAACAACACCTGATACTAACTTCGTACCATCATTCCTGTATGCTTGAATCTGAAGTTGTTGAATTGGCTTACCTGAAGAACCTGCATAATCGTTTTCAGTACTTTTTACATATGGATAATATCCATTCATTCCCTTATTCCAAGTTCTATATTGTAAATAAAAAGATTCATTTGAACTTGTTTTAATCTTTAAGCAGTCCATAGTAGATTTTGTCTGATTACTAAAACCTATCCACTTTCCACCGTATAAATATGAAAGAGAAATTGCTTGCTTACTCAATAATTTTTTCCTCCTAATATAAATAATTAATATTTTTGATCGATCGCATAGAACATATGTTCTATATATAATTTTAGCGTATAAATTCAAAGTTGTCAAGAAAATCAATAATACTTTTTTGCAAACTAGTTAATTAAAATAGTTTTTGAAATATAAACATATTTTTCACTAAATAAAAACGAGATAAACAATAAAGGTCATCTCGTTTAATTACATCCTATTCGGTTTCGAACAATAATTATATTTAACATCTTTGAGTCTTTTGTTAGTATCGAGCAAACCTTTTACCCCGAAGCACAGGAAGTTGTCATCGGTGATATTCGTATGACCGTTGAAATACTTTGATTCTGAACCTACACACATACTGTGAATACCCAGACAAACCTCCTGCAGGATTTCTTCTGTATAAAGATACTTTCGCTTGTGGTCGTAGGTCATATATTCTTCCTCACACAAGTCGTAAAAATCACTCATCACAGGAAAGTCGGACGGTTTCTTTGTGCTGTAATCAGTTGTGTCGGTTATGCCGAATCGTGCGTACAGCTTCATAATCAGAATTTCTATTGTATCAAGCTGTGCGTCCGTGATCCTTGTAGGTTCTGAAAAAGTCTTTCAAGAACGCAATGTGCTGTGATAATCGGGTAACACGCTTGAACGGTTCGGGTGTTTTGGAGTCAACTTCTTCATTTGCATCACCCCAATCCTTTGGTTCTAACGGATTGATTTTGTATTTGCCCGACATAAAATCAATGTAACAACCGCCGAGGGCATTTGTCAAATCCTCATACTCCGCTTCGGGATCAAGGCATAAGATTTTCTTTCCGCTTTCACGAATATTTGTAAGGATAAGTTTCAATAAATACGATTTACCCTGACCTGAGTTTCCGAGAATAAGGATGTTACTCGTTGTCTTGTCCTCAGTTCTGCGGTCAAAATCAACGAGAATATTCGTGCCGTACTTATCTCGACCGATATACAAGCCGTTTGAATCTGTCTTACCACTGAAATTAAACGGGAACAGATTTGCAACTGATGAGGCAGGCAATACACGCTCATATAGACTGCCGAACTGATTACTGCCGATAGGGTTTACAGACAGGAAGCCTTCTTTCTGTCGTAAAGTCAGACGGTCAACTTCAATTTTTGACCGTGTCAACTCCATTGCAATATCGGTTTGCAACTCCTTCAATTTCTGCTTACTCTTGGCTTTAAGCTCTATGAACACAGAACAATGCAATAACGGTTCTTTGTTTTTTCGTAAGTTCGCCATCAGCGTGACAACATCATGCAAGTTGCCCTGTGCTTCGATGGTTTCGTTTACATCATTGCCGCCTGATTTGAGCTTGTTTTTGCGTGTGGCATTCTGTATGATTTTACGCTGTTCCATACTCTCCACAAGTCTGTGGTAGATGCGGAGAGTAACTCCGCTTCTGTCTGCAAGCTGTGAAAGAATCGCTTGTTCTTCCGTACTTGGCGGATATTCTCTGACAGCCCATATACTTCGGTACGAGTCTCCTACAATATAATAATCGGTGAAAAACTTTATTGTTGACGGCAGAATCATATCAAAGAAATCTTTGGTGTATATTTCCTCTGCTTGTTCGGGTGTGAGCACCTTTGGTTTTCTATTGAATAGTCCCATAATTTTTACCCCCTTTAATTTCGGACTGCCAACACAAGTATGCGGTCATCCTGATTGTATCCGTAACAGGTTGAAAGCGTTAAAATTTGCTGACCGTAAACAGGTGTGACATCTGTGTTGTATATAGATTTCTCTTTTGCATATTCAATTCTTGAGTTATAGCTTTTTTGCGTTCCGACCGTTGTGAATTTGTACCAATCATCATCGGATTTTACCCTCATAACAGAAAAGACGGAGTAAGTAAATGCCCCGTCTTTCGTTTCAAGTACAACTGTCGGATGTTCAGTAAAGTACGAATAATCGGTATAGTTGCAAAGGTCTGCAAACATTGTGCCATTGTTCATATGGTGTCCGTAGATTATGAGATTGGTACTGTCGGCTGAACACCTTGCATCAAGAAACGGAGTACCGCTATAGCTGTACTCGCCGTAAAAGTTTTTGTTCAGATACTTCTGCGGATTGCTTGGTGTGTGCATAACAGGGTAATTGATATTTGTTCCTGCTATGCTTATCCAGCCAAAGCATTCGGAATTCATTGAAATGAGTTCTGATATTGAATGAGGTTCGTAATAGGTTGTGCAATACACAGTTTGTTCAGCCTGAACTTCATTATCAAAATCGCTGACTTTTAATATATTTGGCTTTTTAATTGTTTCTTCAATGGTTGCATCTGTTGTATCCTCAGTAACGATTTCTGCAAGCTGTCTGAATGCTTCCTTTTCCTTGTTTTCGGTGTACATCCGTGAAAATATTGAAATCAAACAGGCAATTATAATTACAGAAAATATGCCTATCACAATTCCCGTTTGGATTTTCCTTTTATGCTTCTTCATTTTCCACCTCCGAAATATACTGTTCGCCGTCATAGTCGGGCATCAAATCGCCGTTCATACTTGCGTCAAAATAGATTGCAAGAAAACGCTTGATATCTGCTTTCTTCATTCTTGTAACCTCGAAACCCTGATCGGATATAATCTTCTCAACTCTGTTTGCTTTCTGCAAAACATTTTCGAATTTTGAAGATTTACACCTTGCGATGAACAGAAACTGCCTTGCAGTTGAGGTTTCGGTCTGTATGCTGTCGAGAAAATCCAAATCCTTATTCAATATTTTTCTGACTTTTTCATTCTGTTCAGCTTCAATTCTGCCTTTGATATAGCTTTTGTTTGTATCGAAACACTCGCAGGAATCGGTACAGGTGATCTCAATATCCGGCACAGCAGAAAGCACCATCATCAGGTGGCGCACCTTGATTTCGATATTCGTGTGGGAAAGCACAGAAATATTTGTAGGCTGAACCATATAGAAAATAAATTCTTCCTTGCCGACCTTTAAACCATTTTTCGTAAAGGTTTTTATGCCCAGCAAGTCCTGAACGGACTTGCCTTTTCGTTTTTGCTTTTTCACTTTTTCTCCCTCCAGTAAAAAATTTGTTGTGTTGAAATAAAATACTTCACAGCATAGCGGATAAAATCAAGAATTGTTGTATCTTCAAGCCTTATTGACAAAAACCCGAAACAGAGAGTTACCGCAAGAGGTACTATTATTCTCGTCTGTGCAAGTATCAGTATTGATAACAAAAGCGCTATGCTCATAATTGCAAAATCCCGTAAGCTCCACAGCCATAGATTGGCTGTGGCTTTTAGGTTTTGCGGATATAAATAAGTGGTCATAATCTTTAAATCCCTTTCGTCTTAAATCGGAGCAAAGTTCTAACAAGCTTGTTTGATTAGAACTTTGCGATAGATTGCAACTTGTGCCAAGGAGCATTGCTCCTCTGCTTTTTAGCGGAAATTTTACGCTAAAAAACAGTAATGTTCTAAGCAACATAAGTGGAGTAGAACATTGGCACTAAGTTATTTAGCCGCCCTTGCAACACTTCTCGTCAGATTAACAGCAGTTGTTGTTGCGTGAACAATGCTTGTCATATTCACTTTAACTGATGAATCCAGTCCGAACTGCTGTGCAATTCTAGGAACTTCGTTTGATGCAAGCATTATTCCAAGTCCTAAAAGCATATTGCCGGGGAAGGTTAGCAACCCGAGGAACAGCAGAGTTGTCTGCATAAATGCCGTAAGGCACAGTGCCGCTATCTGTTTCATCCACTGATTGAAGCCGTCCTGATATCCTCTCGGAACGCTGAACATATACAACGCACCTACCGCCATCTGGATGAGCAGAATTCCTCCACGCTTGATGTTCGCAAAAAATATTTTTATTACGCAGTAGGCAAAAGCAATCATACATAACAGATTCAGCAAACCAAAATTCACTTGAACAGAAACTGCAAAACTACCCTCTAAAACGCTTGTGCTTTGTCCGGCTAAATCAAGGCTTTGCTGTCCTGCCATTATGGACGACAAATCCTTTGAAAATGTGTTTTGCAGGCTGATGCAGAACTTATACAACTCCACAGGTACTACGCCAAACAGCGAACAGGCAAAGAACCCTTTTAATACATTTATAGCGGTTGTTTTGATATTTGCTCTGCCGTTCTGATACTCTATTGCAACATCGAATACGGCAACGACCGTGCCTGCGACGAACAATGCCCAGCCAAAAAGAGTAAACAGATTTATTGTCGCCTGCACCCATTCAAGGTCAAACACATCTGCGCCCATATTTCCTATCATAGTGAAAAAGTCTGCGACAGCGTTGTAAATTGTTTCATAGAACCACTGTAACATCGTGTTCCATATAGCGTTTGAGATTTGCTCACCGAGGTAATCGAACACACCGCCTATGGCACTTCCGATACCTCCGATAAAATCTCCTAACCAGTCAAAAATATAAATCACCTCCGCAAAAGGCTGTTATGCCTAACACAACAGCCTTGTATTTATAGTTTAAATTTGTTATCAGAGAATTGTCCAAATGTATAATGGTGCTGTCAGCGAGAACACAAGACAGCCGAAAAGAATTGCAGGCGCCGTAAATTCAAACTGTCCGTGCTTGCGGTAATCCATATATGCGGTTGCAAGTTTGACAAAGAATAGAATTGCTAAAATCATATCTACAGCAGGAAACACAACATTATTTACTACATTTTTTATCTGCGTTTGAGCAGAATTCCAAGTGTTTTGAATTGCAGACGAAACATCTCCTGCGGCAAATACCGTTACTGCGGATATTCCGAGCATTATCAAAATTACCGATATTCCTGCTATCCACTTCAACAACTTAATTTTTCTTGACTCTATCATTTTGTACCTCCGATTTTCTTAAATCATTCTCCGATATATATCTGACTTTGATGTTCAGCTTTTCGGCAAAGAGAATTTCCTTTTTCATACCCTCGGTTATTTCATCACCGAAAGCCCAAACCTCATCACACACCCAAAGCAGAGAAAGTCCCGCAAGCATACCAAGGTTTCTTTCTTCTTTGTTGCTGTCATCTAAAATCAGCGCATAAAAATGCGGTATGAACGGAGCCATACCGCACTCTAACGCATATCGGGCATATCGTTTTGCATTTTCAATATTTGCAGATACATTACCACCCAAAGGCGAACAGATATACACCCTGCGCATTATTCATCGTCCTCATCTTTCTTCTTAAATTTGATGATGAGAAATGCAATTAAACAGCCGACAGCAACAGAAGCCAATCCGATATAAAAGCCAAGATTTGAATTGTCACCTGTCTGCGGTTTTTCAGGTTGAGGCTGCGGATGAATAGTTACAGTCTGATCCTTGTCATCAATGTCAGCGTGAACAGCAATTTCCGTTTCATCACGGTAGAGAGTTTCAAACACAACGACTTCTGTGTTTTTGGTAATTGCAGAGCCGTCAAAGGTAAAGGATACAGTGACTTCGCCGTCTGCTGTTTCAGGCGTGAATGTTACTTCGGAACAAACTTCTTTGCCGTAAACAAGGAATTGCTTACCCGTGGATTTATCCATAAGGACGCCTTTGATTGTGTATTCTTTTCCTGCTGTGAGATGTTTGTAGGAAACAACATCATCAATGGTAATATCTCCGTTAGCTGTGAATTCCTTTTTGTCGTCTATAGTTGCAGTTGTTCCGAGTTCAGGTATTTTATCGTTCTCGACTGTGATTTCGATAATTTCCTTGTTTTCAGAAATTGTTACGGTATAGTTTTCTTCATTAGGCAGATAACCCTCGGCAGGCTTTAACTCACGGATAATGTATTCTCCATATGTAACATTTTCAAAAGTGAAGATTCCTTCCTCATTTGATTCGGATGTCAGAATTGCAGTTTCTTCTGTAAATTCGGTTTCAGTAATACTGAACAATCCGAATAATGCGCCTGTGATATTTTCGCCTGTTTCACGGTCAATTTTCAAGCCTTGGATTGTGCCATAGATGATTTCATTTCCAAGCGGTTCACCGTCATTTACAGAGATATGAACAGTTGCTGTATCCTGTCCTGCATATTCAAACACAACAGGGTATTTTTTATCAGAGAGGATATAGTGGCTGTCAGTGCTGATTTCCTTAACATAGTAACTGCCAATTGGTAGGTCGGTTGTGAAATTCGCCTTACCTTTTTCATCACAGGTGATGATTTCAAGAAGTCCGTCCTTTGGAATGGCTGTTCCGTTTAAAGCCTTTAAATCTTCATCAGCGTAAAGTCCGAATGAAACATTCAGAATTTCGTCATTGTTTCCGATATTGAATTTTTCGTCCTGTTCAAGAATTTTTGTAAGGTCGATTTCAACCTTTTGCCTGTCGTTTGTAAATGATGTTGAGGTGTTGGTCACCTTTTCGTTCTGTCCTGCATAAGTGAGTTCGATATGATTTACAGTCCTGTTCAGAACAAATCCGTCAGGTGCTGTTTTTTCAACAACACGGTATTTGCCGAGGTAAAGCTGTTTGCTTATAGCTGTGCCTTTTTCACCTGTGGTAATGGTATCAACAAGAGTATCTTTTGTATATCTAATTGTTCCGTCAGGTGTTGTAATGTCCTCGTCAGCATAGATTTCAAAGACAGCACCTGACAAACCGCTTACAGAATATTCAGGCTGATAGATGGTCGGAAGTGCAACATCATTTCCGTTTTCATCAGTATATCCGCCGCCGACTGCAGTTACATTCGAGAAAATCTCGCCTGTTTTTTCTACGGTAATTGTGCCTTTCTGCGGAGTGTTTTTCTTCTCGGTTTTTACGATTGTAACGCCGTTTTCTTCACTTGTGTTTTCTGCTGTAATATCAAAAGATACAGGTGTGCTGTCGAGGGTATATCCGTAAGGAGCCTGCACCTCAACTACTGAATAACCTTTGCCGTATGGCAGAGTTTCGGGTGTGATGAGATAACCCTCGCTGTTCGTGTAGAATGTTTCAATCTCTGTAACAGTCGGATAGGTGTACTTCATTGTTACCTTGTTTCCATCGGGATCATAAATCTGAAAGCCTGCGCCTGCACACGGAATCTGCTTTCCTGTTTCGCTGTCAACCTTTACTATCTTTACATAACTTTCAAGGCTTGCGTTATTGATGAGATATTTATAGGTTTTGCCGTCATCGTTTACAAACACATCAAAGTCAGAGATGAACTCTGTGCCGTTCCAACCCTTGGTCTGATGAACTGTGTATGTTCCGTAGGGCAAATCCTTTGTTTCTGCAAAACCGTATTCATCACATACAAGAGTATCTCTTTCTGTTTCCTTTGCTTTTGCATAGCCTCCTGCCGATTTCAGATACACCTGAAATTCTGCACCTTTTTCGGGAGTTTCAATTTTTGTACTGCCGTCATCGGTGTGCTTTATGATTGCAATTTTTCCTTTCAGTATATCTTCGGTAACACCTATTGAGATGCTGTTGTTTTCAAGCGTATATTTTTTCGCCTCTGCACCGATATGATATTCGGTTTCATCAAGCAAATAACCCTCGCTCGGCTCAATTTCTTTTAAAGTCCACTTATCTCCGCATACATAGTTTGAAGTTGTAAAACCGCCGTTTTTATCGGTGGTGTACTTGTCAACCAACTTGCCGTTATTGTAGATGCCGTAAACTGCTCCTGTAAGTGTTGCATCACCCTGTGCAGACTTTGTTTCAGCGTCCGTTTTAGTAACAGTAAGATTCCACTTTTTAAGAACATTACTGAAAGATACAGTTGCCGTTTTCCCACTTTCAACATTTACGGTCTTTGATTTTTGTTCGGCATACTCTGTCGGAGTATGCTCGGTAACCGTGTATTTTCCGGGAACAAGGTCGGTTAATTCAAATTCGCCTTTTGAGTTTGTCTTAACTGTTTTGCTGTAACCATCGCCGTTGACAGTAAACTCAATATTTGCAACATTGCCGTCCTCGGAGGTTTTGACAAGCTTAAGATTGCCCGAGCTTGTCTTGACCTTGAAATATGCTCTTATCGGGTCAGCGTCGTTTTCAACACCTGTGATTACATCCTGCAAAGTTGCATCTCCATATGGGATAAGGGTTGTATTTCCTACGCTTGGCATTAACTTTGCAGAGTTGAATGTTACTGCATCGTTGACTGGCAAAGTTGAAGTCAAGGTCAGCTTGTTGCCTGATACAGATGCGCTCACACCGCCTGTTGTCTTGAAGCTGAAATCTGAAAGAATATTGTTGCTGTCGGTAAGAGTTAATGTGTACTTTCCGTCTAAATATTTCATCTCATAGGTTTCAGCCTTTGAAGCGATTGCCGATGCAAAGCTTGGAACGGTTGAGTAATTTGCAAGACTTTTTGAGATTGCATTGTAAACTGACTTAACTCCGGGATTTGCTCCGCCTGCACAGATACCGTCAATGAACTTTGTATTTGTGCATTTATAGCCTTCGCTTGTAGAACGACAACCTGAAACAAACTCCCATACAATCAGCTGTGTTGCTACCCATTTCTGATCCTCTGTTCCGCTTAAGCTTTTTCCCGAACCGGGCTTGCCGTAGAGCAGAGCAAGATTGATTGCTTTCTGCTTTGCAGAACCTAAATTCTTCCAGACGGTTGAACCGTTCTCGGTCAGCGTATTGCCTGAATAGAGAGTATGACCGGGTTCAATGCAATAGGCTTCTTTTCCGTCTGCAAAAATCTTGCAAAGCTCTTCGCCGGGAGTTCCGACTGTGTAGCCGTCACTGACCGTTGCCTGCTGAAATTTGATTATGTTTCCTGTACTGTCATAACAATAATCGAAGGTGATTGTAACCTTATCACCGCTTGCCGCACTTACGGGGAGTGCGAACATTGTTCCGAATATTACGGCAACCGCAAGCAAAAGTGCTGTTATTCTTGTGAAATTCCTTTTAGCTAAAATGTTTTTCATTCTAAAAATTCCTTTCTTGGTAAAAAATAAGGCAAAGTCTTTTGACTCTGCCTGCTGATGAAATATTCTGTTTTCAGATAAAGTAAATCATAATTTCATCGCCTGCCCTTCATTGAAATCTTCATCTATATCATCAGACTGCTCACTGCCGTCCGTTATATTTACATATTCGCTGATAATGTTCAGCGCTTCGCAGTAACTGCCAGAACTCGTAACACGACTACACATTTCTTTTGCCTCGTCAGCCATACCGTTTTGTTTGAGAGTGTGACTTGCAATTCCTAACAGATTGAATATGTTGCCGTCCTGACCTATCAATGCACAGTCAGGTTTGACCTTTTCTGCTTTGATTTGCTCATCGGTAATAAATCCACCGAGCTTGTTTTCCACATAGTCGGAAAGCCACATTCCTGCAAAGGCTGTGTATGACTGCAACCGCCACATTGCAAGCTTGCCGATGTCAAGATGGACATCGGCAAAGGGATAGAGAATACAGGTAACGCCGTCATTTTGAAATACAGAGACATTCTCAAACTTTGTGTCGTCAAGAAGTATTCCCTTGTCCGTGAGCATTTTATTGATGCCGTCCACCCATTCCTGTGTTTCACCTCCGCATCCCTGCAGGATGAGTCCTTCCTTGCCGTTCATACGGCGGAGATCTGTTAGAGTTATTTGGTTTATTTTCATTGGAATCATTCCTTTCAAAAAAATTACAGCACCCGATTAAGAGTGCTGTCTATACTTTACTTAGCAGTAAACTACATATATTTTGTTGTTTTCTGCAATTACATTGAATGACAAGTCGCTTGGAATAATGCCACTGCTTTGGTGCTGTTCCTGCCGTCGCAGAAATTTTCCAAGATACAAAAACACCCACGGAAGTTGAAACCGTGGGTGATAAAGAACTGTTATTCACTTTTTCTTCTGCCGTACAAGCTTTGAATATTTCTGTTGCTAAAATCAACGTCAGCATTATTGCGATTTTCTTTTTCATACTATCGCCGTCCTTTCAGCAACAAGTATATCCAAAAAATTTGAAATGTCCAGAGTTTTATGAATGACAAACTGGAGTTTGTGCTACGATTTTTCAGCCACGGCAAATATTCCTGCTCGTCTAAAGCTACCCATGCCATTAGGCATAACGAATTTATCATAATAGTCGCAAATTTCTATAAAATCCTTGTCTGTGCTAATTGCGTTGATTTTATCGTATACACCCTCGGCGGTGTTCTGCCGATAAAGATGTAGCAAATACAGGTGTGTCAAGCTACCAATACTGTGACATTCCAAAACATTCATCCCATTTTTGTGCAAAACATCTCGCAACTCGTCAACATCATAGGCTTTCAGTTCAGAAATTGAAGTCAGTTCTTCAGCATCATCATAGTCATCTTTGCTGAAATAACCAGTTTCCATCATATCCTTTACAGATGGATGAATACGATTCAGTTTGGTAAGACAGTAATTCAACCATGTGGCTGTCATGCAGCTTTTACTGGAAACAGAGAGCATTACCTTTTTACCAACTCGGCAAATTTCAGAAATTACATTACCTGCCTTATGTCCTGAGAAAGAAATTGCACCATCAAAGCACAAGACCAAATCAAATTCATTTTCCTCAAACATCTCAAGACAAGCTGCATCCTGTTTAACAAACCGGATATTGGTTAGGTCTGCGGCTTTGTCTTTCGCTATCGTTATCATTTCATCGGATAAATCTAGATGAATAACATCAAAACCCATTCGTGCCAATGGGATAGAAAAAGCTCCCGTTGCTGCACCTACATCCAATATTTTGCGAACACCTGGTAAATGGTTTTGAATCGCTTTGAATCTCAAAAGGCGGTTTATCATCTCATCGTCATAATCGACTTCTTCTGTATGAGCCATTTCGTCCCAAAATGGCTCATAATCAGTTAATACTATTTTGCTCACTCCCTTGCAATTTATCTTACATTAATTATACATTACCCCAAAGTAACTGTCAACCTGATTTACATACTCTGTACAAAGCTTTCCGATTCATCTTCCGACATATCCTCGGTTTCATCCTCGCTCTGCTGTTCATCAAGTGCCTGATGATACACTTCCATAACCTTGCTGTTTAGCATATCTCTTGACTCCTTTGAAATCGGGTGAGCAATCTCGCTGAACTTCGTTTCGCCGTTTTTGTCAACATAGTTACTTGCAGGCATTGCAACAAATAAGCCTTTTCTTGAGTTCATCACTCTGATTCCGTGAATTGCCACAGCACCGCTGACAGTAACGCTTGCAAATGCCTTTGTGTTGCAATCATCTACATCAACGAGCTTATCAATTCTCGCCTTGATATACGGCAGTTTTCTTTTCTGATTGTTGTTTTTGTTTCCTTTAAAAGTTGTATTCTGTGTCATTATAAATTTACCTCCGATTTAGTGTTTCTGCTTTTCTGTCCACAGCAGAGAAAGATGTAAAAGTGCGTTTCTCTGTTCTTCCTCGGATAGGCTGTCAAGGAAATCTTCAAGGGTGAAATTTTCCTCATATTCTTCTGCTAACTCCTTGCAGTTGTCACATATTTTTTCCCGCCTGACAACTACCGAGCTGTCATCAAGCTCCGTAAACGACAGCACGTCGTTGTATCTGAATCCGATTCGCTGACGGATTTCATAGGGAATTGTAATTCTTCCTTTTTTACCGAGAACTCTGTAAATTTTAAGCACTACTCGTCCTCGCTTTCCGCAAGCTCTGCTCTGCACTCATCGCAGATACAGTTGCTACAATTACACTTGTCATCAAAATTTTCGCAATCATCATCGCACCTCTCAATCAGAATTGCTCCTTCCACAGCTGAAATCTGCACAGCACAGTCGGATGTGATTCCTGATACAATAAGTGCGTCAAGCGGTATGCTTACATAAATTCTATTTTCCATTGTTAATAATACACTCCTTCAAAATTTGTTCTAAATCAATTTGTTGTTCGGTTGTTAAGTCAAGCAGGCTTAACTGTAACGGCTTGTTTCTCTGCCTTTCATACATATCGTAGTTGCTGATTAGCAGTTCGGGGAATTGCTCGCCTGCATTAATTCGCTGTTTCATATTGTGAAGCCTTGTGAAATCAAAAAATGAATATCCATCATATAAATTACGTATTTCCTCACAATCATTGTATGATACAAGCCATTTGCCTTTTGCATTTGCAAGTGCGTTTTTTAGCCTTAAATGGTCGTCCCAAGTAAATCCGCATTGATACACATACTCGCTTGAGAAGTATGGCGGATCACAGTAGAAAAATGAGTTTTCTCTGTCATAATGCTTTATCAGGACTTCAAAATCCTGATTTTCAATCACAACATTTTCAAGTCTTTTGCCGACTTGCTCTATCAGTTGAAAAAGGCTTACTACTGAAAATGGCTGACAGGCAAAGGATTTTCCGCCGCTTGAATAGCTGTATCGCAGAAGTTTAAGAAACATTACTGCTCTGCGCAAGTCATAGTCCTGTTTCATTTTTATATACAATTCAATGATTTCTTCAACTTTCAAGTCTGGCAGGATAATCTTTGTCAGTTTCAATTCCTCATCAAGGTACTTATCGTCAAACTTTTCCTGTTTAAAAAAGTTCTTTATAGCATTGAAATCATCCCTTGAATTAAGCGGATAAAATCCGAGTTCTTTTATGAATGCCATAGGTCTATCACGCATACAGCGAAAAAGGTTTACAAGATTATGGTTATAATCGTTGTACACCTCGAACTTATCAGGCTTTTTCTTGCCTAACAGTACAGCTCCCGAACCTCCGAACGGTTCAATATACCTTTCGTAATTCAGAGGAAACAGGGCGTACAGAATATGAAGGATGGAGGTTTTGTTACCCATCCAACTTACAGGGGTTTTGATATTCATCACTCCATTTCTGAATACCAATCGCCCCTGAAACGACAAAAAGCCGTTGATTAAGTATTTAACTCAACCAACGGCTTATATATAAAAACCAATATCAGTCGTTAGGAACGATTGATATTAGTTGTTATTTAATTTTTATCGTTTACTTTCTTGATAATCTTTCCAATTTCAGAAATTACATTCACTGTCACAGCGTTTCCTGCCATTTTGTATAGCCTGCTGTCGGATAGTCCTGTCGCTTTTGCTTTGTCGAATTGATCGTCCGTGAAACCTTGTAATTTCCAGCACTCCATCGGAGTAAGCTTTCTTATTCTGCCGATATGGACTTCTCCGTTTGGTTCGACAAAAACAACTGCGAATTTTTCATCATCTGTAAAATCTGTGCTTTCAACAAAAACTCCCGAATGTTCAGCCTTGCGGTTACTGATTCCCGAATCATGTCTTGCAGTTATGCACCTTGCAATTTCTGTCAGCTTAGGTTCGGGGTTCAAGTCGATGAAATAATATGCCTGAGTTGCGGAAGTTATCAGAGTATGCGCTATCTGACTTCCTACTCTGTCACGCCTTGAATTTTGTCCTGAAAAGGCAGTATCAATGCTGTCGCCGGGATATGCGATCTGATAACCGTCTTTGGTTTTAGATTTTATCGGCAGACCAAAATTTTCGGTATTTTCAATGAGATAAAGTCCCGAATGACCGCCGAATCCGCCCGAACCGCTTGTAAGAGTACAGCTTAGTCCTTTTGATGAGTAGATTCGTTCACCTTGCGTTGGGTTTTCTTTGTATAAGAGTTTTTCCGCTTGTTTGCGTGAAAGATAGTACTTCGCCGGCACATTGTCCTCGATGATATCCGATAATGTACACTTGATTTCGTGATTGCGGTACTCCGAAATTTTTGCTGTTAAGTACCTGCCAACATACATCATACCCCAATTCATCCAATGTATGGATGATTGTTTCAAATGTTTTGCCTGAGTCGTGGTTAAGCAGACCGGGAACATTTTCGAGGAAGATATACTTAGGTTTTTTAACGGCAGCAATTCTTGCAATTTCAAAAAACAACGTTCCTCTTGTATCGTCAAATCCTTTTCTTGCTCCTGCGATTGAGAAGCTTTGGCAAGGAAATCCGCCGGTAATAAGGTCGAAATCGGGTAACTGTTCGGGTACGATTTTTCTTGCATCATCAAAGTAAAGTTCACCTCCCGTGTCGTACATTGCTTCGTATGCCTGATTTGCATACTTGTCGATTTCGCAGTATCCGACGCACTCAAAACCGCCTATGGCTTCAAGTCCGGAACGGAAACCGCCAATACCTGCAAACATATCGAAATATTTGATGCTCATAAATCTTCATTCCAAAAGAAGATTTATAGATTAAAAACACCTCACATTCCTATTGTCATTCCGTTATCCTCATCAGGAGTTTCATCTTCAACTTCTGATTCGGATTGGTTTTCTGCTTCGATTTCTTCCTGCGTAAGCTTTCTGAATGAGTCCTCTCCGGGAACTACACCGAGTGTTCGACCATTGTCCCACTCAGGAAATATCGTACCCAACGAATCAACAAATTTAACCGTTCCTCTTGTGCCTGAGGTCACAGGTGCATAAGGGTCATTCATAGAGATAAGCTCAATTCTTGTACCCGGCGGATACAATTTCTTTGTGCTTTCAGATATTCTGCGCTGTCTTTCGTATTCGTTCAAGTTTAACACCTCCAATATTTTACTACTAAATAATTGTTTTGTTGGACTTCTGATTTTTATTGTCATAAAATCAACCAACCTCTTTCTTATTTCTGTCTGTGTTAAGTTTTTTGTTGTCAGAGAAATGTGCGATTTCATTTTCATCACACTCATCATTGCGCCTGTCAAAATTAGGTTTCTGACGCATCTCTCTTTCAAACTTCCTGAGTTCAGGTGTGTCGGTAAAATACATTTAAAATCATTCCTTTCAATTTTTTGTAAATAAAAAAAGGCAACCGTTCTAATCAAAAAAATTAAAACGATTGCCAAATAAAAAAAGGCTCTATACTAAATGTTGGGGTGAGGAAAAAGCCTACAAAATAAATTTAAAAAATTTTCAAAAAAAGTAGAGCATATTTTCCGAAAATCCGTTAAAATGGAATTGACGAGAAACCAGAACGGAGGAATAAATATGCTC
>ERZ831773.1993-NODE-1993-length-18335-cov-80.483698_pt1 | contig 18335 bp, 13 predicted proteins | sample MGYA00519696_ERZ831773 | MGnify/ENA primary metagenome ERZ831773 (study PRJEB31850, sample SAMEA3708720) | human gut metagenome | biome: human gut; feature: human-associated habitat; material: faeces | place: China | collected 2014 ...
ACCACAAAAATAGCAAAAAGCCCAGCATATGCTGGACTTTTTCGACAAGCTGACGGCTGTTGCTTAAATCGCAACAGCCGTTTAATTTATCCGAAAATTTTTAAAATCTCATCCTTATGAGCCATAATTGCGTCATAGCCCTCTTGAATAGTATCGTCAACACTGTCGATAGAAAAAAGGGCGGTATTCTCGTTTTTAATCTGTACGGCGAGGTCGGCAAGTTTCATTGACTCTCTGGTACTGTCAATGGAATACACATCGAGAGCACGCCATATAACCTTAATAAGTCCGTCAAGACCTGCGTCCGGTTTATACTGCAAAATATCAAATCCGATTGCAAGCACCTTGCCTACACCCATATCCTTTAAAACTCTTACAGGCAGGTTATCCTTTGAACCGCCGTCAACAAAGTCATATTCTTTATACGGGCAGGTTGTGTAAATTGCAGGAAACGACATACTCGCTCTTACGGCAACATCAAGCGGAACATCTGTAAGATAGTGTATATGCTCCCTTTCAAGATGCTCGTCATAGGTTGTAAAAATACATTCGTCTGTTGTCATTGTGTCAACGGTACAGACAGAAAGATTAATCGGCAAAGACTTAAAATCATTTTCAAGTCCCTTTGAGGCAAGCACTTCTTTTACAACATCAGAAATTATTTCGCCGTTTTTAATGCCGTTTTTCTGAATTTTTTTATAAACAATAAACTGTGCAAGTGCCTTAAATATAAGTCCGTTGTCGATTTCGGCAAGGATTTTCCAATACTTTTTGGCAACCTCATGCATTTCCTTTGGCTCAAGTCCCATGGCAACAAGCATTGCCATAATAGAGCCTGAGCTTGTGCCCGACACATATTCGGGTCTAATGCCAAGCTCATACAAAGCGGTTACCGCACCGATGTGCGCAATTCCCTGCAAGCCGCCGCCCGAAAAAACAAATCCAGTCGAATCTTTTCTGTCTTTCATAATTTTGCTGTCCTTATCTTTAATTAATAAAATTTGTAAACATTACAGTAAGACTCGGTTTCTACAAAGTAATCGTACCAGTTGTAGAACTCATCAAAGCTGTAATCCTCGGAAATCAACTCATAATTTTTAAATTTTGTATTCTCTGTAATATACTTAATTACCTTGTCTTTGTCGGCAAGCCTTGAAATATAAACGGTAATTTCCTTTTCATTTGCAAGCTTTTCATCTGTTTTAAGCGCCTGCATACTGTCGGTTTTTTCCTTTTCACTGCCGTTGTTCATATAGCCGTCCATAAACTCGGTAATCTTGCCGTTCGTAATTACTCCCCTCTTCTCTGCAAAGTCCTCAAGCTCATTTGCAAGGGTAGGCGAAAAGTCGGGTGTTTGAACAATCATAATTTCGTCATAATTTGCGAGTTTGTCTATACTCTTGTTCCATTCAAGCATAGCAGTGCCGACAAATACGCATTTATCGGTTTGCGGAGTGTAAAGCTCGGTTTTTACGCCATACATATAGTAAGGCTTTACAGTGATATAGCCGATTGCGCAGGTAATTGCTAGGCAAATCGGTACGGCTGTTGTAAGCCACTTTTTGCCTGTAATTCTTGTAAACTTAATGAGCGCAAGCACAAACATAGCAACAAGCATTGGCAAAGATGCCATAATGTAGCGGTCGCTGTTGAACGGTGAAACAAGTGAAATAGCCACAAAATATACAAGCGACGGCACAAAAGCCATATACGCTGTGCGAGAAAGTTTTTCCTTTCTGACAAAGCGCAGGTAAATCCAAAAGCCGATGAGCGCCCCACCGCAAAGTGCAAGCAGCCAAATCTGATTTAAGAATACATCTTTTGCCAGCACCTGAATATATGTGCAAATCTTATAAACAAAGTAAGTAACAATAGTAATCGGATCAATATTAATGCTCAGCGAGCCAAATCCACGATTGCCGCCGAGTACATTTGTAATAATGTACGGATAAATGCAAAGTGCCGCCGCACTGCCGAGAATTGCTGTAACTATGTATTTTACCAAATCCTTTATGTTCTTTTCTTTAATTTGGAACACAAGCATAATAAGACCTGTAAGTCCCTCAAAGAGAATAAAGTAGTACTGAGTGAGCGTGCCGAGCAGGGTTATAAGTCCCAAAATCAAGAAATCCGTCAGATTTGCCTTGTTTTTGCTCTCAAAAATTTTGAGATTCATATAAATCATTGCAAGCACAAAGAATGTAAGTGTAGCGTACATTCTCAGATAAATAGTCATTGTTGTGCAGGCAATGCTGAACGCAAAAGCACCTGCGGCTATAAGCGCATAAAGATTATTTTTTGTAATTCTCTTTACAATTTTAAAGAGCATAATCAAAATGCCTGCCATTGCAAGAACATTTACAGAAAAAGCAAAATATCTTGAAAACTGATTAGGAAACAATGAGCATACGGTATGCACAAGTCCATAGTAAAAAGGCGGATGCGATGCGTCTGTTATCTGATTTTCATACACCTGAGCATAGTTAAAACGGTCACCGTCCGATACCGAAAGATAGTCCGTAAAGTCAGCACCGCTGTTCCATTCGCCGTTGGTTTTAAGCGTATTTGCCGAGTTTGCGAGATTATAAGTCAAAAGCTCGTCCTCGTGGTAGCCCTGCTTGTTCATCATAAAAACAGTGCTGAGTGCAAGGCTTAAAACTATGACAACCGCAAGAAAAATTCTTGATTTTTTGTCTGACATATTCATATTTTACCTCACCGAAATTTTTGTCTGTTCTGAATTTTACAAAATATTATACCAAAATTTTACCATATAGTAAACATACAAAACATTGGTTTTTATATGTAATTTTTCAAATATTTACTGTGCTTTAGCTAAACAAGAGCAAAAACAATGTACCATTATTTATTTTAACGAACGAATGTGACTTTTGTGTTACAAAGAAAAAATTATTTTGCATAAAAATCAAGTCAACACAGATGTTTTTATTTTAACGGTTAAATCCCGTTTTTCAAAAAACACTTAATAAATTCTCTTATATAAAAAACTCTTTCATTGCCGCAATCATCTTATCCATTTCCTCGTCTGTGCCAACGGTAATTCTAAGGTGATTATCAATGCGTGGAATATTAAAATATCTGATAAAGATTTTCTTTGTCTTTAAATATTCAAATATTTCTTTTGCAGAATATTTATTATGAGTGGCAAAAAGGAAGTTTGTCGCACTCTTTTTCACATCAAAGCCAAGTGCGATAAGTTCTTCCCTTACCCTCTCTCTTGTGGCAATAACCTTACCCACGCACTCTCTGAAATACTCTTCATCATTCATAGACGCAGTGCCGACCTCAAGTGCAAGGCTGTCCATTACATATGAATTGTAGGAATTTTTCACTGTTTCGAGTGTCGCAATCAATTTCTCACTGCCTATGGCAAATCCTATACGCATACCGGCAAGCGAGCGTGACTTTGAAAAGGTTTGAGTAACAAGCAGATTATCATACTTCTTTGTAAGTTCCACCGCCGACTCGCCGCCAAAATCAACATACGCCTCGTCAATAATAACAACGCTGTCTTGGTTGTGCTCCATAATGTCAATCACAAAGTCAAGCGGTTTGCAAATGCTGGTCGGCGCATTAGGGTTAGGAATAATAATTCCGCCGTTTTCCCCGTAATAATCCTCTGCGTGAATTTCAAAATTATTGTCAACAGGAATGGTTTTATACGGAATTTTTATAAGCGAACACCATACAGGATAAAAAGAATAGGTAATATCGGGATATAAAATCGGCTTATCCGAATTAAAGAAAGCCATAAACGACAAAGCTATTACATCATCAGAGCCGTTGCCAACAAACACATTGTTTCTGCCGACATTGTACCTTTTTGCGATTGCATCTTTTAAAATAATCGAATCCGAATTAGGATATTTCTTTAGTCCCTCGCTGTTTTCGGCATACTTTTCAAAAACCTTTTTCACCTGCGGTGACGGCGGATATGGATTTTCGTTTGCGTTGAGCTTTATCATATCCTTATCGTTTGACTGTTCGCCTGCTACATACGGCTTTATTTTTATAAGATTTTCTCTCCAACTTCCCTGCATTTTGATTTCTCCTTTATATAAAAGTCCGGTCAGCATAAGAAACTTGACCTGAATTTTTATTATCTCTTTTTGGTATAGAGCATTGATAATGACCTGTTTTTCTTAAATTCCAAAACAGGTCACGAAAAACTCGTGACCTGTAATTAACTGTTGCGTTGTAAACAGTGAAAAAGCGTTAAGCCTTTGCCTTAGCGTCACTCTTAAAAAGTGCTGTAAGAGTTTTAGTATCGGCAGTGCCCGACTGAGTAAGACCGCTTGCTTTCTGGAACTCCTTTACTGCCTTCTGAGTAACCTCGCCGTAGTAACCCGTCACATTACCCTTATCTGTAATGTAACCAAGGTCAAACAAACGCTGCTGCATAGCTTTTACATTATTATTTTCATCGTCAAGTTTAAGTGTAAGACCACTTACCTTTATATTGTACTGACCTTCAACTGAACCGTTTGACGCAGCGGCACCTGTTGTGGTTTGTGCGCTTGACTCTGCCTTTGTGGCGGTAGTAGCGCCCTCAACTGCTGACGGTACAACCGACTCAGAGGTAGCCTCTGAACTTTTCTTTACTCTGTCAGGATACATAAAGTTCATAATCTTGTTAAGAGTAAGCAAAGAGGTTGTGCCCATTCTGCTCATTTCTTCCTTTGTAACCATAAGAGTTTGATTATTTTTCAAAGCCTTTAAGCCTTTAAGATCCGAATCATTCTGAATAAACTGCAAAGTTTCCTCGTCTGCATACAGAATATAATCAGGATTTGCAACCTTTAAAATCTTTGTGTCAATCTCGCTTTCAGACACATTTACAGCCGCATTTACCGCACCTGTATATCCTAAAAGCATATCACCGTATGTTCCGCTGTGCAAGGTGTTGAGCTTGTCGCCGTTAAGATACAGGTAGCAAATTGTCTTGGTTACATTGCTGTTTGTTTCTGCCTTGCAGGTTTTCATAGCATCAATGAGCTTTTTGTAAGAATCCTGACCTGTTCGTGCGCCGTCAACTGTGCCGCCGAGAACCTTGCCCAGTGTAAGATACGCTGTTTCAAGCTCTGTTGTAGTTTCTGGCGATGCAATGGTAAGAACCAAAATGCCTGCGTCTGTAAGCTGTTCCTTGCAGTTTTCATCAAGAGTATCATCTGCAAAAACAATATCGGCAGCATATGATTTAATTTTCTCAACATCAGGAGTTTTTGCCGAACCTACGCTCGGAGCAACAGACAAGAAATTCTGAGTAACCTCGTCACTTCTGCCCACCATTTTTGTAGCATATCCTAAATAAGAAATAATGTCTGCGGTTTCATCCGAAAGCACAACAATGTCCTTTGGCTCTGTTTCAATAGTAATATCGGCAACAGAAACAGGATAATTTTTATTGTCACCATCACAACCTGCAAGTGTTGCACAAGCCGATGCGGCAAGTGCCGTTGCAAGAAAAACTGAAACGATTTTTTTCATATTTACCTCCGTTTATCAGCAAAATAGAGATTCAATGTAGTGCTTTGCACATCTTGGCGAACGACCGCCTCTTGAAAGTGCAAAACGCTCAGCACCTGCCTCAAGCTCTTCTTGTGAAAGTTTAACTCCGTTTTCCTTGGCAAGTGCAAATACAATATCAAGAAATTCTTTCTTTGACGGAGCAGAGTAGCAAACCGACAAACCGAAACGGTCTGAAAGCGAAAGTGTTTCCTGCATATTGTCACGAGTATTTATATCGTCATCTGTACGATCCGCAAAGCTCTCCTTTACAAGATGACGGCGGTTTGAAGTTGCATAGATAAGTGCGTTGTCGGGACGAGCAGCAATGCCGCCCTCAAGCACTGCCTTAAGGGTAGTGTAGCTCTGGTCTTGCTTTTGGAAAGAAAGGTCATCAATAAATATGATAAACTTCATCGGCAATGTTGCAATTTTGTCAACAAGAATCGGGAAGTCAATAAGTCTTTCCTTAGGAATTTCAACAATTCTCAAGCCGTCCTTGCGGAATTCATTTGCAATAGCCTTAACGGTAGAGCTTTTTCCTGTACCCATATCACCGTAAAGCAGGCAGTTGTTGCAAGCCTTACCCTCAATAAATGATTTTGTATTGCCGACAACAATGTCACGCTGTCTTTCATAGCCTGTAAATGAATCCATATCAATTTTGTCAGGGTGCAAAACAGGCTGAATGTCACCGTCACGCCAAATAAACGCTTTGTAACGGGCAAAAATACCACAGCCGTTTTCTTTATAATATTTAGCCACTTTTTCAAGTGAGCCGTCAAACATCTTAAAGCTCTCGGCACACTCACCGCACTCCCATTTTGGAAGATGCTCGGCAACACAACCCATATCGGCAACCGTTGCAAGATCATTTGACGCACAATAGCTCTGAATAAGCTCCTGTGAGGTGAGTGACGCAGCATTTAAAATCGCCTGACAATCACGCTTTACCGCCTTTAATAAATTGTCGGGAAGTGTGTTGTACTTGCCTGCCGCCGCAGCTCTTGTAAAGCAGTTCTCATCAAAGAGAGCAGCCTCGGTAAACGCATAAGCAAGGCGGTTGCTGCAGCCTCTTTCGCTTATAAGCGAGAAAAACTCGCCGTATGCGCTCAAAAACTCCTCAGGCTTTTTATCCATAGAGCTTAATAATTTGTAATATGCTTTTGGTACGCTTCTGTTTAAAATTCCTCTGAAAATTGAGAGAGACGAAAGCGAAAATAAAATTTCTTTTGCTTTATTCATAATTCATCAGTCCATTCGTATTAATTGTACGACTTTTTTGGTTTTAAGTCAATATTTCCGCAAAAAATATGGCGTTATATTTCTCTTAAAAAACTAAAATTAAACAAAAATCCCGTAAAACTCGGATTTTTAAAAAGTTTTTAAGAAAAAATTAAAAAATTTCAAAAAAAGTGTTGACAAAGCTATCTTTATGCTGTATAATATCAACTGTTCTCTTGAGAGAGCGCAAACAAAATAGTTGGTGTTGATGACGCTGAGGGTCCACCTGTTCCCATACCGAACACAGAAGTTAAGCTCAGTGGTGCCGAAAATACTTGGCTGGTGACGGCCTGGAAAAATAGGGAGATGCCAACATCTAATGTCCATCCGAATGGGTGGACATTTTTATTTTGCTTTTTAATGTTGTGGGTCGGCAACACCCACAATACTTTTATGCTGTCGCAGATATACGATAGCCAAACGGCTTGCCGTTTGTTGAGTTGGAACATAAAGGTGTAAAACTTTTAATTGCGACAACAACAATAAAAACATTTCCATAGAACTTAAGCCGTCATTGTTTGCAATGGCATCTATTTGTTCTGATCATTTCTTTATTAAAAGGCTCTCACCTTTTTCAAACTTCGTCTTAGCTCGCAAACCGCAAAGCTGTTTGCGCCTCTCACCTACATTACAAATAAAATCTTGCTTTGTAGTATTTTATTTTTCAAGTATATTGTAATTTAACTTCAAGTATAATTTCATAACAGAATTATAGTATTATTTTTGCATAATCGAAAATAATATTTTTTCTCATCTCTCCCCTGTCTAAATAAAAACTTACATTATTACTATGCAATTCATAAATTCAGTAATTTATTGCATTATTTTCCTATCAACAATATACATTTAAAATAGCAATATTTTGAGTTTGCTTGTGATATTATAACTTTTTAAAAAATTTATAAAAAATTTGTAAAAATATGTTGACAAAGTGACGGCATAGTGATATAATCAATACTGTTCTCAAGAGAGAACCCAATTAAATAGTTGGTGTTGATGACGCTGAGGGTCCACCTGTTCCCATACCGAACACAGAAGTTAAGCTCAGTGGTGCCGAAAATACTTGGCTGGTGACGGCCTGGAAAAATAGGGAGATGCCAACATCGAAGTGTCCATCCAATAGGGTGGGCATTTTTTTGCTTTCTGGTTCTTTGTCAATAGTTGGGGTTAAAAACAGAGTTATCAAGGCTTCCCCTTGAGGCGAGGCCTTTTTAGCTTGATAAAATTTTTAAGGTAACATCATTACCCCAACATTTAGAATAGAACCCCTTTTCTTTCATTATTACGGTTAAAAATAACGGTTTATCGGATTATCGGTCGGGCAACAAGTTAATAGCCACGCTACTCAAACCACTAATTTGCCACTTTTCAAGGGCAAATTAGCCACACCCTCAAGCTCTGCATTATTCAACCAAAAGGCAGTCAAACCTAAAGCAATAGGTCTGACTGCCTTTGTGTATCAGCTGTTAAAAATATTAAAAAGAATTGCATACACATATGATGAGCTTGTTTTTGCCAATTTTGCAAAGCTCGGATCTTTTAATTTTTCAACGGCAATTTCTATTTCTGCTTTTGTAATACGCCAATTTGCCTTTGATATATAAATACAGCCTCCCGAAACAATATATGTGAATTTATTTTTATTATACATCTCTATTTCTTTTCCGCTGTATCTTATAATTTCATCCCATATTTCATTAAGGCTCATTATTATCATTCCGCAACTTCGGCGAGTTTCTTTGTTACTCTTGAAGTAACATCAATGTAATAATCCAAATCTGCCTTTGAAAGTGAGTCCTCATCAATATTATCTATTTTATCAACCATATCAGCATATTTAGACATATACTCCGTGTAATCTTTCATAAGTGAAGCAGGATTACTGCTGTTATTATACTTCTTCATAAAATCAACATATGAATTCATAAAGTCCTCGTATGCGTCCATAGTTTCTTTAAAATCAGGATCGACTGTATCGGAATCCTTTTCCTCTTCTTTGGAACTTTCTTCTTCCTTAGAGCTTTCTTCTTCCTTGGAACTCTCCTCTTCTTTAGAGCTTTCCTCCGCCTTGGAGCTCTCCTCTTCCCTGGAGCTTTCATCTGAACTCTGCGAAATCGTTATATCGGGAATGCTGATATCGCTTGTATCTTTTTTCGCTCCGCAGCCTGTAAAAACCATAGTTGCCGATGCAGCAACCACCACCGCAATAAATGTGCATAAAACTTTTTTAACGGTATTCTTCATAGTTATTTCCTCCTTTTGGTAAATCCGTTGACCTTATTATATAAAAACAGCATTAAAAAAGTGTATGCTGACAGCATACACTAATAAAAAAATTTTATGATAAAATAAATGTATAATAAAGGACATTATACAACAAAATTGTTATATACGGGCATACTAAAGAAAATACTTACTATCGCAAATATTCTGAAAAAGGTCCGCCTCGTCGGCTTTTTAAACCTGCCGATTATAGGCACACACCGTTGAAACCCGAAAATATCGGAAAAGAATGCAATAGGAATAAAAAACATAAGCATAACCATAAGCGTTACGGGAAAAATTTTCAGTAAATCATAACGGCAATTATCACGATACAGCATTGCTATAAAAGAAAACATAAGGAAATACAACACACCTGCAACAATATGAACAGCCATATTATCGGTGCGAAATCCGGGAATATTTTTCCAAAATTTATCAACAAAGGTCAAGCCTTTTACCCTTTTTCTTTTTAAAGACGAGCTAAGCTCCTCTATGCTGTCAAACCTCAGTTCGGGATTGAAATTTGTGCATTTCAAAATAATATCGGCAACATCGCTGTTGTGATACAGTTTTTCGCTTGGAATACACCCCGTAAGCATATAATTCAACAGCACTCCAAGTGCGTAAATATCGGTCTTGCTGTCGCTCTGTCTAAATCCGAATTGTTCGGGTGCGGCATACCCCTCGGTACCCAGCACCTGAGTATCATGTTGTGCGTTATTTCTATGAAATCTTGAAATTCCAAAGTCAATTATCTTGACAACACCGTCATTACCTATGATAATATTAGATGGAGTAATGTCACGATGAGTGATTTCGTGCTTGTGAAGTTCGCTCAAGCCGTCACATATTTGACGGGCAATATTTACGGCATAATTTTCTGTAAATGTTCCTCTTGCAACCAGCTGTTCGACCGTACCGCCCTGCACATATTCCTCAAGAATAACGCAGGCATTGTTGTCTATGATGGCATCATAAACCTTAGCTATGTGATTGTTATTTATTTTACTTACGGCATTGTGCAGGTCAAATTCGTCAGCAGGCATAACCTTTTTTACCATTAACTGCCCTGTATTGCGGTTGCGTACAAGCTGGGTTGTACTGTTAAAATTTGTAACCACATTGCACTGCCAAAGAGAAAATTTGTATTCAAAATCGTCCATTACCTCACCCACTTTGTTTAATACTAACATAATTTTACATAAAAAGGAAGATACAATTTGAAAAAATCCACTGATGAACTGCTCAATATTTTAAAGTCAAAGAATAATCTTGATGACTACTTCAAAGAAAATTTAGACCAACTGCAATATACAACTCTGCCACAAATGCTTGAAAGCATATTACAGAGCAAAAATATGAGCAAGTCAGAGGCACTCAATAATTCAATGATAGAAAAGCACTACGGCTATCAGATTTTTAAAGGGGTAAAAACACCGTCAAGAGATAAGCTGATAATGCTATGTATCGGCATTGGAGCTGACCTTACGCAAACCGGAAGGCTGCTAAACAGCATAAAAGCCGCACCGCTTTACGCAAAAGACGGCAGAGATGCTGTAATAATGTTCGGCCTGCTGCATAAGCTCAGCATAATTGACATTAACCTTATGCTCTACGACAGAGGCTTTGATGTGCTCGAATAACCTTTGATTTTATTCATTATATTTTCCTGTAACTCAGCTATCGGATTTCACCTTTTCATAAAGTGTGCCTGCATAATTGCGGCACACTTTTGTTTTTGGGAAAACTCCAACAAATTGCGATTTAAGTTAGTTTCAGTCGAGCATCGAATTGAGGCTACAATAAGATTTTCTGCCTTTAAAACTAAAAAGTTTGGTCAACCTTTTCAAAGGTTGTGGGTGTGGGCAACGCCCACAAAACTTTAGTTTATTGTGAATTTTAATAGCCAAACGGCTTGCCGTTTGGCGGCTTGAACATAATGGCGAGAGCCTAAAAGTGTGACAGCAATAAAGGAAAAGCCACGCTACTGCAACTACTATTTTGCCACTTTTTAAGGGCAAAATAGCCACACAAACTTTTGCGTTCTTTAAAATTCCTTTTTTCTACTGACACTCAAGTGCTACTTTCCTACTTTCTGCCACTCATTAATCTTGATTTTTACTTTATTTTAAAGTCTTGATAAATCTAAAGTATAGTTATTCTGTGGTATTAATTACAAATGCTTGTTTATATTTTTAATCAGTCTATTTTTACTGTTTTATGGGCTCTGCCCAAACTCGCAACCCTTTAAAAAGGGTTGACCTGAATTTTAACTCTTTTGTTTTTAAGTGCAGCTTTTTCTCAAAACCAAAACTCGGATTACAGCCATTGCCGTAATCCGAGTTTAATTTTATCATTATATAAATTCTACCGATTAAATCAATCTGTATCGAGTTTAAGTACAGCCATAAATGCCTCTTGTGGAACTTCAACAGAACCGAGCTGGCGCATACGCTTTTTACCCTCTTTCTGCTTTTCAAGAAGTTTCTTTTTACGGGAAATATCACCGCCGTAGCACTTTGCAAGTACATCTTTTCTCATAGCCTTAACGGTTTCTCTTGCAATGATTTTACCGCCAATGCAAGCCTGAATCGGAACTTCAAACAGCTGTCTTGGAATTTTCTCCTTGAGCTTTTCCGCCATCTTTCTCGCTCTGCCATATGCCTTGTCTGCGTGAATAATAAACGACAGTGCATCGACAACATCACCGTTGAGCATAATGTCAAGTTTAACAAGGTTGCTCTTTACATAATCCTTAAGCTCATAGTCAAAAGATGCATAACCTCTTGTGCGTGATTTTAAGGTATCAAAGAAATCGTAAATAATCTCGGCAAGCGGTAATTCATAGTGCAAGTCAACCCTGTCTGCATCAATGTACTGCATATCTATAAATATGCCTCGTCTGTCCTGACAAAGCTCCATAATGTTGCCGACATATTCCTTTGGTGAGTAAATATGTGCGGTAGTCATCGGCTCTTCTGCCATTGCAATAAGTGCAGGGTCAGGATAATTTGTCGGGTTGTCAATCATCTCAACAGTGCCGTCTGTTTTGGTTATTCGGTAAATTACGCTCGGTGCGGTTGTAATAAGGTCAAGCTGATATTCACGCTCAAGTCTTTCCTGAATAATCTCCATATGAAGAAGTCCGAGAAATCCGCAGCGATAGCCAAATCCGAGAGCAACCGAGGTTTCCGGCTCAAAGGAGAGCGCCGCATCGTTGAGCTGTAATTTTTCAAGAGCATCTTTCAGGTCGCCGTATTTTGCACCGTCAACAGGATATATACCGCAGTAAACCATAGGCTGCGCCTCACGATAACCCGGCAACGGCTCTGCCGCAGGATTTGCCGTAAGGGTAACGGTGTCACCAACCTTTGCGTCTGCAAGAGTTTTGATAGATGCCGCAATGTAGCCAACCTCGCCGGCATAAAGTCCGCTTGTAGACTCCATTGAAGTTGCGTGCATAAGACCGCACTCCACAACAGTAAATGTACTGCCTGTTGCCATAAGTTTAAATTCATCGCCCGGGTGAATTTGTCCCTCTTTAAGACGAACATAAATGATAACGCCTTTGTAGCTGTCGTAGTAGCTGTCAAAAATCAGCGCACGGAGAGGTGCGTTGACATCGCCTGTCGGAGCAGGAATATCGGATACGATTTTTTCAAGAACAGCGTGTATGTTAATGCCCTGCTTTGCGGAAATTTTAGGTGCGTCCTCGGCAGGAATACCGATTACATCTTCTATTTCCTCAATAACCCTGTCAGGGTCGGCACTTGGAAGGTCAATTTTGTTGATGACAGGCACAATCTCAAGTCCGCCGTCAACGGCAAGATAGGTGTTGGCAAGAGTTTGCGCCTCAATGCCCTGAGATGCGTCAACAATAAGAACCGCACCCTCGCACGCCGCCAAAGAACGGGATACCTCGTAGTTAAAGTCAACATGACCGGGGGTATCAATGAGGTTAAAAAGATACTTTTCGCCGTCATCGGCATCGTAAGTAACAGTAACCGCTCTCGCTTTTATTGTTATGCCACGCTCACGCTCAAGCTCCATATCGTCGAGGAGCTGTGACTCCATATCACGAGCCGAAACAGAGTTCGTCTGCTCAAGAATACGGTCGGCAAGCGTACTTTTGCCATGGTCAATATGAGCAATTATGCTGAAATTTCTAATTTTATCCTGTGGAAATGACAAATCAATCACCTTTTCGCAGATATTTTGCAGTTAATCCTGCACCTGAATTAACAGACTGAACGCCTGTCCGAATATATACATATTTATAATAACACATTTTGCATTTGTTGGCAATAAATTTGTGAATGTACGGAAAGAAAATGTGAATTAAGTCCATAACAGTCCCACAGAATTAAAAATAGCCCCGAAAAGTCAGTATTAATCAGACTTTTCGGGGTTTTGTTAATCATTCCCACTCCTCAAATCGTCCTCCGGATTAAACAATTTTATTTAGGAAATTTGAGCTGTGGTATCTCAATTATACATTTTGTTCTGTATTGTACTTGGCTGCTGATGCTCCGTTATCATTTTGTTAGCACGTTTGATAATGAGCTGTGCAACTTGTGGAGGCAATGTGTGCCTGGTGGCTTGCTCCTTATTTGGTATTATAGCGCAGGTTGGGGTGGTTTGTCAAGTGCAGTTCAAACATATTAAATATTCAAGTCAGTATCGGGATTAGTGAACGAATCTTCAACTGTTGTTTTTATTTTTATAATCTCATCGTAGCAAATTTTTTTCGTTTCAAATGCCTTTTTAAGAGGAAGTATGAAACTATCTCTTATATAATCAGATATTTCAGGTATTTTAAAATCATTAAAGAAATCCGCTCTTAAATGTAGCATTGTTGATGCAAGCACAAACCATTTTTTGAAATAGGATTTTCCGTACTTGCTTGTTAGCAATAAGAATAACCAATATCTTTCGGTTTCGTTTTCAGGTCTGTACTTTACTAATCCACTTGAAATGATTATTTTATCGTCCTCTTGAATAATAGCAACTTCACCTGGCTTTCCATCTTTGGTAAAAATGATATCACCGCATCTAATTTCTTGTTCAAGTTGATATATAGTTGATTCAGCACTATAACAATCAGGTTCATAATCAACATCAAAGTTCATTATATCACTTGTTTTTATAAATGGAACACCATCTTCCAAATAGTTTTCGCTTCCAATCTCGTCACCTTTTTTTATAGCTTCAACATTAAAACCTGTAACTGTGCGATCACCAATTACTGAGCTGATAGTTTTATCAACGTCAGGTCTATAATAATTGGGGCAAAGCATACATTTGTCAAGTGTGCTTGGAGATACTGAGAAACCGAATTGAGCTTCATCGGAGAACGGCAAATTATTCTTTGTATCAAAGGCTTCAATAATTTTTTTTATCTCCTGGATAGAAGTATAGTAGTTATCAAATGCCTTAATATACCTTTCCATTAGCAAGTCGTATTTTTTTTCATACTTCATTACTTTTAATTGAGCAATTTTGCCTTGATTCAAGTATTTTTGTTTAGTAATCGAGTATGATCCTCTTACTTGTATTCTGTTGATCTTTGAATTCAGATATATTGTTAGAAAGGCAGCTTCTTTAGGTGTAGCTGTATGAATCACAACACTATTCTGACTCATATTCATTTCAGATATTGTTGGTGGGCACATAGCTGCTTTACCCATAAATTTACCTGTCGTCGTATAGATAATATCGTAAGGATGGGTAATTGATCTCTTAATAGTAGTGTTATGAAAATTCTCATTAATCCTTTGAAGATCATTAGTGTTTATAAAGTGTCTTGATACTGCTGCTGTCTTAATAAAAGGTATTCCATTTGACTTATAGAAAAAGTATGCCGGTGGGGTCGAGCCCCCCTTAATATCGCCAATAACATATTCAGATAATACAGGACAGTTCAACATTCCATCTCTTACAAATAGATACTTTGGATCATAGTTACGAGGATAAAATGACTGAGCAGATATATTTATGGCATTAGTTATAAATATTTCTGACTTTGACATGATCAATCAACCTCCTCGTTATCTCCACCAAGTCATTATTAATCACAGGATTACCATCAACTACAAGTGGATTACCTTCATTATCTCTAATATATATTTCCTTTCCTCTTCTATCGTGTCCGCAAGTTTTAGCAATAGCCATGAAAGTGTCAAATGTTTGCGGCAATCCTTCAGCTTTCTTTTTCTTCAAAATAAGAAGAGAGGTTTTAGTATCAGTTGAAGGTAGGAATGATTCTACAGGACAATCTATAATCGCAACTATATCAGCGTTGTTGAGTATGTATTGACGTACATACTCCAATCCATTATTGCCAAGTATTCCATCGGGTAATACTATAGCCATACGTCCCCCAGGCTTAAGTAAATCCAAGCATCGTTCAATAAACAGAATATCTGGAGTTCGGCTTTCGTCTACTTTTTTTGTTTCCAGCCATATTCCGTTATCATCTTTCTCCCATTTATGACCAAGATGATAGTGTTGTAAAATCTTCTTATCATCAATTACACATTTTTTTCCGAATGGTGGATTGGTCATTATGATATCAATCTTGCCTTTTTCAATTTTATTTGTGATTTTCGCTGGCCACTCTGAGAAAGGCGTTAATGAATCAAAATGGAATATGCCCGTATGACCATCGTCATTTAAAACCATATTCATTTTTGCAACACGGGATAAATCAGGATTAAAGTCTATACCTCTTATATATTTATCAGCATATTCCCTAAATAAACCAACGACATTTAATGAGGGACGTTTTTTCTGCAATTCTTCATATTGCTGACGTATATTCTTTAATGCCATAACCAAAAAGCCACCTGAACCGCAGGCCGGATCGCATACAGTTTCATTTATTTTAGGCATAATAGCTTCTGTAGCCATCAACACAATTTCTCTTGGTGTAAAAAACTCACCGTGTTCTCCTCTTAAATTAGCGCCTACAAATGTTTCAAAAGCAACGCCCTTGATATCAACATTAGTATCTAATAAAGAATATTTCTGTAACTCTGCTATTGCAAAACATAAGCAACGATCGTTAAGCTGTATTTCATCATTTGCTTCAAAAATATTGTCTTCATGAAAACGCTGTTTTACCTTTTGGAAAAGGGTAGTAATGCGTTCTCTAACATTTTTCAGTCCTTTTGAACTCTTCTGTTCTTCGGGCGTCACATAAAAATCGCATTTTTCGTTGAATAAATCTTTCTCATCTTCAATTTTACAAAATAGTATCTTTAATATCTCAGAAAACCTTTTATCTTGTGTTAATCCTTGATTGCTAAAGAAATAATTATTACATCTCTTAAACACGCCTTTAAGATCTGTACATTTAACAAGATCAGATTTATTGTATTTACCTATTGAATCAACGCTTTCCTTATATTTCGGGATATCAGGAAGCTCAATAAATCTGTTTGATTTTGCTTTGTCTTTGTAATAAAACAGGATACTATCGCCATTTGTCCATGTTCCAAAATCTGAGGTCGTGGCTGACATATAGCTCCACAACTGCTCAATGCCTTCTTTTTCATCTTTCTTTTTTGTTTCAATTATCCAGTATATGTTATCCTGAGATTTTTCCTCACTCTTGAAAACGACTATATCACATCTTTTATCAGTTGATCCTACCTTAATTGGATATTCAACATCAATATGTTCTTTTGGATATTTATAAACATCTAATAGGATTCTACAGTATTCTTGTCTAACATATTCTTCTGGAGTTTCTTTTCTCATTTTACCTGTAATTAGGCATTTGATTTTTCCTTCATCAACGATTATCTCCTGCATGACAAATCTCCTTTATTGTTAAACTTCAAGTAGCATTTTAAGTACTATGTGTAAAATTATAAACATTATTATGCTTCAACATAATATACATTATCATTATACCACAATCTGAGCCATATTTCAAGCTGAGAATGAAAAAATCTGCCACCAAAAGTCAAAAGCAGAAAAGTTTTTAACATTATTTTAATGGTATGTTAATAATATTGCGAATGGGAAGTATTGAAAAAAGAGCTAAAAGGTAGTATTATTAAATTACAGAGAAATACAGATAAAAACAAGACGATTTTAAGGTGTTTTATTATGATTTCAGTAAATGATTATAACTACACATCACGCAAGCCGAGGTTTCAGCTTGCTTATAAAATTCTCAGCGGATTTCAGTTTGCAACCATTCTTTGTTCGGTGATAAATGTTGTTAGTTTACTTTTTACGCATCATTTTCATTCCTTTTTAGGTAGCTTGGTAAGTGTAACGGTGCCGCTTTACAAATTTTATTTTTCATTTTCTCAAGATTATTTGTACTTGATAGAAAGTTTCGTGGTTATCGGTATTATAACATTTCTTTCAATTATGTCGCTTATGGAGTCTATTGGTAAAACCGACCAAAGCATTATAATTCCCACAAAGTATATGGTAATGAATTTTATAGTGGTTTCCATACTGGAATCTAACTCACTTAGAAATGGCGGCGAGTTATCGGAAAAGGCTTGTCCTAACATTTCCGTAGCTGTTTTTGGAAGTGCTGTTTATTTAATATCTTGTTTTATAGTTATACTGCTGAAAATCTTTGAAAACGATGATTACTTTACAGAGATGCGATGGCATCATCATGGTGAGTTCTCGCTTTGGAATTATGCTGTGTTTGCTAAGAAAAAACGAATTGTTTATATGTTTGAGGCAGCACCGGTACTTGCTGCATTTTATTTTTATTATCACAGCTATAATAGTTCCTTTTCAAAAACAATAGATCTAATCGCATTGAACGGTGCTTATATCTTTGTTGCTTATTTTGTTATACTTACATTTTTCGGAAATATGTATTCATTAAAAAAATACAAAAAATCTCAGCTTGAACCGGATCCGCCGGAAAGCTATTTCAAAAACTATTACTTAAGTCAGATAATTTCATTTGTATTGTTTGCAATTTCATACTTTGTAGTGCTTTTGCTGTTTAAACAGTAAGTATAAAAGGTTTTATTCTAAATATTGGGGTAACATTAATATTATGGTTTAACACGCACAGTTTAGTTTAATAAATTTTTTAATTCGGGACAGAAACTATTACTTTTGTTTTACTTTGTTTCCCGACCGATAATCCGCTAAACCATCATTTCTTCCAACTATTTACAAAAATCATAAAAGAAAAATGCAGTCCGTTTATATGGACTGCACAGTCTGTCGAAAAAACTCGAAATTCAGGATAACTGGATTTCGAGTTTTTGATT
>ERZ831773.1994-NODE-1994-length-18331-cov-5.018713_pt1 | contig 18331 bp, 15 predicted proteins | sample MGYA00519696_ERZ831773 | MGnify/ENA primary metagenome ERZ831773 (study PRJEB31850, sample SAMEA3708720) | human gut metagenome | biome: human gut; feature: human-associated habitat; material: faeces | place: China | collected 2014 ...
GAATGCGTAGCATCGGCAAAATCCCGTTGCTGGGCACACGTGTGTGAACAGTAACAAACGTCGTTTTTTGTCGAATTTAATCGGTCGAAATAGTTTGCTTTTTGCTGGTGGAAGACGTAAAATGACAGTGAAGTAAGGAGGAATGGCACTAGAGAATAGAAAAGGAGAATGCATAGGATGGCGGATATGAGAGAAGAATTAGTTCAAAAGATTGAACGGGCAAGACAGCAGCTGAATCAAAATATTGACACAAAGGCAGCATATGACACAATTTATCACTACAGTGTGGAGCTTGACAAACTCTTAAATCAGTATATCGGGCTGGAGACGGAGACTGAAAGAGGGCTGGAGACGGCGCTATAAAATAAGAGTGGAAATAGAAACAAATATAGATAAGTACAGAAAACTCAGGTACATGTGTTCGGAAAAAGAACCGGTGCCTGAGTTTTCTGATTTTTTTTCGATTTAGACCTTGCCATTTTGATGGGCATGTACTAAAATAAACATAACAAGTGGTAGAAAGTGGTGAAAAGTGGAACGAAATGGATTTTCGGGACACAAAAGTGGTACACATCGGATGACGGGTGATTGATATGTTCATGGGAGAATACAATCATACAATCGATGCGAAGGGACGTTTGATCGTTCCGTCGAAGTTCAGGGAACAGCTTGGAGACGAATTTGTGGTGACAAAGGGGTTGGATGGCTGTCTTTTTGTGTACGATAACACCGAGTGGAAAAAGTTCGAAGAGAAGTTACAGGCACTCCCACTTACCAATCAGAATGCCAGAAAATTCTCCCGTTTCTTTCTGGCAGGTGCCTCGGCGTGTGAGGTGGATCGTCAGGGACGAATCCTGCTTCCTTCGGTTCTGCGGGATTTTGCAGGACTCGAGAAGGAGGTTGTTCTGGTCGGCGTCGGAAGCCGGATCGAGATCTGGAACAAGGCGACCTGGGCGGAGAAGAATGTCTATGATGACATGGAAGAGATTGCAGAAAATATGGAAGGCCTTGGCATATGATATTTAATCACAAATCAGTATTATTAAATGAGACGGTTGACAGTCTCTGTGTAAAGCCCCAGGGTATCTATGTGGATGGGACACTGGGAGGCGGCGGTCACGCGAGCGAGGTAGCGGCACGGCTGGGAGACGGCGGACGCCTGATCGGGATTGATCAGGATGCTGACGCGATTGCGGCTGCGTCAGAACGTCTGGCTCCCTTTGGAGATAAGATAACCGTTGTGCGGAGCAATTATGAGCGGATTGCACAGGTGTTAGATGAGCTGGAGATTCCGCAGGTGGATGGAATTTATCTGGATCTGGGTGTTTCTTCCTTCCAGCTTGACACAGCGGAACGGGGATTTACCTATCGCGAGGACGATGCGCCGCTGGATATGCGGATGGATCAGAGAAATGAGCAGACCGCGAAGGACATCGTCAATACCTACAGTGAGATGGAACTGTACCGGATCATCCGGGACTACGGTGAGGAGCGGTTTGCGAAGAATATTGCAAAACACATCGTTCAGGCACGACAGAAAAAAGAGATTGAGACGACAGGCGAGCTGACGGAGATCATCCGGGCATCGATTCCGGCAAAGGTCCGGGCGACCGGCGGTCATCCGGCAAAGCGTACGTTTCAGGCGATCCGGATCGAGTTAAACCGGGAACTGGATGTGCTGGAAGATTCGATCGATACGATGATTGAACGCCTGGCACCGGGCGGACGGCTTTCGATCATTACGTTCCATTCCCTGGAAGATAGAATCGTAAAGAACCGTTTCCGGACGAATGAAAATCCATGCATCTGCCCGCCGGATTTTCCGGTCTGTGTCTGTGGACGCAAAAGCCGCGGCCGGGTGATTACAAGAAAACCGATTCTTCCGACCGATCAGGAGATGGAAGAAAACCCGCGTTCCAAGAGCGCAAAGCTCCGGGTATTTGAAAAATCATAAACAAAAGCATAACTGCACCGCAGAACAGAGATCGTTTCAGGTGCGGGGGAGATAAAAGAGAGAAAAAGCGAAAGAGCAGGGAGGGAACGTTATGTCTGTCAGAAGGAGACAACATGTATCGGCCTCCACGTATGTGGACGGTAATACCGTGCGAAAAGTTCAGAGAACCGTGGAGATAAGACCAGAAAGAGATGAGAGAGAGGAGTACCGGCATAAACACGCCGTGCGCCGCAACCAGGAAAAGGCACTTTACATGAACGGACCGTATGTGCTGGCGCTGACCATCGCTGCGCTGATCACGCTGGTTTTATGTATGAATTATCTGCATAAGCAGGCGTCGATCACGACCCGTATCAACCACATTGAGGATCTGGAGCTGAAACTGGAGAACCTGAAGTCCGAGAATGATGCACTTCAGACCCGGATTGACACGTATGTGGATCTGGATCATGTATATAAAGTGGCGACCGAAGAGCTCGGCATGGTATATGCAAATAAGGATCAGATTCTTTTATATGACAAGACGGAAAGCGAGTATGTAAGACAGTATGAGGACATCCCAAAACACTAACGGCAGACAGACCTTTCGGAAATATATGCAGGAAAAGCTGGCAATTACCGTCCTGGTAATTATGCTGGCTTTGTTTGCATTGGTGCTGGTGCTTTATAATCTGGTAAAAAGTAAGGGCGAGTCGTACAATCAGATAGTCCTGAGCCATCAGGACTATGAGAGCCGCACGATTCCCTACAAGCGCGGCAATATTATCGACCGGAACGGGACGTATCTGGCGATTAGCGAGAAAGTTTACAATCTGGTCGTCGATCCGAAGCAGATTCTGGATACGGAGGAGAACTACCAGTATCTCGATGCCACGCTGGACGCGCTGGTGGAGTGCTTCGGTTACAAGCGGGACGAGCTGCAGGCGATGATCGAGGAGAAAAAAGACAGCCAGTATGTGATCTATGCGAAACAGCTTCCAGCGGAAGACAAAGAGAAGTTTGAGACTTATGAGAAGGACAAGAACAAGGAATACCGGGCGCTGCCGACGGAGGAAGGCGGCAACCAGCGTATCACGGGCGTATGGTTCGAGGAAGAATATAAGAGAACGTATCCGTACAATGAGCTGGCATGCAATGTGGTTGGTTTTGCCCTCAAGGATGGCAATGCATCCGGCGGTGTTGAACAGTATTATAATGATATCCTGAACGGTGTGAGCGGTCGTGAGTATGGTTATTTAAACGGCGATTCGAACGTCGAGCGAACGGTAAAACCGGCGCAGAACGGAAAGACGCTGGAGTTGACGATCGACGTCAACATCCAGAAGATTGTCCAGAAATATCTGGATGAGTGGCAGGCGGGCATTGGAAGTAATCTGGCGGCGGCGATCGTCATGGATCCGAACAGCGGTGAGATCCTGGCGATGGATACGACGACCCGTTACAATCTGAATGATCCGTACAATTTAAGCACCTACTATACGGATGAGGAAATCCAGGCGATGGATGAAAAGACGAAGTCCGAGGCGTGGTATAAAATGTGGAGAAACTTCTGCGTGAGCGACTCCTATGAGCCGGGTTCTCCACAGAAAGCATTTACGGTAGCCGGGGCGATCGAGGAAGGCGCGATTTCCGGAAACGAGGTCTTTGAGTGCGGCGGAAAACTGCATTTCGGAGACTGGGATATCCGGTGTGTTGCCCGAGCCGGTCACGGACCGCTGACGATCACACAGGGATTGATGAAATCCTGCAACGTCGTTATGATGCGTATTGTATCACTGGAGGGAAAAGAGAAGTTTGTCCAGTATCAGAAGATTTTCGGATTTGGCGGGAAGACGGGCATCGACCTTCCGGGCGAGGCGTCCGGTCTGATTTATCAGGCGTCCAATATGGATCCGGCTTCTCTGGCGACCAACGCATTTGGACAGAACTATAACTGTACGATGGTGCAGATGGCAGCCGGATATGCGTCCTTAATCAACGGCGGTTCCTATTATGAGCCGCATGTGGTAAAAGAGATTCTGAACGACGAAGGATCCGTTGTCAAATCCGTTTCCCCAAATCTGGTGCGAGAGACGGTTTCGGAATCGACCTCGAACTTCATTAATAATGCGCTTTACCAGACAGTATCAGGTGATGGCGGTACCGCGGGCGCGGCGGCAGTTGCCGGTTACGAAGTGGCTGGTAAGACAGGTACGGCGCAGAAGCAGCCGCGTGCGGAGAAGAATTATCTGGTTTCCTTTATCGGATATGCACCGGCATACAATCCGCAGGTGCTCTGCTATGTGGTAGTAGATACTCCGCATCTGCCGGGCGAGCAGCAGGCACATTCGACTTTTGCCAGCGAGATTTTCAGCAAGATCATGGCGGAAGTCCTTCCATATAAGAATGTATTCCCGGCAGGCGGCGCGGCACAGGATCTCGAGACCAATCTTTCCAGCCAGGAAGAAGGCATTATAAGCGGCACAGCGACCGAGGATCCGAATGCAGCTGAAACACCGGCAGAGACGACTCCGGCTCCGGAGGGCGGCTGGGCGAACTACGATGAGGAATTTATCGATTCCGGAGACGAGTACAGCTATCCGGATACGATGGGAAATGTGCAGGATGAATCGGCGGCGGTTGGAAACGGTGAAACGGCTGGAACGGGCAGAGACACCGGAACAGCGGATAATGAGTAACTGTTCACAGGTAGGAATTTTCTGAACTGAAAAATCCGTACGATACAGTTCTGGCAGCAGATTTTGCCGATTTGGAATGCGTAGCATCGGCAAAATCCCGTTGCTGGGCACACGCGTGTGAACAGTAACGAAAATACAGAATAAAGAAACGGTTCTTATGATATACTGTAGCAATGAGATCAGACAGGAAGCAGTATGAATCGGAACCGGACGCATCACAGAGGAAGAACTGTCTTTTTGTGCGCCGCCATCTGCCTGTGCATGGCAGGATTGGCGGGGAGACTGTTCTTCCTTATGCTGTATAAAGCGGATTATTACAGCCAGATGGCGGAGGAGCTGCATCGGCGGGAGCGCAGTATCAAAGCGCCGCGCGGGCGGATCCTTGACCGGAACGGAACGGTGATCGCTGATAACCGGACTGTGTGTACTATCTCAGTGATTCATAATCAGGTAAAAGATCCGGAGACAGTTATCCGGGTTTTAAGCGAAGAACTGGGACTTCCGGAGGCGGAGGTGCGGAAAAAGACGGAAAAACGATCTTCCAGAGAGGTGATCAAGTCTAATGTAGAGAAAACGCGGGGCGATGCGATCCGGGCAAGGTGCCTGGAGGGGGTCAAGGTAGATGAGGACTATAAGCGATATTATCCATATGGACGTCTGGCATCGAAGGTACTGGGATTTACCGGGGGAGACAACCAGGGGATCATCGGTCTGGAAGTACAGTATGAGAAGTATTTAAAGGGCACGGATGGCAAGATCCTGACGCTCACGGACGCGGCGGGGATCGAGCTGGAAAATGAGGCGGAGGATCGCATCGAGCCGGAGGCAGGGCGGGATCTGCAGGCGAGTCTGGATGTCAATATCCAGATGTACGCGGAACAGGCGGCGTACCAGACGATGCAGAAAAAGAATGCGAACCGCGTCTCGATCATCGTGATGAACCCGAAGAACGGGGAAATCTATGCAATGGTAAATGCACCGGAGTTTTCATTGAATGAGCCGTTTGAGCTGGTGACAGATGGAAAAAACGAAGATTCAGAAACAGAAGAAGACATATCCTGGAAGAATGAAGTGCGGTCACACGCAGCATCAGCGCAAAATAAACAAGCTCTCCTCAATCAGATGTGGCGCAATCCCTGTTTAAATGATACATACGAACCGGGGTCTACATTCAAAATCGTGACTGCCGCTGCGGGACTGGAGGCGGGCGTGGTCAACCTGACTGATCAGTTTTCCTGCCCAGGATTCCGGATCGTGGAAGATCGGAAGATTCGGTGTCACAAGGTGGGCGGACACGGCGGGGAGACGTTTTTACAGGGAATGATGAATTCCTGCAATCCTGTTCTGATCGATGTCGGACAGCGGCTGGGACCGGAGCGGTACTATCAGTATTTTAAGCAGTTTGGTCTGCTGGGAAAGACTGGGATTGATCTGCCGGGTGAGGCGGGGACGATCATGCACCAGCCGGATCAGATCGGACCGGTGGAGCTGGCGACCGTCTCTTTTGGGCAGTCGTTTCAGATCACGCCGATCCAGCTCATTACAACGGCATCCTCCCTGCTCAACGGAGGCACGCGCATCACACCGCACATCGGGATCCGTGCCGTGCGGGCAGATGGTCAGGCAGTCCACGTGTTTACCTATCCAAAAGGGGAGAGAATCTTATCGGAGCAGACGAGTGAGACGCTGCGTTATATTCTGGAACAGGTGGTGGCGGAGGGGAGTGGAAAAAACGCCCGGATCGAGGGCTACCGGATCGGCGGAAAGACGGCAACCTCGGAGAAACTTCCAAGGAGCCGGAAAAAATATATTTCCTCATTTTTAGGGTTTGCACCGGCGGACGATCCGCAGGTGATCGCGCTTATCACCATCGATGAACCGGAAGGAATCTACTATGGCGGGACGATTGCCGCCCCGGTGATCCGCGATCTGTTTGAGGTCATTTTGCCGTATCTGGGGGTGGAGAAAAGAGGTTGATTATTCCCCTAAAAAGACGTATACTATTGAAGTGTATAATTTGAGGAACTATCTCTGTATACATAGGAAGATAAGTTAGAGGTGTGACATGGTAAATGAAACAATACTGGCGGTTATCATCGCATTTGTGGTCAGCGCAGTGCTGTGCCCGATCGTGATACCGTTTCTCCACAGGTTGAAATTCGGACAGCAGGTGCGCGATGACGGGCCGCAGACGCATCTGAAAAAGCAGGGAACCCCGACGATGGGCGGTCTGGTAATTCTTTCCAGCATCATCATTACGTCCCTGCTCTATATCCGGGATTATCCGAAGATCATTCCGGTGCTGTTTATGACCGTCGGATTCGGCGTGGTTGGATTTCTGGACGATTACATCAAGATCGTGATGAAACGTTCGGAGGGCTTAAATCCGATTCAGAAGCTGATCGGACAGTTTGTGATCACAGGTATTTTTGCCTATTATATTGTAACCTCACCGGACATCGGAACAGGGATGCTGATTCCATTTATCGGCAAGTATTTACAGCTTCCGGTCTGGCTGTTTGTACCGGCACTGTTCTTCATCATTCTGGGAACTGACAATGGCGTGAACTTCACAGATGGTCTGGACGGTCTGTGCACCAGTGTGACGATTCTGGTAGCAACGTTCTTTACGATCGTGGCGATCGGGGAGAACAGCGGCATTAGCCCGATTACCGGCGCAGTAGTTGGAAGTCTTCTGGGCTTTCTTCTGTTCAATGTCTATCCGGCGCGTGTGTTCATGGGCGATACCGGTTCACTGGCACTCGGCGGTTTTGTCGCTTCCAGTGCCTTTATGATGCAGATGCCGATCTTTATCGCGATCGTGGGTCTGATTTATCTGGTGGAAGTATTATCTGTTATTATTCAGGTAACCTATTTTAAGAAGACGGGCGGAAAGCGCTTTTTCAAGATGGCGCCGATCCATCATCATTTCGAGCTCTGCGGATGGTCTGAGACCAGGGTCGTAGGCGTATTTTCGATTATTACGGCAATCCTTTGCCTTATAGCATACTTAGGATTATAGGAGGAAGATTATGAGTCAGAAAGTATTAGTAGCAGGAACAGGTATCAGCGGTATTGCAGCTGCAAAGCTCCTTCTCTCAAAAGGCGGGGAGGTAGTGCTTTACGATGGCAATGAAAAACTGGATCCAGAGGAGCTGAAAAAGAAATTTGACGAAGGCGCGACGATCACGTTCGTCCTCGGAGAGCTGAAAAAGACGGATTTGTTAGGCGTGGAGCTGGCAATTTTAAGCCCAGGCATCCCGACCGATGCACCGTTTGTAGAGATGATCCGTGAAACCGGTATTCCGATCTGGGGCGAGATGCAGCTTGCATATCACTGTGCAAAAGGACGTATGGCAGCCATTACCGGCACGAACGGAAAGACAACGACGACTTCCCTGACCGGCGAGATCATGAAGTCATTCTATGACAGCGTATTTGTAGTTGGAAATATCGGTGAGCCGTTTGCATTCCACGCATTGGAGACAACGGATGAGACCGTAACCGTCGCAGAGGTATCGAGCTTCATGCTGGAGACCATGACTGATTTCCACCCGAATGTAAGCGCTATTTTAAATATTACCCCGGATCATCTGGATCGTCATAAGACGATGGAATGCTACATCGAGACGAAAGAGAGCATTACCAAGAACCAGAAAGAGGGCGATGTCTGTGTCCTGAACTATGAGGATCCGGTACTGCGTGAATTTGGTGAGACTTTAAAAGACATCAAGGTGGTATATTTTTCCAGTCTGCGTACCCTGAAACAAGGTTTCTACCTGAAAGAGGATGAGATTGTATACAACGACGGCGAGAAAGAGACCGTGATTGTCAATATCCACGATCTGAAGCTACTTGGCCGTCATAACCATGAAAATGTTATGGCAGCGGTTGCTATCAGTATGAACATGGGCGTTCCGCTGGAGAAGATCCAGAAGGTGATCAAGGAATTCAAGGCAGTTGAACACCGCATTGAGTTCGTAACCGAGCGTTTCGGCGTCAAATACTACAACGATTCCAAGGGAACCAACCCGGATGCAGCGATGCAGGCGATCAAGGCGATGCCGGGACCGACCTTATTAATCGCAGGCGGATATGATAAGCATTCCGAGTTTGACGAGTGGATCGAGAGCTTTGGCGGAAAGGTACGCTATCTGGTGCTGATCGGCCAGACCCGCGACAAGATTGCCGAGTGTGCAAAACGCCACGGCTTCAATGATATCATGTACGCGGAAGATCTGCAGGAGGCTGTACAGGTATGTGCATCCTACGCAAATCCGGGCGATAACGTCCTGCTTTCACCGGCATGTGCAAGCTGGGGGCAGTTCAAGAACTTTGAAGAGCGCGGACGCAAATTCAAAGAGTTTGTGAGAAATTTGTAATACCAAGGTTCAAAGGTCGGAAATCCGACGCTAGATTGCTTGCAGGAGGAATTGTGACTTTTGAGAATTGCGGAGTGCAAAGCACGCAGCAATTCGGTATTGGAAGAATAAAGGTTACTGGGCACGTATGCGTGAACAGTAACGAATAAAGGCTTAATGTATTTAAGGGGGCTGTCGCAGCCAGCATTTGTCTGCGGCAGCCCTGATTTGAAGGAAAAACTGCCGTTTACAGGCAGAATTTCGAAACTGTAACAACAAAAAGCAGGGGAGTGGAAGTATGCCGGAACCGGGAAAAATTAAAAAGAAAAAACCACATCGGTTTTATGATTACAGTCTGCTGTTTACCATCATTTTCCTGACGGTATTCGGACTGATCATGATTTACAGCGCGAGCTCCTATAAGGCGCAGCTTGATTACGGCAATCCGGGATATTTTATGCTTCGTCAGGCGGGCATCGCGGGTGTCAGCTTTGTTGCGATGTATATCGTCTCCAAGATAGATTATCACTGGTTTGCGCGGTTTGCGATGCTGGGATATATCGTTTCATACGTGACGCTGCTTCTGACGCGTTTTACACCTCTGGGCGTGGCATCGCATGGTAAGAAGCGCTGGCTGCGCCTGGGACCGCTCCAGTTCCAGCCGACCGAGATTGTCAAGATTTCCCTGATTCTGCTTCTGGCGGTTCTGATTGCCAATCTGGGCGTGCGGATCAACCAGCTGCGGGCAGTCGGATTTATCGTGGCGCTGTCGGCGCCGCTGGCACTTTTGGTTACGGCGAACAACTTAAGTTCTGGTATCATCATCTGCGGCATCGTGTTTGTGATGCTGTTTGTGGCGTGCAAGATCAAATGGCCGTTTTTTCTCTGCATCGGAGGCGGCGTCGGACTTCTGGCGGTCGCCCCCTATATAGGGCATCTGCTGGTAAAGCTCCATATCCTGAAGGATTATCAGCTGGGACGAATCAATGTCTGGGTCAACCCGGTGCAGTATGCACGTTCCGGCGGTTATCAGGTGCTCCAGGGTCTGTACGCGATCGGTTCCGGCGGTCTGTTTGGAAAGGGACTGGGCGAGAGTCTTCAGAAGCTCGGTTTCGTGCCGGAGGCGCAGAATGATATGATTTTTTCGATTATCTGTGAGGAATTAGGTCTGTTTGGCGCGATTTCGGTCATTCTGATTTTCATGTTTATGATTTACCGCTTCATGGTAATTGCTGGAAATGCACCGGATCTGATGGGTGCGATGATCGTGATCGGTGTGATGGCACACATCGCGATTCAGGTTATCTTAAATATCGCGGTTGTTACGAATACGATCCCGAACACGGGTGTTACGCTGCCGTTTATCAGTTACGGAGGTACGTCCGTCATGTTCCTGATGCTGGAGATGGGGATGGTGTTAAGCGTCTCGAACCAGATTAAGCTGGAGCAGTAGGAATATTTGGCGGAGTTACATATTTACTTCGGGAAATGTAGAAAATGAGAACCATTTTCTCTCGTTGGCATATAATAATACATAGATGCCGGTGGGAGGGGATTGTTTGGCTTTCATCGAGATTCACGGACCGTGCCGGATTCAGGGCGGACTCACGGTGCAGGGGTCGAAAAATGCAGTTTTGCCGATGATGGCGGCGTCAGTGTTAAACCGCGGAATTACCGTGCTTGAAAATGTCCCCAGAATACAGGATGTGTTCTGTATGATGGGGATTCTTGATTCTCTGGGATGCCGGTGTGCGTTGCACGGAAACCGTCTGGAAATCGATACTTCGAAGATGAATGGCTGGCGGATCGAGCAGAAAGCGATGGGGAAAATGCGCTCGTCCATTATGCTTTTGGGAGCGCTCCTGGGACGCTTTTGCGAGGCGGGGGTCTACAGCCCCGGCGGATGTATGATCGGAAAACGTCCAATCGACTGGCATTTGCGGGCACTCCGTGCGCTGGGCGCGGAAATACGGGAACCGGAGCCGGACGGCTTCCTGCATGCACAGACAACGGGACTTCGCGGGGCAGAGATTATTTTTCCGTTTCCGAGTGTCGGCGCGGTGGAAAATGCCCTGTTTGCCGCTGTGGCAGCGGTGGGGCGGACGGTTCTGCGGGGATGCGCGCGGGAACCGGAGATTGGACAGCTGTGCCATTTCCTAAATGGTATGGGGGCATCGATCCGGGGGATCGGGACGGATGCGCTGATCATAGAAGGCGGATTGCCGCTCCATGACAGCCGGTTTGTGATCGGCGGCGACCGGATCGTAGCCGGGACCTATCTTCTTGCCGCTGCGTCCTGTAGCGGTGAGGTGATCGTGGACGGCGTGCAGACACAGGAGCTGCGTGCATTGACCGGGGTGTTGGAGCATATGGGCGTTTCGCTTTATCAGGAACCGGAACTTATATATGTACACAGCGGACAGCGCCTGCGGGCGGTATCGGTGAAAACCGGACCGTATCCGGCGTTTCCGACCGATCTGCAGCCGTTTTTGATGGCGGCGCTGTCACGGGCAGATGGAACCAGTATGCTGCGGGAGACGGTATTTGAAAACCGGTTTGGCACAGCGGCGGAGCTTCAAAAAATGGGGGCGAACATCGAATGCAGCGGGAACATTGCTCGGATTGACGGAGTGGAAACCTTGCGGGGAGCTTTGGTGCGTGCCCGTGATCTGCGGGGCGGTGCAGCCCTGACGGTGGCAGCCCTGGGGGCGGACGGATGGACCAGAGTATCAGAATGTGAACATATTGAGCGGGGATATGAAGATATTTGCCGGGACTTGCGGGCATTAGGAGCAGAGATCCGGCGCCGGGAGGATGATGGAGATAGAGAAGATACAGATTGAAAAAAAAACAGAGGAAAAGGTATGGCGCCGCCGTGGAAAAAAACATATCTGGATCACGGCGGCAGCACTTCTTGTGGCAGCCGCGTTTTTTGTCGGTCTGTCGCTGCTTCAGATCAATACAATCCATGTCAGTGGAAACCGGCAATATACGGCGGAGCAGATAGAGGCGTCTATTTTCGATTCGCGGCTGAGCCGGAATCCGGTGTTCTGCTATCTGCAGTACCGCTTCCGGCCGCACAAGTCAATTCCGTTCGTGCAGGATTACAAGCTGGTGTTCCGCAGCCCGTCGGACGTGGAGGTGATCGTCTACGAGAAGAGTGTGGTTGGTTACGTTTCCTACATGAACAGCCGGATGTATTTTGACAAGGACGGCATCATTGTGGAGAGCACAAGCGAGACATTGCCGGGTGTGCCGAAGATTGCCGGACTTTCCTTTGGACATATCGTGCTGCATCAGCCGCTGCCGGTCGAGGATATCAGCGTTTTCAACGAGATTCTGAACCTGACGCAGGTGCTGTCGGTCAACGAGGTTGCGGTGGACGAGATCCGTTTTAATAAGGAAAAGGAAGCGACGCTTCAAATCAGGAGCTTGAAGGTTGAGCTGGGAAGCAACAGTGAGATGAACGGGAAACTTTCGGAGCTGACGGATATTCTGCGGGATTATCCGGATCTGTCCGGAACTCTCTATCTGGACAGCTACGATGAATCGAATGCAAATCCGATGTACCGGTTTGATAAAAACTAGGAAGAATCGGCAAAATCCGTTACTGGCACGTATGCGTGAACAGTAACATTGTGACTGGTTTATTGAAAATTTATAAAAGAAACGATTGATTTTTTGCTGAAAATCAAATATAGTATTAGGTAGGCTAGATTTAAAAGACCCTAATTTTAGTATAAAGATGATAAAACCGGAACAGATGGGAAAATGAAGGAGGAAGTATCTTGTTAGAGATAAAGATAAATGAAGCAGAGAACTCTGCCAGAATTATAGTAGTAGGTGTCGGCGGAGCCGGTAACAACGCTGTCAACCGTATGATCGATGAAGATATTGCCGGTGTAGAATTTATCGGTATCAATACAGATAAGCAGGCACTGCAGTTCTGCAAGGCGTCCACAGCTATGCAGATTGGTGAGAAGCTGACCAAGGGACTTGGTGCAGGCGCAAAGCCGGAGATCGGTGAGAAAGCAGCTGAGGAAAGCCAGGAAGAATTGGCACAGGCTCTCAAGGGTGCAGATATGGTATTCGTTACCGCAGGTATGGGCGGCGGTACCGGTACAGGTGCAGCTCCGGTTATTGCACGTATCGCAAAAGATATGGGCATTCTGACGGTCGGCGTTGTCACAAAGCCGTTCCGTTTCGAGGCAAAGACCCGTATGAGCAACGCGCTCAATGGTATCGAAAAACTGAAAGCAGCTGTCGATACTCTGATCGTTATCCCGAATGATAAACTTCTTGAGATCGTAGACCGCCGTACCACGATGCCGGATGCACTGAAGAAAGCAGATGAGGTTCTTCAGCAGGCAGTACAGGGTATTACCGACCTGATCAATGTTCCGGGTCTTATCAATCTTGACTTTGCAGATGTTCAGACCGTTATGGTGGACAAGGGTATCGCTCATATCGGTATCGGTCATGCGAAGGGTGATGACAAAGCACTTGAGGCTGTTAAGCAGGCTGTATCCAGCCCGCTGCTTGAGACAACCATCGAGGGTGCAAGCCACGTTATCATCAATATTTCTGGCGATATCAGCCTGATCGAGGCAAATGACGCAGCCAGCTATGTACAGGAGCTTGCAGGCGACGATGCCAATATCATCTTCGGTGCGATGTACGATGAGAATGCACAGGATGAGGCGACGATCACTGTTATTGCGACTGGACTGGATTCCCACGGTGTGAACACACCGGTCGCAAAAGCGATGACTGAGTTCAAGACTCCGTTCAAGGCAAAGACGACTGGCAATACATACGCTCAGCCGGCAGCACAGACTGCAGCGGCAGCGCAGCCGACCTACAAGGCACCGACCTTCCGTGCACCATCTGCAGCAGCAGCGGCACAGCCAGTCGCTCCGAAGGAAGCACCGCAGTCGGCACCGGCACAGCCGTTCCGCCCGATGCGCCAGGAAACACAGATCAATATTCCGGATTTTCTGAGAAATAAGAAATAATATAAGAGTGAGAGATGAGCTGCTCTTGCTTTAGTAAAAATACAAAATATATACAGAAGCAGTTGCTTTTGGAAGAGACACGCATTAGAAGTGAAAATTTCTGATGCGTGTTTTTTTGTCGATTCAGATTTTCGACTTATGTCGAATCTACTCAAATTTTACGTTTTCCCCCGATTTTTGGCGATCAAAACAGGCGTTTTGCGCCCTCGGTTTGACAAATTTTGCGGAACTTTTTTCTTATAATATCCCGTGTCGGACAGAAAGGTGGGAAGAGACAGTGACCTATCGTGTGTATGCGGATGTCATCCTGCTGCAAAATCTGGCAGCGGATTTCCTGCTTCTGTCGGTGGTGAAGAATTGCCTGCGTCTGCCGGAACGCCGATATGGGCGGTTGGCAGGGAGTCTTCTGGGAGCCGTGTATGCGTTAGGAATGGTGTTAGCTCCGGTTCCGCTGGGATATGCCGGGCGGATGCTCCTAAACGCCACGATGAGCGTGCTGATGGCATGGACGGCATTTTCCATCCGTAGGAAGTCGGAGGCGGCAGAAGCCGCGATCGGGCTTTACATAGCATCTATGCTGGCGGCTGGCTGCATGGAACTGGTTCAGCCGCTTGGAATACGGGTGAATCTTCTGTTCTGGCTGTTTACCGCGGGGGGCAGTTTTCTGATTCCATCTGCGGTGTGGCGGTTTGGTATGCAGCGGTGTATGAAGCTGGAACACCAGTACGCGGTAACGCTTTTTAACAAAGGCAGGGAGCGGCATGTGCAGGCGATTCTCGACACAGGCAACCATCTGACGATGCCGCTTTCGGGGCGTCCGGTGCAGGTGCTGGATGCGTGTGCGGCAGAGAGATTTTTTTCCTGGGAGGACGGTGTCCAATACATCCCATTTCGGAGTGTCGGAAAGGGCGGCGGCGTGATTCCGGCATATCAGGCGGAGCGGATGGAAGTGTCCGGTCAGGGCGGTATGCGGGTGATTGAGAAGCCGTGGATTGCCATTTCACAGGAGGCGCTGTCGCAGAAGGGCGAGTATCAGATGCTGCTCAATGAAAAATATTGGTTGTGAAGAAAAACAGCCGTTATGGTCTGAACCATAGCGAACAACATAAGGGGGAAAGCGTATGTTTATAAAAGTTTCAGTTCCAGGTCAGTTTCGTTTAAAAATGATGCCGTCGTTCCGGTCATTTCTGATGCACCGGGACGGAGAAGTTCATTATATCGGGGGAACCGATATCCTTCCGGCACCGTTTGACAGTGTGCGGGAGGCGGAGGTTTTAAGAAAATTTGGAACCAGTGAGGATAAAGAGGCGCGTTCGGCGCTGATCGAACATAACCTGCGCCTGGTGGTCTACATAGCAAGAAAGTTTGACAACACCAGCGTGGGCGTGGAAGATCTGATTTCGATCGGGACGATCGGTCTCATCAAGGCGATCAACACGTTTGACGTGGATAAAAATATTAAGCTGGCAACCTATGCATCCCGTTGTATTGAAAATGAGATTCTGATGTATCTCCGGAGAAATAATAAGACGAAGCTCGAGGTTTCGATCGATGAGCCGTTGAATGTGGACTGGGATGGAAATGAATTGCTTCTGTCGGATATTTTGGGAACGGATGAGGATATTATTTACCGGGATCTGGAGGATGAGACAGAGCGGAAACTGTTGAATGCGGCGATCGACCGCCTGAATCCGCGGGAACAGAAAATCGTGAAGCTGCGCTTTGGTCTGGGGAGAGAGCAGGAAGATGAAATGACCCAGAAGGAGGTTGCCGACCTTCTGGGTATCTCGCAGTCATACATATCGAGGCTGGAAAAGAAGATTATGAAACACCTCAAGAAAGAAATTTCGCAGCAATGCGGTCTATACACCAGCCGATAAGTGCTGGAAGAAACAGACCGATCAGGATGTAAAACGGACCCATTTCATAGCGGAAGGAGACCGGGAAGTTGGAAAGCGTTTCCGGTATTTCCTTCAAAATGAAGCGGGCATAGGCAAAATCGATCAGCTTGAACAGCGTGAAGTGAATCGCCATAATGTCAAAGGAATGGCGTCCTAAAAAGGCAAGGACCTTTGCCAGCGGTCTGATGCGCTCGGACAGGTCGGAGAGCGAAAGGACGAAGTAAATTCCAATGATGGAGATCGGATAAAATAAGACGCCCGGAATGTGCATGCTTGCCAGATCGATGAAAATGTGAAGCTTTGTGTTCGTCAGGTGCAGAAGCAGGGCGCTTATCAGGCAGCCGTACCAGACGGTATAGTGGCGGAAATTGGAGAAAAACTGCTGCATCAGCCAGGCGATGAGATAGACCGGAACAACGAGCAGCGCCGCCTGCAGATTGTAAGGGAGCGGGCAGCTTCTCATATTTAAGAAGATACCGGCAAGGCCAATCAGGATGCATGCAAATGCACATACAGGAAGCTTGACATTATCTTTCCGGGTGAAGCGGGCAGCTGCGCGTCCAAACCAGACGCATCCGGCAAAGAGTCCGGAGGACACCAGCCAGACCGGCAGAAACCAGAGGGCACCCTGAACCTGTTCCGGGGAGTTGAAGGAAAGACTGCTCATCCATGCCGTAAGCATTCTGGTATGGTTGTAAAGTTCCTGTCCCGCATAGAGCCCGTGCGTCACAAAAAAATTGTGGAGCAGGACAAAAAACAGCGTGTAGAACATATACCTGGGCCATGCACCGGCGAGACGGGAGCCGAAGTAGAGAAACGGCGTATCCCCGTATTTCGTTTCATTATAAAAATAGCCCGTGATAAAGAAAAACAGCGCCAGGTGGAACAGATAGACGAACGCACCGGCGAAATATCCGGTATGCCCCAGCACGATCGCAATAATGCCCCATCCCTTTACGATATCCCAGTAGAGGGAACGGGCTTTTTTTTGTGTGTTCATGAATGGATCTCCTTGTGGTTGAATTTTATTTTCTATAAATAATATTGATCGTAAAATCCCTGAAAATATATTTTACTATGGAACGGCAGAAAAGGCAAGAAATTGGAATGAGTGAAAACGGTTCTCATTTGTCCGGGTATAAATGAGCTTTGAATTGTCCATTCTAATGTATAGGTGACAAAACAAAAATCAAAACGATTCAACCGTTTGCGTTGATCGTCCATCATACGGAGGGAATGGAAATGCCGGTCTATAAAGTGGAAATCTGCGGGGTCAATACATCCAAGCTGCCTCTTTTAAGTAATGAGGAGAAAGAAGAACTGTTTCGCCGGATTCTAAAGGGCGATCGGGAGGCAAGAGAACAGTATATCAAGGGGAATCTGCGGCTGGTGCTCAGTGTAATACAGCGCTTTTCGGGCAGTCGGGAAAATGTGGACGATCTGTTCCAGATTGGCTGTATCGGCCTCATCAAGGCGATTGATAATTTTGATATTACCCAGAATGTCCGTTTTTCGACGTATGCGGTTCCGATGATTCTGGGGGAGGTGAAACGGTATTTGAGGGATAACAATTCAATCCGGGTCAGCCGGTCGCTCCGCGATACGGCATACAAAGCAATCTATACCCGTGAAAATCTACTGAAAAAGCAGTCAAAGGAGCCGACACTCTGCGAGATTGCCAAAGAATTGGGAGTCAGCAAAGAGGAGATTGCGTATGCGCTCGATGCTATCCAGAGCCCGGTCAGCCTGTACGAACCGGTCTATATGGACGGCGGCGATCCGCTCTACGTGATGGATCAGCTCAGTGACAAGAAAAATTCAGAGGAACATTGGGTCGAGGATCTGTCGCTGGGGGAGGCGATGCAGCGCCTGCCGGACCGGGAACGCCGCATTATTGATATGCGCTTTTTTGAGGGAAAGACCCAGACAGAGGTTGCCGAAGAAATCCATATTTCGCAGGCGCAGGTGTCACGGCTGGAGAAGAGTGCGTTAAAAAGCATGAAGCATTATTTGAGCTGAATGTTGATAGGGATTGTGTTATAGGGATTGTGTGAGATTCTTCTGATTGATTGTTTGGCGGCTCTGTGTTAAAATATAGGAGATATAGTCTGCAAAAAGAATCTGAAAATCAAGCAGATGACTGTTATCTGAACTGGGGTTGAGCGGAATATGCCATCTGATATAGTGATAAAGGCAGCTTGGCGATGCGGCGCTCAGGCAGTCATGGACAGCAGACAGAGTAGAAAAGACAGGCGCAGGCGGATTGAGCCCCGCGCATGATAAAATGTACTCTCGGAGTCTTTTCTGCACTCGCTTTTGTGGCTGATTTTCCGCCAGCCGTACCCGAATTTCATCAACGTACGCACCGCGTACGCCTCAGAAATTTGAGCACAGCTGACAAAAAATCATCTCACAAAATCAA
>ERZ831773.2003-NODE-2003-length-18248-cov-24.387182_pt1 | contig 18248 bp, 18 predicted proteins | sample MGYA00519696_ERZ831773 | MGnify/ENA primary metagenome ERZ831773 (study PRJEB31850, sample SAMEA3708720) | human gut metagenome | biome: human gut; feature: human-associated habitat; material: faeces | place: China | collected 2014 ...
TGAAGAAGCGTTTTTCCGACGAACAGATCATCAGTATTCTCCGCGAAGCCGAAGCTGGGGTACCCGCCCGTGAACTCTGCCGCAAGCATGCCATTTCCGATGCCACGTTTTACATCTGGCGTAAGAAGTATGGCGGTATGGAGGTGCCTGAAGTTAAGCGCCTGAAGTCGCTTGAGGAAGAGAACGCCAGACTCAAGAAGCTGCTTGCCGAAGCCATGCTGGATAAAGAGGCGCTTCAGGTGGCTCTTGGGCGAAAGTACTGACGACAGACCAGAAGCGGGAAGCCGTGATGTTGATGTGTGATGCGACCGGTCTGTCGCAACGTCGTGCCTGCAGGCTTACAGGTTTATCCCTGTCGACCTGCCGCTATGAGGCTCACCGTCCGGCTGCTGATGCGCATTTATCAGGGCGCATCACTGAGCTGGCACTGGAGCGCAGGCGTTTTGGCTACCGTCGTATTTGCCAGTTGCTGCGCCGTGAAGGGCTTCATGTTAATCATAAGCGCGTGTACCGGCTTTATCACCTCAGTGGCCTGGGCGTAAAACGCAGAAGACGTCGTAAAGGGCTGGCAACAGAACGTCTGCCGCTGCTCCGTCCGGCGGCGCCCAATCTGACCTGGTCGATGGATTTCGTCATGGACGCACTTTCCACCGGTCGCAGGATCAAGTGTCTTACCTGCGTCGATGATTTCACAAAGGAATGCCTGACGGTCACTGTTGCCTTTGGGATTTCAGGCGTTCAGGTCACGCGTATTCTGGACAGCATTGCACTGTTTCGAGGCTATCCGGCGACGATAAGAACTGACCAGGGGCCGGAGTTCACTTGCCGTGCACTGGATCAATGGGCCTTTGAGCATGGTGTTGAGTTGCGCTTAATCCAGCCGGGCAAGCCAACGCAGAACGGATTTATTGAGAGCTTTAACGGACGATTTCGCGATGAATGTTTGAATGAGCACTGGTTCAGCGATATCGTTCATGCCAGGAAAATTATTAATGACTGGCGGCAGGATTATAACGAATGCCGCCCGCACTCCACGCTGAATTATCAGACACCGTCTGAATTTGCAGCGGGCTGGAGAAAGGGTCATTCTGAGAATGAAGATTCCGACGTTACTAACTGAGTGTTGCATCTAATCGTGGGGGCAGGTCAATTAAAATATAAAGTATCGCCACTGCAAAAATTGCAAAGAGTAATAAAGCGGTAGAGTTAAGCCCGGAGAGAAGATGAGTCGTATTCAAACGCCCTATTCCCACATCATCGATGAATATAATAAGATGATTTCAAAGAATATAAAGGCGATAGACTCATTAAGTCATAGCAGTAATATACGCCAGATTGCCGATGATACGTCTTTCACCCTGAGTACAGGCGAGATTATTATTGTTCTTGAGGGCGTTATTGCCGTTGAGATGCAGGAGCACAACTTTATTCTCGCCCCAGGAAAAGCGAAAACCCAGGCGAAAAAGTTGTTTCAGGTCGGCAAAGGCATCAAAGGAATGTTTTTTGGTATTGTCGAAAGTTATGGCCCGGGTATTCAGCTGCACTATACCGCCAAAAAAAATGTCAAAGTGTTCAGCTGTAATCTCGAATACTTTGAGAAACATTTTACTCAGCCCGATAAATTCACCTTCCTGATGAACATGATGGCCATCACGCTGGCGTTTTTGCTCGATGCGCATGACGAAAGAGCTATTGGCACCCGCTATTTTGTCATTCGCTCCATGATTTATCGCTATCTCAAGCAGAAAAATGAGGGTGTATTACACGACCCGAGCCTGGCGAACTTTATCCTGCGACGTACAAAAATATCGCGTAGCTATCTGTTTCAGGTACTTTCCGATCTGAAAAACGGCGGCTATATCACGATGAAAAACGGCGAGCTCGTCGATATTGTCAACGAGCTGCCGGAAAAATATTAACGCCGTTGGCTTAACTCTTATCCTGCCCCCGGCGCTTAAACTGCCCGGCGTCGATGTCGTACTGCTTCATCTTGCGCCACAGCGTGGTACGGCCAATATTCAGCAACTGCGACATCTCCTGTACCCGGCCGCTGGTCACTCGCGCCGCCTGGATAATCGCCTCTTTCTCGATGGCGCTGAAGGAGAGACTTGATGGCAGTAGCGATGAGGACGCCTCGCTACCCAGCCGGGTAGAGAAGAGATGTTCGGGAAGATTGCTCAGGCGAATATGACCGTTATCGCTACTCATTGCGATATTCTCAATAATGCTATTGAGTTCAAAATCGTTGCCCGGCCACGAGTAGGCGGTCAGTTGCGCCAGCGCGTCGTCATCGACCTTCAGGCGTGATGAAAAGCGTTTCTCCAGCCGACGCAGGCGGCTATGCACCAGCGAAGGAATGCTGCCGCGCCGCGCCCGCAGCGGTGGAATGACTATTTCAAACGAATGTAGCGCATAGTACAGCTGGCGGCTAAAGCGGTTCTGCTCCACCAGATTGGCCAGATCGACGGTGGTGGTGGCGATCACTTTCACATCCACCGGGATCAGGCGCCGGGCGTCGAGGCGGGTGAGCACGCCCTGCTTAATCACCTGCAGCAGGGCCGACTGCAGCTCCGGCGCCAGATACTCGATCTTTTCCAGAAACAGGGTGCCGCCGTTGGCCAGCTCAAGGCGGCTCAGGCGACCATTTTCATCGTCGGTAGGGGCGCTGCCCATAAAGTCCTGGCCCAGCACGCTGTCGGCATATAGCTGGCAGTTGACGGCGATGTAGGGCCCGGCGCCCGCTCGCTTTCGTTATGGATAGCCTGGCTCAGCAATTCTTTACCCACCCCTTCCTCGCCGCACAGCAGCACCGGGAAAGCGCCGCGCGCCGCCTGGCGGCCAAAGTGGATCAGCCTGCGGGTTTCCGGGTCATCCGCCGACATCTGCTCGAAGGTATGGCTCACTTTGCCCAATTGGCTGGTCATTAATTGACGCATCTGCTCCACCGGGTGGAGCAGTAAAATGAAGCTATTGCCCTGCTCCTCCACGATAGGCTTCAGGGTGATCACCGCGTCGATAAACTGATGCTGGCTCTCGAAGGTCACTTCCACATGATTAAGGCCGCGGGCCTGTTTAATTGCGCGGCGCAGCAACGCCGGCAGGGTCAGCAGCTCATTGATATTTCGCCCTGGCTAGCCTGGGTATCGAGATGCAGCAGCGTGGCCGCCTGCACGTTGAGAAACTGCAGCACGCCCTGTTCGTTCCACGCCATCACCCCGTCGTCCATACTTTCCAGCAGGCCGTACATTTGATTAAGGTGGCGGTTAGATTCCGCCAGCAGGCTGTCGGTAAGCAGCGAGTTACCCACTTCGCGGGCAATAGTCAACGTCAGCGACAGATCCGCCGGGGCCCACTCTTCGCGCAGGCAGCATAGCGAAATCGATCCAAACAGGCGGCCATGGTTATCGAACACCGGCGTCGAACTGAACGACCAGCGCCGCCTGGCCGATGGTCAGCAGCGCGGTTTTGCGACGGCAGATCGATTCAAAGGTCAGCCCCTGCGCCTGATGCGGCGCCTGCCAGGTTTCACGCTGCATAAATTTGCTGCAGCGATGCCACGACTGGCTGATAACGGCTGAAACTTCATTTTCCGCACCCTGAGTCTGAGCTGTCATATCCCTTTTCCGCTGGAGTTAACACAGTTAAAACGACAAAACCCTCCGGCAGCGGCTGCCGGAGGGAGGAGTTGATGCCGCAATGCGCCGCGGCATAGAACCTTGTGAAAGACTTAACGCGCCAGCCACTGCTGCCCAAGCAGGTCCGCGGTAAGGATGGCGGCGTAGACGCTATCCGCGGTGACCGGGAACGGCATATTGTGGATGGTTTCGCCTTCCGCGCAGGTGGCTTTCGCCACCGCGTGGATTTTGCTTTCGATACCCTCTTTCACGCCCATCTGGGCAAGGGTGATCGGCAGGCCGACTTTTTCACAGAAGCCCATCACGGTTTCGATCTCTTCCAGCGGGCTATTTTGCAGTACCAGCTGCGCCAGGGTGCCGAAAGCGACTTTTTCGCCGTGATACAGATGGTGGCACTCTTCAAGGATGGTGAAACCGTTGTGAATCGCGTGCGCGCCGGCCAGGCCGCTGCTCTCAAAACCGATACCGCTCAGATAGGTGTTGGCTTCGACAATACGCTCCAGCGCATCGGTCACCACTCCAGCCTGAGCCGCCAGGCGTGCTTTTTCGCCTTCCGCCAGCAGCGTATCATAGCACAGGCGCGCCAGGCTCAAGGCCGCCGCCGTGGACTGCCCGCCCGCCATGCTGGTGGCTCGCGCATCGAAGCAGGCCTTGGCTTCAAACCAGGTGGAGAGCGCATCGCCCATCCCGGCCACCAGCAAGCGTACCGGCGCTTTGGCGATAATCGCCGTGTCCATCACCACCATATCCGGGTTTTTCGGGTAGATCAGATACTCTTCAAACTCGCCCGCCTCGGTGTAGATAACCGACAGCGCGCTGGTCGGCGCATCGGTTGAGGCAATTGTCGGGATCACCACCACCGGCAGCTTCTGGTAATAGCCGATCGCCTTCGCGGTATCGAGGGTTTTCCCGCCGCCGATACCCACCACGCCGCGGCAGCCGTGCTGCTTAAGAATGGCGATCAGGCGGTTGATTTCCGCATGGCTGCACTCGCCGTTAAACCGTTCCGCATGGCAGCTAATATTGTGGCTATGCAGGCCGTTCAATACTTTGTCGCCCGCCAACTTCATCACGAAGTCATCGGCGATAACAAAAAAGCTGTCGGCCAGGTTTTTAGCGTATTCGCCAAACAGCATGGCGGCATCAGGTCCCTGGAGATATTTGGCTGGAGATTGAATAACTTTTAGCATTCCTTTCACCCTCAAATAAGTGCGTATGTTGACACGTGAGCCCAGGCCGTCATGCCGCGGCGCCTGATATCAATGGCGCTTACAGCCACGCTGCCGGAGCGATGCATCCACTGTAGGGCGAGCCGCGGCGAAAAAAATTTTTCCCTTTTTTGTTCTGTTCTGAAACAGATAAAAAAATAATGCGTTTCACATTGAAACAATGTGACTGAGAAAGCGATGGGATTGCGATCGCGATCGGATCATTTTGGCAAAAAAGCCGCTATCGTCTCCCCTCTTTAACGCAGAAAATCGCCTCAATGCGGCACAATGACGAAAAAAATCATCCTTGCCCCATTTCTGATAGCAGAAAAAAACGGACAAATTATTAGCGCTGGCTCGCATTTCTCCTGTTTATCGGCAATTAATGTTCCATAAAGGAACAAAAATTCTTTTCTACGTTCCGTTATGGAACCAATTTTGACGGCATTTTATTTTGCGCCCGCTCAGCCAGAATCACTACATCGCCGGGCTACCCTTATAGACAGGCGACCTCCCCCTACCCTACGGAGCATAAACAATGGAAAAACTGATTAACCGTGTGGAAGATGTACTGAGTGAACAGCTTATCGGCCTGGCGAAGGCGCATCCTGAACTGACGCTGCACCAGGACCCGGTCTATGTCACCCGCGCTGATGCACCGGTCGCCGGCAAAGTGGCGCTGCTCTCCGGCGGCGGCAGCGGACACGAACCGATGCACTGCGGCTACATCGGCCAGGGCATGCTCTCCGGCGCCTGTCCGGGGGAAATTTTCACCTCGCCGACGCCGGACAAAATGTTCGAATGCGCGATGCAGATTGACGGCGGCGAAGGCGTCCTGCTGATTATCAAAAACTATACCGGCGACATCCTGAATTTTGAGACCGCCACCGAGCTGCTGCACGAAAGTGGCGTTAAGGTTACCACCGTCGTGGTGGATGACGACGTGGCGGTAAAAGACAGCCTCTATACCGCCGGACGCCGCGGCGTCGCCAATACCGTGCTGATTGAAAAACTGGTCGGCGCCGCCGCCGAACGCGGCGACTCGCTGGAAGCCTGCGCTGAACTGGGCCGCCGTTTAAATAACCTTGGTCACTCGATTGGCATCGCGCTGGGCGCCTGCACCGTACCGGCCGCCGGACAGCCCTCCTTTACCCTGAAAGATGATGAGATGGAGTTCGGCGTCGGCATCCATGGCGAGCCGGGTATCGACCGCCGCCGCTTCAGCTCGCTCGACCAAACCGTCGATGAGATGTTCGATACCCTGCTGGAAAACGGCGCATACAGCCGCACGCTGCGCCAGTGGGATAACGTCAAGGGAGCGTGGCAGGAAGTGAAACAGAGCAAAACCGCGCTGCAAAACGGCGATCGGGTTATCGCGCTGGTCAATAACCTCGGCGCCACCCCGCTTTCCGAACTGTACGGCGTTTACAACCGCCTTGCCCAGCGCTGCGAAGCGTCCGGCATTGTGATTGAACGCAACCTCATCGGCAGCTACTGCACCTCGCTGGATATGGCGGGTTTCTCCATCACCCTGCTGAAAGCGGATGATGACACGCTGGCGTTATGGGACGCCCCGGTCCATACCCCAGCGCTGAACTGGGGAAAATAAGGAGCACGACATGTCACTGAACAGAACGCAAATCGTCGACTGGCTGTACCGCTGTGGCGACATTTTCACCAAACAGAGCGATTTTCTCACCGGCCTTGATAAAGAGATCGGCGACGCCGACCACGGCCTCAATATGCATCGCGGCTTCAGCAAAGTGGTCGAAAAGCTGCCGTCGATCGCCGATAAAGACATCGGTTTTATTCTCAAGAATACCGGGATGACGCTGCTTTCCAACGTCGGCGGCGCCAGCGGCCCGCTGTTCGGCACCTTCTTTATCCGCGCCGCCCAGGTCACCCAGGCGCATCAGAGCCTGACCCTCGACGAGCTTTATCAGATGATCCGCGAAGGCGCGGACGGCGTCGTCAACCGTGGTAAAGCGGAGCCGGGCGATAAGACGATGTGCGACGTCTGGCTGCCGGTGGTGGAATCCCTGCGTCATTCCAGCGAGCAACATCTGTCTATCCCTGCCGCGCTGGATGCCGCCTGCGAAGTGGCCGAGCGCGCCGCCCACGCCACCATCACCATGCAGGCGCGTAAAGGCCGCGCCAGCTATCTCGGCGAGCGCAGCATCGGGCATCAGGATCCCGGCGCGACCTCGGTGCTGTTTATGGTTCAGATGCTGGCTGCCGCCGCCAAAGAGTAAGGAAATCGCGATGGTAAACCTGGTTATTGTTTCTCATAGCGCCCGGCTGGGCGAAGGTGTCGGAGAACTGGCCCGGCAGATGTTAATGAACGATGGCTGTAAGCTGGCGATCGCCGCCGGGATCGACGATCCCGACAGCCCGATCGGCACCGATCCGATTAAAGTCATGGAGGCGATCGAATCCGTCGCCGATACCGACCATGTTCTGGTGATGATGGATATCGGCAGCGCCCTGCTCAGCGCCGAAACCGCCCTCGATCTGCTCGATCCGGCGATGGCGGCAAAGGTGCGGCTGTGCGCCGCGCCGCTGGTCGAAGGGACGCTGGCGGCCACCGTCAGCGCCGCCTCCGGCGCCGGGATCGACAAAGTTATCGCCGATGCCATGAACGCCCTGGAAGCCAAGCGGGTTCAGCTGGGTTTACCTTCGCACACGCCTGACGCCGCCGCCCCAACGCTTGCTGACGACGGCGATGCTAAATCGGTTTCAGTCATTATTAACAATCACAACGGCCTGCACGTGCGTCCGGCATCAAAGCTGGTCGCCGCGCTGGCGGGTTTTAACGCCGACCTGGTGCTGGAGAAAAACGGCAAATGCGTCACCCCGGACAGTCTGAATCAAATCGCTCTGCTACAGGTGCGCCGCCACGATAAGCTGCGCCTGCTGGCCCGCGGTCCGGACGCCGATGCGGCGCTGGCGGCGTTTCAGGCGCTGGCCGCCGATAACTTCGGCGAGTCACCGGAGGCGCAGCCGACAGCGGAACCCGCCATACCTGCGCGTGTTGAAGGCGCCGCGATGCTTTATCCGCTGGCGCCGATCCAACCGGCGCTCCCCGCCGCCGCCGACATCGCCCGCGAGCAGCAGCGCCTGCGCCAGGCGATCGACCAGACGCTGGCCGATCTCAATGCGCTCACCGAGCTGGCGGAACACAAATTTAACGCCGATATCGCGGCGATCTTCGCCGGTCATCACACCTTGCTCGACGATGAAGATCTGTTTGATGCCGCCAACGATCGCCTGCTCACCGAACAGTGCTCGGCGGAATGGGCGTGGCATCAAGTGCTGATGGAGCTCAGCCAGCAGTATCGTCAGCTGGATGACGCCTATCTGCAGGCCCGTTATATCGATGTCGACGATATTCTGCAGCGCACGCTGCGCCATCTGCAGGGTATTAAGGAGACGCTGCCATTCGCCAGTGAGCCGACGATTATTATCGCCGACAATATTTATCCCTCGACTGTACTCCAACTGGATGCCAGCAAGGTCACCGGCCTGTGCCTGCGCGACGGCAGCGAACAGGCCCACGGCGCGATTATCGCCCGCGCGGCGGGGATCGCCTGGCTATGCCAGCAGGGCGAAGCGCTGAATGATATTCAGCCTGGCGAAGCCATCACGCTCGATATGCGTCTGCAACGTCTTATTCGTCGCTAAATCCACTTTGACCGTTACCACTCCGGGGGCCCGCCTCCGGAGGGTGAGTTTTCGCTTACTGATCAGGAACCACTATGTCTCAATTCTTTTTTAACCAGCGCGCCAGCCTCGTTAACGACGTGATCGAGGGAACCATTATTGCCAGCCCGTGGAACAACCTCGCCCGCCTGGAGAGCGACCCGGCGATCCGTGTAGTGGTACGCCGCGATCTGAATAAAAACAACGTGGCGGTGATTTCCGGCGGCGGCTCCGGCCATGAACCGGCGCACGTCGGCTTTATTGGTAAAGGCATGCTGACCGCCGCGGTCTGCGGCGATCTGTTCGCCTCGCCGAGCGTCGATGCGGTACTCACCGCGATTCAGGCGGTGACCGGCGAGGCGGGCTGTCTGCTGATCGTTAAAAACTACACCGGCGATCGGCTTAACTTCGGCCTCGCGGCGGAGAAAGCGCGCCGTCTTGGCTATAACGTAGAGATGCTGATCGTCGGCGACGATATTTCGCTGCCGGATAACAAACAGCCGCGCGGTATCGCCGGGACTATTCTTGTGCATAAGGTGGCGGGCTATTTCGCCGAGCGCGGCTTCAACCTCGCCACCGTACTGCGTGAAGCGCAGTACGCAGCCAACAACACCTTCAGCCTGGGTGTTGCGCTTTCCAGCTGTCATCTGCCGCAGGAAGCGGAAAGCGCGCCGCGCCATCAGCCCGGCCACGCCGAGCTGGGGATGGGCATCCACGGCGAACCGGGAGCCTCGACGATCGCGACCCATAACAGCGCGGAAATCATGCAGATTATGGTAGAGAAGCTGACCGCCGCCCTACCTGAAACCGGCCGCCTGGCGGTGATGCTCAATAATCTCGGCGGCGTGTCGGTGGCCGAGATGGCGATTCTGACCCGCGAGCTGGCCAACACCCCACTCCATGCGCGCGTTGACTGGTTGATTGGCCCGGCTTCGCTGGTAACGGCGCTGGATATGAAAGGCTTCTCGCTGACCACTATCGTGCTGGAAGAGAGCATTGAAAAGGCGCTGCTGTCGGATGTCGAAACCGCCAGTTGGCAGAAGCCGGTGCAGCCGCGGGCTGTTAATATCATGCCGTCCGCGCTCGCCAGCGCACGCGTCGCCTTTACGCCATCGGCCAACCCGCAGGTGGGCGATTACGTGGCGCAGGTGACCAGCACCCTCTCCGGCCTCGAAACCCATCTCAACGCGCTTGACGCCAAAGTGGGCGACGGCGATACCGGCTCCACTTTCGCCGCTGGCGCGCGTGCGATTGCCGCTCTATTGCAACGCCAGCAACTGCCGCTCAATGATTTACCCACGCTGTTCGCGCTAATTGGCGAACGCCTGACGGTGGTGATGGGCGGCTCCAGCGGCGTATTGATGTCGATTTTCTTCACCGCCGCCGGGCAGAAGCTGGAGCAAGGCGCCAGCATGGCGGAAGCGCTGAACGCCGGTCTGGGGCAGATGAAATTTTACGGCGGCGCCGATGAGGGCGACCGGACGATGATTGACGCTCTACAGCCGGCGCTGGCGGCGCTGCTGGCCGAACCGGATAATCTGCAGGCCGCTTTCGCCGCGGCGCAGGCCGGCGCGGATCGCACCTGCCAGTCGAGCAAAGCCGGCGCCGGACGCGCCTCCTATCTCAATAGCGAGAGCCTGCTCGGCAATATGGACCCCGGCGCCCACGCGGTGGCGATGGTGTTTAAGGCGCTGGCGGAACGCTAAGCCTCACCCGGTGGCGCTGCGCTTACCGGGGCGACATAACACCATTGAAAGGTAGCCCGGAGAAGGCGCAACGCGCCGCCATCCGGGTTTACCACACTGCCGATTATTTGCTATGCCAGTACGCCTGCGAACGCACCAGTTGCTGATCGATACTCGGCTCCTCAAAGCGCGCCAGCAGCGATTTCACCACGCCGCCTTCTCCGGTCAGCCAGATAAAATAATCTTCTGACGGCACCTTGACCTGAGCCAGCCGCTCGGCGACGAACGCCGGGTTGTGGCCTACCACCCATTCGATATTAAAGCCGCCGAGATCCGCCAGATAATCTTTATACGAAGCATCCGCGACGGTGACGATGGCCGTCACCTGCGGCGTCACCGGCAGCTGACGTAATCCCAGCAGGCGACGGCGCAGCGCCGGCATGCCCGACTCGTCACAGACATAAAGCTGCCAGGCGTAATCTTCCGGCACCACCAGCGAGCCGCGCGGCCCGCCGATCACCAGCTTATCGCCGATGTTGGCTTCCAGCGCCCAGCGGCTGGCAATACCGCCATCGTGGATATAAAAATCGTAAGCCAGCTCGTGGCGTTCGGCATCGTACAGCGGCGTGTAGTCGCGGGTCGCCGGGCGCACGCCCTCGCCCCAGTTAATGCCTTCGTCGGTCACTTCCGGCGGCGTAAATACGCTGCCCGCCTGCGGGAAAAACAGTTTGGTGTGGTCGTCAAAACCTTGTGAAACAAAGCCATCCAGCGCCTCGCCCCCCAGCACGATCCGCTGGAACGCCTGGCCGATACGCTCAACGCGCAGCACGGTTAATTCGCGAAAACGTAGTTCGTTACGCACGCGCTGTGGGTAGCGTGAGGTGTTTTTTGTCATTTTTTCGCCTTCGTGAAGATAATACGATATATCTAAATTTATTTTTAAATGATAATGATTGCTAATCAAAAAGATTGCAAGCACTTTTTTGATATAGTCAGCTTGAGATTAAACAGCTATCAGCAACCCATAAAAAACCATTAATAATCATCAAATTAAACAAAAATTATTTTATAGACTTGCAAGTCGATAAACTTTAGATATAAATTAGATATATCTAAATAACATCAGGAGACGATGATGCAAAACCATCATGGAGGTTGCTGTAAACATACAGAGCACCAACACGAAGGCTGCTGCAAGGGTGAAGGACATCACCACGAAAGCCGCCACAGTGAGCACCATGCAGGCTGCTGCAAAAGTGAAGAGCATCGCCACGCAGGCTGTCACCAGAAACATCACCACGAACAGGGTGCGGACGCCGCCACGGTCGCGGCGGAGGTGGTGGTCGTCGCCAGTGCATCTCCGTCACTAACAACGAAGTCGCTGCCGACGAACAGAAAAAATTGCGCGAACAGGGCTTAAGGCCTGGAGATCCTGATTGGGAAAAGTGGGGGATCTGTGATTATATCATCAAACCACGTGTACAAGCTGCTATCACAGGCAAAACGCCGAATGAACAACCGATTAAGGGCAATTATAGGTTTACAGACGAGTTCCCAATGTCTGACGGTTTTGAGGAAAATGCCGAGTTTTTCACTCTGACCTACGAAGCTGAGAAGTCGGTTAGCCACAACTTGGCCTTTGTTCGCATTGCGCCGTTGCTATGGCTACGCGCGGGTGCGCGCGGCGAACGTATTGAAAAAATACCGGGTATACGGATTTAATGGTTGATGGGGCACCTTCACCCCATCAATCTGATACCACCCTCAGATGGTTGATAGATCGACTCCGTAGTTGAGTTCCTCTGCGAAGTCCGGCAGTCCGTAACCGATGGTTTTCTTGTAGAAAGGAGAGACCTTCGCAGTCGGTGCCTTCTTCTTGTGCTTCGTGGTGTAGAGCATTCGTGCCCGCATCACCTCGAAGGAGTAACCGCGCCCTTCACGGTTCTTGTCCTTGGCCAGTCGGTTGATGGACTCCGTGTAAGCGTTGGTGACGGGCATGTCCGTCTCGAAGTAGGTCATGGTCTCTTCGCGCCAGTTTCCCACTGCCCTGACCAGATCGCTCCAGACTTCCTTTTGGCCCTTCGGGATGGTGGCTATCCACTCGTCCAGGGCGGCTTCTGCCTGGAGCCGTGTGGTGGCGTCCCAGATGCCGTAGAAGCGCTCCTTGTGCTCGTAGGCGGCCAGCAGTTGCGGGAACGCGCCTGTCCAGGTCTCCATGATGAGGCGCTCCCGGTCTGAGACTTCGTGAGCGCGTTTCAGCAGGATTTTCCGGTCTCCCTTGAGAGTCCGGCTCTGGGACGGTTTCAGCTCCTTTCTGAGGCCCTTGCGCACTCTCTCTAGGGCATCGTTGGCCATGCGCACCACATGGAACTTATCGACCACGATACGGGCCTGGGGCAGCACAGCCTTGACCGCTGCCCGGTAGGGGTTCCACATGTCCATGCTGACGATCTCGACCTTCTGCCGGTCTTTCAGCTTCATCAGGTAGTTGGTCACCACGTCCTGGCGGCGGGTGGCCAGCAGGTCGAGCAGGGTTCGCTCCTCAATGTTGGTCAGAATGCAGCGGTAGCGCTTGTTCAGGTATAGCTCGTCAATGCCCAGGATGCGGGGCGTCTCGAAGCGGTGCCAGCGCCCCAGGAACTCGGCGCGGGCGTTGAAGATGTCGCGCACCGTCTTCTCGTCCAGGCCGGTCTGTGCCGCCACAAAGGTGTAGGGGTGGTTGAAGGATTCCTTCTCCACGTACTCATGCAGCCGCAGTGTCATACGGAATCCGTCCACCATCTCCGGTAGCTGGGGCCTGAATGTTGTCTTGCAGGCCCGGCAGGTGTATCGGCGGCGGACCACCCAGAGAGTGACCCGCTTGCCGTGGATGGGCAGATCACGATAGGGAACGTCACGCTTGCCGAACCGTACGAACTCACCCTGCACGCCGCATTCCTCGCAGGCGATGGGATCGGGCACGTCCACCTGGAAGTGCATTTCGTCGTCGGTTGATTTGCAGCCCAGTACTTGGTATTGCGGCAGGTGAAGGATGTTGTCGGGAAGTTCGGTCATGGTGTTGTATAGGCGTAGGTGTCAGTCAGATCCATCCGACTCGGCATTGGTGTTTGCTTTTTTACCCAACAAGCTGCTGGAAACGAAAAGTAAGGCACCGAGGACAATTGCAATATCAGCCAGGTTGAAGGCCGGCCAATGCCAGTCTCGCCAATAGAAATCAAAGGAATCCACAACATAGCCGCGAAAGACCCGGTCAATCAGGTTGCCCATGGCGCCACCGAGGATAAGACTGTAAGCGATGGCTTCTCCTTTATGACGATTTTCAAGGATCAGCTTGATCAGAAAAATCGAGACCACTACCGCGATTCCGATAAAAAAGTAGCGCTGCCAGCCTCCACCATTCGCAAAAAGACTGAATGCGGCACCGGTGTTCCATAGGTGCACCCAGTTAAAGAACGGGGTCACCGAAACATACTCGCCATAGGCCATTGATTGCTGCACCAGCCACTTTACAGCCTGATCAGACGCTGCCAGCAGGCCCGATATGGACAATAGGGCATACGGCGAGAGCTTTTTGCCAATAATGAGCATTATTTAACCCTTCAACGCCAAAATGCGTCTGGCACCGTTAAGTACAATGCCCCCCGCGATGGTGCCGATAATCAGATCCGGATAATTGGAACCGGTCCACGCGACCAGGGCGCCGGCGGTGATGACCCCCAGGTTGATCACCACGTCGTTGGCCGAGAATATCCAGCTTGCCTTCATGTGCGCCCCGCCTTCCCGATGTTTGGATATGAGCAGCAGACAACTGGTATTGGCAATCAATGCGACGAATGCGATAGCCATCATCACCAGCGATTCAGGCTCACTACCGAATACAAAGCGTCTCACCACCTCTACGAGCACGCCCACAGCCAAGATCAGTTGCAGTACACCAGCAAGATGCGCGGCACGTACCTGCATTTTCACGCTATGTCCAACCGCATAAAGGGCAAGCCCGTACACCGCCGCATCGGCAAAATTGTCCAGGGATTCTCCAATCAGGCCGGTGGACCGGGCGATCAGACCGGCAGTCATTTCCACCACGAACAGAAGTGCATTGATGCCGAGCAACCAGCGCAGGGTCCCGGATTCTTGCTTAGCAGAAGCTGCCGAAAACTCGGCGGCCTTGATGGTCTCCGGATTTGCAGCGACGGTTTCCTGAAGCGAGGCGCCTAGCCCCAAGGTCTTCAGTTTCGAGGTGACGGGCTCGACCTCGCCGTCATGCACGACCTTCAGCCGGCGGTTCGACAAGTCGAAGGACAGCGCCCGAATCTCCTCAAAGCCGTTCAGGGCTAGGCGAATCATTCGTTCTTCTGATGGACAGTCCATCTTCGGCACGGCATAAACACTGACCCATCTCCCTGGCGCCTCGGAGGAGGCCTGTATATCGGTATCCGCTGCGGACGTTGCATCACCGCCACAGGCGCCACCACAGGATTTGCTCATGATACGACTCCACTTGAACAATGTTGTGGTACCATTTAAAACTATAAAGCTACTATAAGGTCAATAGAGTAAAGAATCCGTTGGGGAGGAGGCTGATGCGCATTGGTCAGTTGGCGCAGTTGGTAGGGGTCGAAACACAGACGATCCGCTTCTATGAACAGCAGGGCTTGTTGCCGCCGCCTGATCGGCAGGACAACGGTTACCGTGTCTATACCGAGAAGCATGGTGAGGGGCTGGCCTTCATCCGTCGCTGCAGAATCCTGGGCCTGTCACTGGCTGAGATTCACGAACTACAGAGCTATCAGGACGACCCTCATCAGCCTTGTACCGCCGTCAACGCCTTGCTCGATGATCACATCTCTCATGTGCGGTCGCAGATAACCGCTCTGCAAGCGCTTGAGAAACAACTCGTTTCACTGAGAGCGAGTTGCAACGATGACCGGGAAGTTGAGGCGTGTGGGGTTCTTGCTGGAATTAGCGAAGGAAACATGCACCAGCAGTAGGTGAAGCATCAACCAGATAATCCGATGAGATGCCGGTCTGTCTCACTCTCATGCAAAGGTAAGATCAACCATTTAATCCGCTTACCCAAAATACCTACTAAAGGATGGGAAGTGACCGATGCGTACGGTCTACTGCTAGATGTAGACCAAGCAACCCCATTCATTGAAGCCATTGATACCTCCAGTGGCGTGTGCGTGGCTTTCATCGTTACTGATGATGACCGTCACTTCCAGTCTGTAACAAAACGTTTGCCAAAAGATGTTGAACCAGTGCGGTTATACGAGTCGTACCTGACCAATTTCAGCTTCACCAGTGGGGAATGGACAGAATGAAATTTACTCTCAAGGACTATCAGCGCGATGCGGTACATGATGCTCTGGCGAATCTCAGGAAGGCTCGACGTTACTGGCACAACGAGAGCGACAAAAGCGCCTTCTCTTTAACGGCTGTAACCGGTGCGGGTAAGACCGTCATGGCTGCTGCTGCATTTGAAGCATTGTTTCATGGTGACGACGAATTTAATTTCGATGCAGATCCCGGCGCGGTGGTGATCTGGTTCAGTGATGATCCAGCACTGAATGAGCAAACCCGTTTTCGCCTGATGGAGGCGAGTGACCGTATCAACTACAACGATATGGTGGTAGTTGAACATCCCTTCAGTCGGCGTAAGTTTCAGGCTGGAAAAATCTATTTCCTTAACACGCAGAAGTTTGGCAAAAAAAGCCTCCTGGTGCGCGGGTTCGATGATAAAGGCGGCCTTTTCGAAGCAGCCCCTGATGCACAGGCTTATACGCTGTGGGATACCATCCAGAACACCATCGAAGACCCGGATCTGACCCTTTACTTAGTGCTGGATGAAGCGCACAGAGGGATGGGCTCGTCAACGGCTTCCAGTGAAGCTGCTAAGAGTACTATTGTACAACGGCTTATCAATGGTTCGGCTGGAGTGAAGGGTATTCCAGTAGTGTGGGGTATTTCCGCCACAGTTGAACGTTTCGACAAAGCCATTGCCAATGCTGGTCATCATGTCAAACTGCCGAATGTGGTGGTTGACCCCGCTAAAGTGCAGGAATCTGGACTTATCAAGGACGATATCATTCTGGGTGTGCCTGATGAAGCTGGTGACTTCGATACCGTGTGGGTACGCCGTGCTGCCGACAAACTCAGGGAAGCGACCGATGCCTGGGCAGAGTACGCAAGACAGCAGGAAACCGTGCGCGAAGTAGTGCCGCTAATGGTATTCCAGGTACCTAATACGCCTGACCCGAATGAGGTGGGGCGTTGGCTGGATACGTTATTCTCCCGTTATCCTGAATTGTCCATTGACAGTGTTGCTCATGTCTTCGGTGAACACACCACACAACGTTTCGGCCAACATCAGGTGCCTTATATTGAACCGCAGCGGGTGCAGGAATCAACCTGGATGCGAGTACTGATTGCTAAAGATGCCATCAGCACTGGCTGGGATTGCCCACGTGCCGAAGTGATGGTTTCCTTCCGCGCAGCCAGCCACAGGACGCATATTACGCAATTGTTGGGGCGTATGGTGCGTACTCCATTGGCGAGACGTATTCCGGGTAATGAGCGTTTAAACTCTGTAGAATGCCTGTTGCCCAAGTTTAATACCAATACCGTGAGAGATGTCGTCAATACCTTGTTTAAGGGCGATGATACCTCTCCTCCAAGCGGACGCATCCTGGTTAACCCTGTGGAGATGAAACCTAACCCGGCTGCTTCAGCTGAAGTATGGGAAGCATTTGAAGCGCTACCTTCGCAAACCCGACCACAGAAAGGAGCCAGACCCGCCAGACGTCTGACCGCGCTGGCACAGGAACTGGTTGATGACGGCATTCTTGATGGGGCAGTCAGGAAAGCCCATGCTGCTTTGCACGCTGTTCTGGACAAGTTCCAGATAGAAAATGCCGAGAAAATCAAAAACAAACGCAATGCAGTGCTCGTCGTAGATGGTAAGGCTGTGGTTGCCAGCCTCAAGAACAAAGCAATGACCTTCAACGAATTCTGGGAGGAGGCGGACGTAACGGTGATTGATGACGCCTACCGGCGTGCAGCCCGAATTTTCAGCCCGGATGTTTCACGTACCTATGTCGAATATCTGGCCGATAAGGTTGCGGATCGAGAAGAGGATGCAGAGGAATATCTGGAAGCAATCATGGAGGCTCGTGTTACCGTTGCTGGCATGGGGCTGGTGATGGAGGTGCAGGATTACTTCGATGGCGAGGCCGATAGACTGGCGAAGGCGTGGCTGGCCGAGTACACACCGCAAATCAAGTCGTTGAAAGATGAGCGTAAAGAGGCCTATCGTCAAATCGTCGAAATGAGTACCGAACCGCAGGATGTGGATCTGGTCAGGCCGGCGAACAAGTTTGAAATGACCAGGGTGCGTGAAGGTGAAAAGGAAGCTGACCTTCCAGTCTGGAAACACCATTTGTTGTGTGACGAAAGCGGGAACTATCCGGCTCTGTTGAACCATTGGGAAACCAAGGTTTTTGAGATCGAAACCAAACGTGAAGGATTTGCTTTCTGGTATCGTAATCCACAGTACACAGGGCAGTCGTCACTGGGAATCGCTTATGTTGAAGCTGAACAGTACAAGATTGTTCGTCCCGATTTCCTGTTCTTTGCCGAACAGGATGGCAAAATGGTTGTGGACCTGGTAGATCCACATAGCCTACATCTGGCTGATGTTTTGCCCAAACTGGAAGGACTTGCGCTATATGCCGAACATCATTCTGATGCTTACAGGCGAATCGAATCTGTCGCCGAAGTAAAGGGTAAATTACGAGTGTTAGATTTGAAACGGCAGGATGTGCAGGATGCTGTTGCTACCGCTGAAAATGCAGAAACGTTATTTAGTAGCGGACTTGCTGATGACTATCAGTAATCTATAGAAAATTGCGTAACGAAACTGCATTTTAGTAATTTTTTGAAACAATACAAATAAGGCCTTCTCACTGAGGGTAATGACTCCAACTTATTGATAGTGTTTTATGTTCAGATAATGCCCGATG
>ERZ831773.2009-NODE-2009-length-18210-cov-30.915230_pt1 | contig 18210 bp, 15 predicted proteins | sample MGYA00519696_ERZ831773 | MGnify/ENA primary metagenome ERZ831773 (study PRJEB31850, sample SAMEA3708720) | human gut metagenome | biome: human gut; feature: human-associated habitat; material: faeces | place: China | collected 2014 ...
CCCGCGAGTATGTGCTGTATCTGGTTTGCGGCAAGGGCGTGAAGCCCGGTGTGGATTTGGGCACCCGGCTCTGCTTTGGCACCATTGCACAGACCGTGTGTGAATATCTGGGCGTGGATGCTTCCAGCCTGGACGGCCACAGCGTGCTGCAGGAGATCCTGAAGTAATATCGGCCCTCTCCGTCACGCGACAGCGTGACGGAGAGGGCTATTTTTTGTGCAAAGTCTTGAACAATATAGTCAGTTGTGGTAGACTAGCACATGCACGCCCGGTGCGTACAAGGTTTACGCCGGGCGCAGGAATTGATATGGTTTCAGAATAGAAGGAGACTATCACATGAGAATCAATCGTACTCTGGGTCTGGCACTGACCGCTGCTGTGCTGGCTGTTGCCATGACCGGCTGCTCTAATAGCGCATCCTCCACCGCATCCTCCGCTGCTTCCAGCGAGGCTGCTTCCTCTGTGGCTGCTTCCAGCGAAGCTGCCGAGAGCGAGGTCGCTGCCGCCAGCGTTGTCAGCACCGAGGATCTGGATGTGAACGGCACCACCTACTCCGCTGACTGCTACGGCGAGTTCACCCTGTCCAACGGCGACACCATGAAGCTGTGGAAGGTGAAGGACGCTTACGCAGACCTGAGCGCTCTGCCCATGAAGGGCATGGCCGAGGAGTTCCCCATCGAGGCCGAGGCCGAGCAGATCTATGTTGCTGACGTGACCAGCAACGGCGAGACCACCCGCCAGTATCTGCGCACCGACAAGGCTGGCCGCAACGGCACTGTCTCTGTCAAGACCTTTGAGCTGGGCGACGCTGAGTAATCGCGCTTCCCTGTAAGATCAGCAGACAACAAGCCCCGGACCTTTTGCAAGGCCCGGGGCTTGTGCTGTTTTATCCTGTTTTATTCTCCACTGCTGCTGGAACCGAACAGGGCATCCAGCACGGTGGAAGCGGCCTGATGCAGGGAGCTGGCGGCAGATTCCACCTGCTCCTGCGTGGGCAGAGAGATAGAAGGTGTTTCTGCTCCGCTGGTGGATCCACTGCTGGCTTCACTCTCAGCAGGTGCTTCGGTGGAAGCCTCGCTCTCAGCAGGCGCTTCGGGGGTGGGTTCTGCGGGCTGCTCATCGGCTGGCTGTTCCGCAGGCACGCTCTCTGCAGGTTCCTCCACAATGACGCTGTCGGGCGATTCCTCCACAGAGGTGCCCGCGTTGGGGTCAGCCGTGGGGGTGAATACCTCGGTCTTTTCGGGGGTCTGCTGGGTATCGCTCACGGTGCCCTCGCCGCCCATGCAATGGGGGATCGGAGCGGGTTTCATCTCAGAAGCTTTCTTATACAACATCCCATGTTCCACCTTTCAAGTCATCTGCAGCAGCATACGGCAGAGTGTTTTTTAAACATCCTACCTTTCAAGTTAAGTCCATTATACATGAGCGCAAGCGGAATAGCAAGATTTTTTCCTGAAAAGCTGTTCAATTTTGTGCAATGCGTTTTGTGCAATCTGGCTGATATCCCGCCGTTCCTGCCCCGCAGGCATACAAAAAAGCTTTCCCGCCGCAGGCACACAGCCCACGGAAAGGGAAGCTTTTGTCTGATTCAATTTCGGGTGCATCTGACGGAAGTAGTACACCGCAGCATAACACTCCGCTTTCCTTTTTTCGGATCCCGAAATAAATTGGAACTCTGCACATGTTCAAGCTCCAGTTTTTGTGTTTTTTCAGAGAATCCGTTTTTTGTTGCCGGAACAGCGTTTCTTTTGTATAATGGCAGTGATGGAAGGCCGATGCCTTTTGCAGATTTTTAATCACGACGTTTCAAAAGCGAGGTGTACTGATTATGGAATGGGCAAAATTGCTGTCAACTGAAAAACTTTCTTCTGAACCTCCTGAGCCCGATTCGTTCAAGGAGTATCCCATCAATGCATTTGAAAAGGACTACAGCCGGATCGTTTCCAGCGCTGCATTCCGCAGGCTGCAGGATAAAACGCAGGTGTTTCCTCTGGACAAGAGTGATTTCATACGAACCCGCCTGACGCACTCGATCGAAGTCTCCACGATCGCCCGGCAGCTTGGCATCATGATCTCCAAAAACACAACACAGTACAAGCCAACTGATATTGCCGTGCCGGAGGATGCCGAAGCCATCGCATCAGTCCTGCTCTGCGCCGGCCTTTTGCACGACCTCGGCAATCCGCCCTTCGGGCATTTCGGCGAGACCGTGATCGGTGACTGGTTCAAAGAGAACCTCGACCATGTAAAATACAAAGGACAGCCCCTTCGCAGCTGGTTATCCGAGCAGATGATCGCTGATCTGGAAAATTTTGAGGGCAATGCACAGGCGCTGCGGATCCTGCTGAAAGCAAAACACGGTTCCAGCCTCAATCTGTCCAAAGCGATCATCAGCACGCTGGTAAAATACCCCACCGACTCCTGCTCCGTTGATAAAGACAGTGCGGATATCCGAAAGCACAAACTCGGCTTCTTCGCAGCAGAACAGGAGACTTTTGAGCAGATCTCGGAAGCGGTTGGGACCGCCACTCCCAACAAAGGCATCGTGCGCCATCCGCTGACCTACCTGCTGGAAGCAGCCGACGACATTGCATACTCTACTGCCGATCTGGAAGATGCCTTTAAAAAGGGCCTGTTCACCCTTGACCAGTTCATTGAATATTACACAAATTCTTATGACCATTCAAAGATCGTTTCCCACAGAAGCCCTGAGTACTTCTCCGATGAGCAGATCCAAGAGCTTTCCAAGCAGCGCGGTGCAGACCACACCCCAGAAAACGACAGCGCTGCATTTAAAAAATGGCTCACCCAAACGCGTCAGTGGCTGATGTATGTAGCTATCTACCGTTTTTCCTGCAAATATAAAGAGATCATGGCCGGAACCTACTGCGGTGATCTGTTTGAAGGAACCAATCACGCCATCACCATTGACATTCTGAAAGGGGCCATGCGGAAATTTGCCTTCGATACGCCCGGTATCCTGAAACTGGAGCTGTCCGGACAGGTCATTCTCGATTTTCTGCTGGATCATTTTGTTCCCGCCGTGCTGTACTATGACTCTGCATACTGCACCGACGGACAGGCACCTTCCAAGGCCGACAAAAAGCTTCTCGCCATCTTCTCCGGCAATTACAAGCAGGATTACCAAAACACCCGAACCGGCACGGAATCTTTTGACTTGTACCTCCGGCTGCTGATGGTCACCGACTATATCAGCGGCATGACAGATTCCTATGCCCGCACGCTGTACCGCGAGCTTAGCGGTATTGAATAACGCTGCGCTGTTCAAATCCCACGTGCCCGGTTCGTCTGCCGCTTATGGGCTACGGCATGATCGTTCAAAAACTGCTGATACATCACTCTGGAAGCCTCGCACAACTTCAAATCAGGTGCCAGCTTTTTTACGAAGACACTGCTTGCGAATGCGAACGCCTTTTGAATTGCAAAATGATTTTTCAGTTGCTATACTGGGCTTATCGAAAATTTTCGGGAGGATGCTGCAATGACCGCACATACAATGCAACTCAGGAACAGACCTTGCCGCATTTACGGCGAAGCTCATGCAGAATACCTGCTGCTCCAAATGACAGGCGAGCACGAGCTGCAAAGCATGGAAAGCGAGATTGCCGCTATTGCACAGAGTGCGCACCACTTTTTGTTTGCGGCCGTGCCCGTGGAAAGCTGGAACGATGCACTTTCCCCGTGGGAAGCCCCTGCTGTGTGGGGAAAGCAAGGATTTGGCGGCAAGGCTGCGGAAACCCTGCGCTTCCTGACAGAACAGGTCATTCCCACACTGAAGCAACAGTATCCTCTCCCGGAAAACGTCAAAATCATTCTGGGCGGCTACTCGCTGGCCGGGCTGTTTGCATTGTGGGCATCCACCCAGACTGATCTGTTTTCCGGTGTTGCGGCCGCTTCGCCTTCCGTATGGTTTCCGGGATGGATGGAGTTTGAACAGCAGCACCCGATGCAGGCACAGCGCGTTTATCTGAGCCTTGGCGACAAGGAAGAGCATACGAAAAACGCTGTCATGGCTGCGGTAGGTGATAACATCCGCACCCTGCACAGCCGGCTTATAGAGCGTGGCACAGACTGCACCCTTGAATGGAACAGCGGCGGGCATTTCAAGGATACCGACCTGCGCACGGCAAGGGCGTTTCGATGGGTGATGGAGCATATTCGATGAATGTTTTGATTGATGCGGATGGCTGTCCCGTGGTTGATCTGACTTTGCAGATTGCAAAGCAGTTCGGCATCCCGGTCATTATCCTGTGTGATACCTCGCACCAGATCGAACGTGAGGGGGCGCAGACACTCGTATTCGACAAGGGTGCTGACAGTGTGGACTTTGCGCTGGTCAACCGAGTAAAGCCGGGAGATATTGTCGTAACACAGGACTATGGGCTGGCGAGTATGTGCCTTGCCCGGTGTGCCAGAGTGCTGAATCAGAACGGCTTGGAGTACACTGCTGACAACATGGATGCCCTCATGCTGCGGCGGTACGAAAACAAAAAGCTCCTTCGTGCCGGCAAGCACCCGAAAGGGAGTGCAAAGCGGACGAAGGAGCAGGACATGAAGTTTTCAGAAACACTGAAAAAGATTTTGAATTGCAAACATTGATTGATTTTCATACATATTACCGCGGATGGTCTTTTTTAGAAGATTTTCGCTGTATCTCCCTGTATTCAGCACCCGTCCTTGCAACTTTCTACCCAATATGATACTATTCTATAAAATCTCTTATTCTTCTCAGAAGCTTAAACAATAACGGTAAAATGACATGGAAGTTTTGCTTACAGGAAACACGATGTTTCTGACAAAGGAATGGATCGAGGAAGCCTTTCCCGATGATCACGTTCTGACGACACATCGCAAAGACGATATGCTTTCGGACACTCGCATAAAATCAGTTATTCTGGATAGCAGGCAGCTGTTGGATCGGCTTTACACTACCTACGATTTTGACCGGATCGTCTACTTTTCAGAATATCTGTTGCCTCACAACAACCCGGAAGGCGAGCTGGATCGGCTTCGCCGCGTTTTGCAGGAGTTCCGGGAGAAGGAAGTGGAGCTGATCTACTTTTCCGGCCCGGAGAGCGTCCTGACACCGCCCACAAGTCAATCCATACTGACGCGGACGGCAGAAGAGCTTTGTCTGCACTATGCAAAAACAAGCAAGATCCAGGTCAAGGTTTTCCGGCTTCCCTACATCTACAGCATTTCGGCAGCTGGGCCGAAATGCTTTGAGCGGCTTTTCCAGCAGATCCCCACCGAAAAGGTTTCGTTTGACGAGCAAGCCGCGCAGCCTGTTTACGCACTCTGTTTTGACGAACTGGCCAGCCTTGTAAATCGCGTGTTTGATACATGGACGCCTCAGCCGGAGCTTTTCACGCTTCCGGAGGTATTTCACATCGACTACCGGATGCTGGGCACCGCGCTGCAAAAACTACGCCCGACACTGGAAGTGACCTACGGTACCGATACGCTCCAGACGTATCCTGCAGACGACAAGGTGGTACGCAACCGATATGGGTGGTTTCAACGCTATTGTCTGCTGGACGACCTGCCGCAGATCTATCATGCATGGCAGAAAAGCCAAACGCCGAAAAAGCCGCTGCTCCACCGGATAATCGATACTCTGCGCAATCAGATCCGGCTGCTGCGCTTTCTCGAGATCTTGTTGGCATCGGGGGTCACGGAACTTCTGGTACAGCTTACCCACACAGACGCGCAATTCCAGATGGTTGATTTCCGGTTGGCTTTCGTAATGCTTATCGGCACTGTATACGGCCTGAACGCCGGTGTGTTTGCAGCTTTTCTCGCGTCTCTTTCTTTGATTTTTGGATACTTTCGGCAGGGAATGACGCTTGTACTGCTGTTTTACGAGCCGTCCTACTGGCTGCCGTTCCTTATTTATTTCATAATAGGTGCTTCCTGCGGATATGTGCAGCTGCGCAATACGGAAACCTCGCGCTTTGTACAGAATGAAAACAATCTGCTGCGGCAGCGGCTTCAATTTACGCAGGAGCTCTATGAGGACACCTTGGAGGATAAGCAGCTTTTCCGGCATCAGATCCTTGGCCGCAGAGACAGTTTTGGAAAGATCTATACTGTAACGCAGCAGCTGAACACCCTGCAGCCGCAGGAGATTTACCGCAAGACCATACAGGTCATGGAAGATATTTTGGAAAACCACAGCCTCACGATCTATCACTTGGAAAAGGGGTATGCCTTTGCGCGGCTGACCGCAGCAAGCTCCGGATTGCAGCCTGCTCCTGCCCGTTCACTTGCCGTTGATAAATACATCGATGTGTTTCGTGCCATTGAACAGGATGGTGTGTGGGTCAATCGGACGTTTGCTCCGGATCTTCCCATGTATGCAGCCGGTGTACGCCAGAACGGTTCGATCGTAGTGCTCATCAGCCTGCGGACAGCCGGGGAAAACCAGATGACACTCTATTATCAGAACCTGTTCCGCATCCTGTGTGGTCTGGTAGAAACCGCACTGATCCGCGCTTTTGAATATGAAAGTGCCATTCAGGAAACATGGTATCTTCCGGGCACCTGTCTGATGCGGCCCGTGCCATTCGCGGAGCAGCTCGCAAACGCCTGCACCTTACAGGAGGACAAGATGGCGCAGCATTTGCTGCTGCGCGTCTCCGGTAAGTTTGCAACTTCAGAGGAATTTTATGCGCAGTTGGAGCGCAGCATCCGCAGCAGCGATATTGCCGGACTTGGCACAGACGAGAACGTTTACCTGCTGCTGAATCAGGCCACAGAGGAAAACCTGCCGCTCCTTACCCAGCGCATGGCCGAAAAAGGATTTCAGGTCACATCTGTATCGTTGGATGGACAGCACCGCCTGATCGCTGCTGCAAAAAAGGATCCTGCTAATGAATGCTAGTATTTCAACATTGGTATTGTTACTTCTTCATCTTTTGGTCTGTCTTGTGCTATGGCTGCTTATACGCTGCGGCATTCTGGATATAAAGGGATACTTTTTTCCGGTGATTCTGTTGGTTCCCATCTGGGGACCTTTGTGCGTTTTGATCCTGCACACCAACCGGGCATTATTTGGCGATGACCTGCTGGAAAAGACGTTGGAAAAAATGCACATCAACGAAGAGATCCACCGAAGCATTCTTGTTCCCGGAAACGCAGACGAGGAGCAGGTCATTCCGCTGGAAGAAGCTCTTCTGGTAAACAACCCCCTTCAAAAGCGGCAGCTGATCCTCTCAGTTCTGACAGAAGCTCCTACCAGTTATTATCACCTTTTGCAGCAGGCCCGGCTGAATAACGACAGTGAGGTTGTGCACTATGCTTCCACTGCTCTGGCGCAAATTTCCAAGGAAGCTGATCTCACACTGCAACAGCATGAACAGCAATATGCTTCTGACCCGGACGACCCTGATATCCTGTGCAGTTACTGCGATTATCTGGAAAGCTACATCGAATCCGGGTATGTGCAGGGCCGTGCGGCCGAGATCCAGCAGCACCAGTTGGAGCGGCTGCTGAAAAAACGCATCGGCACGCGTCGGGATTTTACCTTGGAGTGCAAGCTGGCTTCTGTCCAGTTAGACTTAGCGGAATATGATACCGCCCGCCAGACCATTGACGCACTTTCCGAACGCTGGCCGCAGAGAGAAGAGCCTTGGCTGCTCCAGCTGCGAATGGCCGCCATACTGCACAATGGCACTGCGATCCAGGACATTCTGCACAAAATCAAGGAGCAGAATGTCTATCTTACCTCCAAAGGACAGGAAATCGTAAATTTCTGGTATGGCAAAGAGGATTCCAAATGAAACTCCGCTTTCTATCAAAACTAAAACAATTTCGCTGGAGCAAACTGCTGCTGATCTGGCTGGTATTTCTGCTGATTGCCGGCGTGCTTTTTGCAGAGCGCTGCGGCATAAAGTATGCATCAACCAATTTCAAGATCGATTACCTGAGCCGGACCTCTGTGCTGCCGGCTCAAAATGCGTTATTTGGCCAGCCGGTCACCAATCTCCTGTTGTATGACAGTACCCAAGACAATGTGTCCGAGGCAAAAAAGCAGTTTGATCAGATCCTTCTGGACATGAAAGTCAGTACACAAGCAGTGGATATTTCCAAATCGTCCACTCTCCTTCCGGACTTTTCCAATTACAAGACGGTTGTGGTGTTAGTGCCTGATCTGGATGTACTGGGACAGGATCTGATCACTTTGATGAACTGGGCACAACAGGGCGGCAGCATCCTGTTTGCTATGACGCCGAGCAAAACCTCCTATTTTGACGTGATTTCTCTGAAACTGGGTGTGCTTTCCTCTTCCTGGAACTATAAACTTGCAGAGAGCATCGTTCCTGCGGAGGAATTTATGCTTGGCGGTGGACAGCGCTATGAATTCAGCGACCCGTTTGAATCCGCTCTGAGTGTCAGCCTCCGGGAAGAAGCCACAGTGCATGCCCGTACCGGAGACGAGGGCACGCCGCTGGTGTGGAGTGTTTCACTGGGCAGCGGAAGAATCGTGGTAGACAATATCGGCATTTACGACAAAATCATGCGCGGTATCTATGCAGCATCCTTCAGCTTGCTATGCGATGCCACTGCTTACCCTGTCATTAACGGTTCCGTGTTCTATCTGGACGATTTTCCTTCTCCTGTTCCCGGCGGTGATGGCACCTATATCCGCAGAGATTACAGCATGAGCATCAGCGACTTTTACAGCAAAGTCTGGTGGCCGGATCTGGTGCAGCTGGCGCAGAAATACGGAGTTCGTTTTACCGGTGTCATGATTGAAAACTACGAGGATGACACCGTGGATGAACCGACACGTCAAAAAGATACACAGCAGTTTCGTTATTTTGGAAGCCTTCTGCTGCGGCAGGGCGGCGAGATAGGGTTTCACGGTTACAACCACCAGCCTCTGGTGCTGCCAAATACCGATTACAAGGGTCTGTACGCCTATCGACAGTGGCCCAGCGAAGAAGCCATTACAGCCGCCATGGAAGAGCTGATTGAATTTCAGCAAACCGTTCTCCCTTACACGAATGGCACGGTATATGTTCCGCCCTCCAACATTCTCTCTGCCGAAGGCCGACGGGTGCTTGGCACAAAAGTTCCGCAGATCCGTACCATTGCCAGCACCTATTTTAAAGACGGCACAGATCTGCCCTATGTACAGGAGTTCGGTGTGGCAACGGATGGTATCGTGGAGCAGCCTCGTATCGTGTCCGGTGGTATGGTTGGTGATACTTATATGCGCCTAGCGGCTATGAGTGAGCTGAATATGCACTATGTCAGCACGCATTTTATGCACCCGGATGACTTGTTGGATGAAGACCGCGGTGCAGCGGAAGGCTGGGAAGTGTACAAAGGCGGTCTGGAGGACTATCTGAAATGGCTCAGCACCTCTGCATCGGATCTTCGCCGTCAGACCGGGACCGAGTGTTCCGGTGCCATCCAACGGTACGCGCAGCTGACCGTTGCGCTGGACAGCACCGACACCGCGTGGGCCCTGCATCTCGGCAATTTTGTCGATGAAGCATGGCTTTTCTTCCGTGCCAATGAAGGAACGCCCGGCCGCGTAACAAATGGCGAGCTGACCCATCTGACCGGAGATCTATACTTGCTGAAGGCCACCGCCGAAACAGTGCGCATTGAGCGGAAAGGAGCATGAACCGAATGCGGATCTGTCTGATTCTGGAAGGCTCCTACCCTTATGTGCATGGCGGTGTTTCCACCTGGATGCACGCCTATATTCAGGCCATGCAGGAGCACGAGTTTGTGCTGTGGGTCATTGGCGCAAAAGCGGAAGGACGCGGCAAATTCGTCTACGACCTTCCATCCAATGTTGTTGAGGTGGAAGAGGTATTTCTGGACGATGCCTTACGCCTGCACGGAGAACATGTGCCTGTTTTGTTTACCGAAGAAGAGCGTACTGCCTTGCGGGAATTACTGCGGCTCGGAACGCCGGACTGGGACGTGCTGTTCCGGCTGTTTCAGCAGAAAAAGGTGCATCCTCTCTCCTTTCTGCAGAGCCGGGAGTTTATGAAACTGTTTACCGATATCTGCTTGGAGGAATATCCCTATGTCCCCTATGCTGATGCTTTTCACACCATGCGCTCCATGCTGTTGCCGGTGTTGTACCTGCTGACCGGACGCGTGCCAAAAGCGCAGATCTATCATGCGATCTCCACCGGATATGGCGGCCTGTTGGCCTGTCTGGGCGGCAGCATGAACCATGCGCCGGTGCTTCTGACAGAGCACGGCATCTATACGCGCGAGCGCGAAGAAGAGATCATCCGTGCCGACTGGGTCGTTCCCTCTTTCAAAAGCCGTTGGATCCGCTTCTTTTATATGTTGTCCGAGGATATCTACCGCAGAGCGTTCCGGGTAAGCAGTCTGTTCTATAACGCCCGCCGTACTCAGATCGAAATGGGCTGTGATGGCAGCAAATGCATCGTTATCCCCAATGGCGTGCAGTATCAGCGCTTTTGCGACATCCCGCTCAAGCCTGAGGACGGTTGGGTCGATATTGGCGCTGTAGTGCGTCTGGCCCCTATCAAGGATATCAAAACCATGATCTACGCCTTCTTTGAGCTTTCCTCCCGGGTTCCGCAGGTTCGCCTGCACATCATGGGCGGCGTGGACGATGAGGACTATGCGCAGGAGTGTTATGCCCTGGTGAAGCAGCTCCGGCTGGACAATCTGATCTTTACCGGACGTGTGGACGTGGTGCAGTACATGCAAAAGCTGGACTTTACTATCCTGACCAGTATCTCGGAAGGTCAGCCACTTTCCGTACTGGAATCCATGGCTGCACGCCGCCCCTGCGTGACGACTGAAGTGGGCTGCTGTCGGGAACTGCTGGAAGGCGCGCCCGGCGATGATCTGGGTGTAGCGGGGTACTGTGTGCCGCCCATGTACCGGCAGGGTCTGGCAGATGCCATGGAGCGGATGTGTGCCAGCCGTGCCCGTCGGGAAGAAATGGGGCGCATCGGTCAGCAGCGCGTAGACCGATATTTTCATCACGAACAAATGTTAGACAACTATCGGAAGATGTACCAGGCAACTGCAGAGCATTTTCATTTGGAGTAACAAATGGCAGGAATCGGATTTGAATTAAAAAAGTTATTTCGGCGCAAGGGTTTGTTTGCATGGCTGCGCGCCTACGGCTATGCCGGCATCATCTGCACTGGACCGATGCTGCTGGGTATTGCGCTGCAGCTTGGTATTCTGTTGCTGTGCAGCTGGGCCGGGGCCGAGCGTACCCAGCAGGACTTGCTGGTGTGTATGGTCACCTATACGCTGCTGTCCTCGCTGACTGTCACCAGCTTTTTCTCCATGCCTGTGACCCGCTATCTGGCCGATATGCTGTACGAAGAACGCGAGGATGCAATTCTCCCCTCTTTCTGGGGGTCCAGCGTCCTGATGCTGCTGATTGGCTGCATCCTGTACGGCATCTTTCTGTTGTTCTCCGGCGCAACGCTCCTGCAGGGGCTGTTATGTTTATGGCTGTTTGCCGAGATGATCCTGAACTGGAACGGCATGAGCTACCTGACCGCTATCAAGGATTACCGGGGCATCCTGTGCTCCTTTCTGGCGGCGATCGCGCTGTCTTTCGGGCTGGGATATCTGCTCGTCTTTATTCTGGGTGCTCCTGTACTGGAAGGCATGCTGTTTTCCATTACGATGGGGTATGGCCTGATGATGGTGTGGGATGTGGTGCTGCTCTACCGCTATTTCCCGCAAAGCGATGACAGCCCATGGACCTTTCTGCGCTGGGTCGATCGGTTTCTGCCTCTGGCGTTTACCGGCCTGTGCACAAACCTCGGCCTGTTCTCCCATCTGGTCCTGTATTGGTCCGGGCCGATCGGCGTGCAGGTAAAGGGCCTGTTTTACGGTGCACCTTACTACGACGTTCCGGCTCTGATCGCCTTTTTAAGCATCCTGATCACCAGCATCAACTTTGTGGTGTCTGTAGAGGTAAACTTCTATCCGAAATACCGGGATTATTACAGCCTGTTCAACGATGGCGGTGTTGTGGGCGATATCGTTACCGCTGAAGAAGAAATGCTGGCAGTGCTCAACCGGGAGCTTCGCTTCACTGCCCTCAAGCAGCTGTTCTGTACGGCAGGGGTCATTTCACTGGCGGGCACGCTGCTGAATCTTTTACCGCTTGGCTTCAATGATCTGATGCATGGCTATTTCCGGACATTGTGCGTGGGATACGGCTTATACGCCGTTGGTAATACGGTGCTGCTGATCCTGCTTTACTTTACAGATTATCTGGGTGCTGTTCTGGCGGCAGCTGTGTTTGCAGCCAGCACCACTGCCTTTACCCTGCTCTCACTGCTCTTCAACACAGCATTTTATGGTTTCGGATTTCTGGCAGGTGCAGCGCTTTTTTATCTGGTTGCTCTGTTTCGTCTGGATGCCTTTACCGCCAACCTGCCCTATCGGGTATTGGGTCAGCAGCCTATCGTAGCCGAAACCAAAGAACATCTTTTTACACGCCTTGGCATTTTTCTTGAAAAACAGGATGCCAAAAACAGCAAGGCAGACCATCAGGAGGGAAAATCGATCACATGAATGAGGAGTTTCTGATTTCGCGCCGCAGGATGCTGGGGTTGAGCGTTGCGCTGGCTGGTCTGTGCGCAGGCTGCGCAGTTTTACCTGTGGAAAGTGACAGCGCCGGATCCGCTGCCGCCAGTGCAGAAAGCAACCAGTCCATTGAAAAGGCTCCCGCATCTGAAATCAACAGTGTCCACCTGCGCGACAACGCAGAGCTGTACAACGTCTACGATGACAGCGGCATTGTAACGATGTACCTTACCGTGAGCCGCGGCAATGACAGCGAAAATACAAACCACAGCTGGGCAGAGATCAACCATTATTCCGCTTACGACTACACGGCGATGGGCGTAGCACGCTATCAGGTGAATGGTCTTTTGCAGGTGGGCGATGAAAACGGCCCCCTTGCCGGCGAAGTTGGTTACGATACACTTGCCCCAAATGCCACGGTACAAATACGCGGTCAGACTTCCAGCCGTTATACTCAGAAAAACTACAAGGTCAAATTAAAGAAAAACAAAGGCAGCTGGCGAGGCCAGCGCACGATCGCACTGAATAAGCATCAGGGTGAGGGACTGCGCTTCCGTAACAAAATGGCCTATGACCTTATTAAAGGCATCGACCAGATGATGGGCTTGCGCACCCAGTTCGTTCATCTTTATGTGAAGGATCTGACCGATAGCGCCAGCGGTGTTTTTGAGGATTATGGTTTGTACACGCAGGTAGAACAGCTGAATAAAACAGCCCTTAAGGCGCACGGTGTGGATCCAAACGGACAGCTGTATAAAATCAATTCTTTTGAGTTCTACCGATATGAAGATGTCATTCGTCTTACAACAGACCCAGCATATGACCAAACTGCGTTCGAAAAGCACTTGGAGATAAAAGGAAACAGCGACCATTCCAAACTGATCAAAATGCTGGATGTTCTCAATGATGAATCCTCTTCTATGGACGATGAGCTATTTGTAACGTACTTTGATAAAGAAAACATTGCATATTGGATGGCATTTCAGTTGTTAACCGGCAATACGGACACCCAAAATCGCAACGTCTACTTGTACAGCCCTCAAAACTCCAGCAAATGGTACTTGTGGGACTGGGACAATGACGGTATGCTCCGCCGCCGGGAACGTGAGATCATTAACTTCTCCGACTCCGAAAGTTGGGAACGTGGTGTAAGCAATTACTGGGGCAATGTCCTGTTCCGGCGCTGTCTGCAAACGCAAAGTTACCGCGATATGCTGGATAGCGCCATGAAGGAGCTTTATGCTTACATGAATGAGGAACGCATTCAGTCCATGATGGAGCATTACCGAAGCGTAACGGAAAAATATGTCTGGCAGATGCCGGACCGAATGAACGTTCCCATCACACATGACGAATACGAAGAGGTCCTGAAAAGTATCTGGCCGGAAATTGATGAAAATTATAATTACTATTGGGAGAGCTACCGCAAACCCATGCCATTTTATATTGGCGAGCCGCAGGTGGTAAACGGCTCCCTTCTGCTGACCTGGGACCCCTCTTATAACTTCGAGATTGAAAACATTTACTATACTGTTGAGCTTGCAAAGGATTATCTGTTTACGACTACGTTCTTTCGGCAGGAGAATCTGATCCTGCCAGAGCTTACCATGGATACGCTCCCGGCCGGGCAGTATTTTTTGCGCGTAAGAGCGACCAATGCCTCTGGTTATACGCAGGATGCCTTTGACTACTATGTTACCGAAGCAGGCAAGCATTATGGCATGCTCTGCTTTTACGTCCAGCCGGACGGCAGCATTGCGGAGGACACCTATGAAGATGTCTAAGCCTCAGATATCGATGCTGTATCATCAGTTGTTGGCTCCTCCACGATGCACAGGCACAGAGCACTATCGTCATGAACTAAAGTATCTCATCTCATGGGCTGACAAGGCCGAGCTGACCGCGCGGATGTCCCCTATCCTCAAACTGGACCCCCATGCAACGAACGGCGGCTACTTCATTCGCAGCTTATATTTTGACGATTACTGGAACACCGCTTATGAAGAAAAGGATGCCGGCGTGCTGCTGCGCAAGAAATACCGCATCCGCATTTATAACTGCAGCGACCGCAGCATCAAGCTGGAGCGAAAGAAAAAATTTGGCAGTTATATCTATAAAGAAGCCGCGCCTCTGACCCACGCAGAGTTTGATTCCATTCTCGCCGGGGACTATGATTTTCTCCTGCATAGCCGTTACCGCCTGTGTCAGGAGTTCTATACCGAGTGTATCTGTAACATGCTGCGTCCCCGTGTTATTGTAGACTACGACCGCGAGCCATGGATCATGGATGCCGGTACGGTACGCATCACCTTTGATACGGATGTACGCGCCGCGGTTGGCAGCCGGGATATCTTCGACTCCACGCTTCCTGCGCTTCCGGTGCTGGAACCGGGTAAGCTGGTAATGGAAGTAAAATTTACAGAATATCTGCCCCAAATTGTCCGGAATCTTCTTCCGCCCCGTGCGCAGGAGCTTACGGCTGTATCAAAATATGTCCTCTGTTGTGACAAAACCGCCTATATGAACGGATTTGCTTACTGGCAGGAGACCTGAGCCCTATAGAAAGGAACCTTTCGCCCATGAGCACAAAAGACTTTATCAAAAAATCCGTCCTGAACACCTTTACCCAATACGATGCTCCCAAACTGGCGCTTGCCCTGCTGACTGCACTGGCATTGGGAATCCTCATCTATCTTGTCTATCGGCAGTTTTATACCGGCGTTGTATATTCCCGCAGCTTTGCTGTCACGTTGGTTGGCATGTGTGTGCTGACCTGCATGGTAACGCTGGCCATCAGTACCAACGTTGTCATCTCCCTTGGTATGGTCGGTGCGTTGTCTATCGTCCGCTTCCGTACTGCCGTCAAAGACCCTCTGGATCTGTTATACCTGTTCTGGTCGATCACTACCGGCATTACAGCCGGTGCCGGTATGTACGCATTGGGCCTTGTAACAGCCGTTGTCATGATCGGGATGATCCTCTTTTTCTACCACTGGCAGGCCAAAGGCAGAGTGTACATTGCTGTCATTCACTATCTTGGTACAGACGCAGAAGACGATATCGTTCGTGCCTTTGGCCGCTGCAAATTTGTGGTAAAGTCCAAGACCATGCGCAAGGATAGCACCGAAATGGCGGTAGAGGTATTCAGCAAAGACCCGAATCTGGAATTTACAGATCGCCTGCGCGCCGTAAATGGCGTACAGGATGTTACATTGATCCAATATAATGGCGAATACCATGGATAAGCTTTCAAAAGGTTTCGTATCTGCGGTTTGTCTGCTTGGGGTGGGGTTTGGTATGGTTCGGAATATGATCTGCACGCGTACCTATCAGGAAGATCCGTCTGCCTTTGCCAACGCACAGATCGGCTACGCTCCAATGGTAGGCAGTACGGACCATCCGAATGCCACATTGCGCTATCTGGAGCTGACATGGCGAGAGGTGGAACCAACGGAAGGCCAGTATGCGTGGGATGCTATCGAACAGCGGTACGGACTTGCCGCCCTGCGCGAGCAGGGCATCCATCTGGTACTGCGGTTCGTTTGTGACGTACCCGGCCAGAAGAAGCACCTTGATATTCCGGAGTGGTTATATGCTCAGACTGCCGATGGCAGCTGGTACAGTACCTCGTATGGCAAAGGTTATTCCCCGGATTATGCAAACGATATCCTTCGTGCCGCACACCATAAAGTTGTTTCAGCCTTGGCCGAGCATTTTGACGCAGATGGCTTTGTGACTTATGTAGAACTGGGCAGTCTCGGCCACTGGGGCGAATGGCATATCAAAAGCAGCGATGGTCTTGTACCTATGCCGGACGAAACCATTCGGGATCAATATGCAACAGACTATCTGAATGCATTTTCCAATGCAAAGCTCCTGATGCGGCGACCGTTCAACATCGCTGTAAGTAACCGGCTTGGTCTTTACAACGATATGACCGGCCACGAAAAGGACACCAATGAGTGGCTGAACTGGATCAAAAACGGCGGCTGGTACGGCAAAGAAGCGAATGGACTTTCTGCTATGCAGAATTTCTGGCAGGATGCGCCCGTAGGCGGCGAGTTTACCAGCAGCCTGCCGATGGAGGAGCTGCTGGACACAGAGCTTTCCCGCACACTGCAGCTATTGGATGCTTCTCACATGAGCTTTCTTGGTCCGAAAGCAGCACAGCCTGCATATTCACAGGGATATCAGGCGGTCTTAAAGCGTTTGGGCTACCGGCTCCGTGTGACAACACTGAAGCTGATGCCGCATGACGGAGAAGCTGTGGTCAGCTTGACTGTGGCAAATGAGGGTGCCGCCCCATTTTATTGGGATTGGGCAGCGAATCTTTATCTGGAGAGCGCAGACGGTACCACGCTAAGCACGGTGCAGCTTCCTCTTTCTCTTCCGAAATTGATGCCCGGCGAAACGCAGACCGTAGAGGTTGTTCTGAAGGAAGTTGATCTATGGGCGCTCTTATTGCTTCACAAGGAGCACCTGACGATTGGCATTGTAGATCCCATGACCGACCGTGATGCCGTGCGATTTGCTATGAATGCACCGCAACAAAACGGACGAACCGTTTTGTTTTAATTGTTCCACTGTATCATTACACCGCTTGATCAGGCAAAGGCACAGTTCGATACGAACTTCTTCGGCACAGTCAATGGGAACAAGGCGGTCCTGCCGTACATGCGCGAAGCAGGAAAAGGACACATAGAGAAATATATTTGCCAGACAGGAGATTTAATATGATTTTGAGAGCAAAGAAATATGTGGCAGTGTTACTGGTTTTTGTATGCGTGTGTATGATGTTTTTTCCCCTGACTGCATATGCAGCCGAGGACAGTTCGCAGCATGAAACTGTCAAAGTCGGTTTCTTTGCCATGGATGGTTATCATGTGATGGATGAAGAAGGCAACCGCAGTGGGTATGGCTATGATTTTCTTCGGCTGATGGCCCGTTATTGGGATGTAGATTACGAATATGTCGGATATGATAAGAGCTGGGATGATATGCAGCAGATGCTTGAAGATGGCGAGATTGATATGGTAACATCTCCCCGCAAAACACCGGAAAGAGAAGAAACGTTTGATTTTTCACGTCCGATCGGAACCAATAATGGGATTCTGACCGTCCGCAGTGACAACAGCACGATTGTGGATGGCAATTACAGTACTTACAACGGTATGCGTGTGGCATTTTTGAACGGAAGCTCACGAGATAAAGAGTTTGCGGATTTTGCAGACAATAAAGGATTTACATATGATCCATTTTATTTTGATACGACAGCAGAGATGGAGGAAGCTCTTCAGAGCGGAAATGTTGATGCGATTGCTGCCACTTCTATGAGAAAAACAAACAATGAGCGTATCGTGGATAAATTTGACAGCAGCGATTTCTATGTCATTGTTAAAAAAGGTAATACAGAATTGCTGAATGAGATCAATTATGCAATCGACCAGATGAATGCAGTTGAGGGTGACTGGAAAACGACGCTTCGTAATAAAAATTATGAAAGCATACAAACTAAGAATCTGGAATATACGGAGAAAGAAAAAAGTATAATTTCACAGTATTCCAAGGAAAACCCGCTTCATGTTCTGTGTGATCCGACCCGTTATCCATATTCTTATAATGAAA
>ERZ831773.2018-NODE-2018-length-18133-cov-3.772984_pt1 | contig 18133 bp, 12 predicted proteins | sample MGYA00519696_ERZ831773 | MGnify/ENA primary metagenome ERZ831773 (study PRJEB31850, sample SAMEA3708720) | human gut metagenome | biome: human gut; feature: human-associated habitat; material: faeces | place: China | collected 2014 ...
CCAGAGAAGCATAACCTCTGGAACGAGATTTCAGCGCATCAAAGAAATCATAGATAATCTCATTTAATGGCATTTTATATTTCAGAAGTGCACGTGTTTCTTCCATATAATCCATTCCCAGATACTGACCTCTTCTCTCCTGGCAAAGATCCATGATTGCTCCGATAAATTCGGTAGTTACCATGATCTCAGCATTTACCATTGGCTCTTCCATATATTCGATTTCTGACGGATCCGGCAGGTTGCTTGGATTGGTCAGGTTAATGACTTCGCCGTTTGTCTTGTGAACTTTATAAATAACACCCGGTGCTGTAGTTACAAGGTCAAGATTGTATTCTCTTTCCAGACGTTCCTGGATGATCTCCAGATGGAGAAGTCCAAGGAAACCACAACGGAAACCAAATCCAAGGGCGATTGATGTCTCCGGCTCATAGAAAAGGGACGCATCATTAAGCTGTAATTTCTCAAGTGCATCTCTCAAGTCACCATATTTCGCACCATCTGCCGGATATAAACCGCAGTATACCATCGGGTTTACTTTCTTATATCCCGGAAGTGCTTCGGCACACGGTCTTTCCTTGTCTGTAACTGTATCACCTACGCGGGTATCGCCGAGGTTCTTGATACTGGCTGTAATATATCCTACCATACCTGCGGTAAGTTCCTCACACGGAATAAACTGTCCTGCGCCAAAATATCCTACTTCTACAACTTCTGTAGTAAATCCGGTAGCCATCATCTGAATCTGAGTGCCCTTTTTTACACGTCCGTCCATCACACGGCAGAACACGATAACCCCTTTATATGCGTCATAAATAGAGTCAAAGATCAGCGCCTTCAGCGGTGCATCTACATCGCCATGTGGTGCAGGGATCTTTGTCACGATCTGCTCAAGAACTTCCTCTACGTTAAGTCCTGTTTTTGCAGAAATTCTCGGTGCATCATGAGCTTCAAGTCCAATAACGTCCTCAATCTCGTTTACTACACGATCCGGCTCTGCACTTGGCAGGTCGATTTTATTGATGACCGGAAGTACATCCAGGTCATGGTCAAGTGCAAGATATACGTTTGCAAGTGTCTGCGCTTCAATTCCCTGTGCAGCATCTACTACCAGAATCGCACCATCGCAGGCTGCGAGGCTTCGGGAAACTTCATAGTTGAAATCGACATGTCCCGGGGTGTCGATAAGGTTGAAGATATATTCTTCGCCATCTTTGGCTTTATAAACAATACGCACTGCCTGAGATTTGATCGTGATTCCACGCTCTCTCTCAAGTTCCATATTATCAAGTACCTGTGACTGCATTTCACGCTCTGTCAATGTACCAGTCATTTCGATAATTCGGTCGGCAAGAGTTGATTTGCCATGGTCTATATGTGCAATAATACAGAAATTTCTGATTTTGCTCTGATCTATCATTCAGGAATTCCCTCCTAAGTTCTTTTCATAGTTGTTAGTTTGCTAATTTTGTATTATAGCATACGTTTCTGTTGCTTGTCACGTATTTATGGGAAAATGCGGTTTTAAAAGATTCCAGCTTGAGTAAGCATATCTTTTATGATAAAATTTCATACAGTCAGATTAGAACGTGATAGGGATAGTCTGGTGGTTGTACCTTTCCGGAGAAAGGGGGTAATGCCAATGAATACTATGGAAGTATTGACACTTTTATTGGTTATCTTCACGGCATTGACCTATCTGGATAACCACCGCAAGTAAAAAGGCTATTCCCTACCGCAAATAGGGGATAGCCTCTGTCTCTTGTAACTTTTTGAAATAACTTGATTTCTGAAAGGCAATCATTAGACACCGCAATATCTCTTGATTCTTTCTAACCTGATTATAAACCAGACACTTGTATATTGCAAGTGGAAAGTTTAGGACTGGGGATGCTTCGGCATCCCTTCTTTATACTCAGATATAATTTTCATCCCTGCAAAACTTTATTCAGAATATCCGCAAATGGTTCCATGGCATTTTTTACTTCCTGGATGGTATTAGTCTGAGCCCCGGCTTCTAACAAGATGGAACGCGGGCGAAGGTGGAGATTGTAGCGGTAGCCTGCAAGATAGATTCCGCGGTAAAATTCCGGATAGTATTGAGCAGCCTGGTATTCTAACTGGAAAGAGAATGCCAGATTTTGCTGTATGTAGGGATTTGGCAGATAGTCCAGAGAACCTTTTTCTATTGTATAGCTCAGACCATTGTAAAACAGAATCTGAGCCGTCGGCTTTCCGTTGATTTCCGTTACGAGATGCCGGTCTTCGGGGACGCCGTCTCTGTGAAGATCTATGATTACCTGTATGTCCGGATTTTCCTGTAAGTATGGTTCCAGATAATCCCGGGCATAGTCATAGGCTGAACTACGGTCTAATTCACCGGATGCCATGTCAAACTGTTCTTTCAGATGAACTACCTTATAGCCATAATTTTCTGTGAGAAGCTGTGTCAGATAATCTCCCACACCTACGATTGTATCTGCTTCCTCCCCTTCTCTGGAATCCGCAAATGTTTCCTGCGAATGGCTGTGATAAATGAGGATCTGTGGGGATTCGGTGTCTTTGGAGATTTTAAAGTCCTGATTCAGAAAGTCTTCTGCGCTGATCTGTACAGCATCTGCTTCTGTATTAGAATCTACTATATAAAATTGTCCCAGCAGATAGTCATAGTCTGCAAGTTTTGCCGGGGACAGATCAATTACAGGATGAGGAGCTACTGCTGCTATCGTTTCTGTAGTATCGTGGACATCCAGTTCATTGGTGATTACCGGCTCTGGTGATTCTTTTGATTCTGACTTTTTTTCCTGAATATGCGTTTCATCTGTCACATTTTCCTTTGGTATATCTTCTGGTACAGGCGTAGCTTCTGCTGATTTATTTTCTTTTTCTGACTTCTTATTCTTTTTTGCTAAAGCTTCCGCTTCTTTTTCTCCCTCAGACGGATTCTGCGATTCTTCTGTCATCAAAGAATGGGGTTCTTCCTTAGCTTCCATCTGTTCAGACTTCGCACGTTCACCCAGATATTTTCCATTTTCTCCTGCGATTTTTTCATAGGTTTCCTGATCTTCGTAGGAATGTACCTGAGTCTTTTTTTCCAGAAAGCGGTACAGGGGCAGATGCCTGTACACATTTTCTCCTGTAAAAAGTGCCCCCGGCAGCATCGCCAGAGTGGCAAAAAAGCACATGCTCAGCACAACGCAGAACGCTTTCTGAAAATTTGTCATATGGATCACCTCTTGAATTATCCTATGACCCGATCTTTTTGTTTATACACTTATTCTCACTCTGATATTTCCTCAAATGCCATATTTAGCCCCTCTGAAATCGTAAAACTTAAATATTTCACCGTCTCATCCACATCTTTGGGCGTTACAAACATTGTATGAAGATGTGGCGCAATCATCTCTTCCAGAAATTCTTTCTGTTCTGTCTCTTCCAGTGTATCCAGCAGATGCGCCATGGAGTCATGGACAATGGTGGCTGCATCTACTACTGTGGGAACTCCGATACCAATTACTTTCACCTGAAGATTTTCTTCTGTAAGACCTACCCTGTGATTGCCTACTCCTGATCCCGGATTGATGCCTGTATCTGTAATCTGAATGGTTCGATTGAGACGCCTGGTACTTCTGGCCGCCAGCGCATCGATTGCAATCACTACATCCGGTTTCGTTTCTGCCACAATTCCCTGTATGATCTCGGATGTCTCCATTCCTGTCTGTGCCATAACTCCCGGAATAATTCCACTGGTGCGGTGCATCCTCTCCTTTCCGAGACTCTGCAAGCCGTATTCCCGGATTATATGCCGGGTTATATTAAGATTCTCTACCACATGAGGGCCAAGGGAATCTGCAGTGATTGCAGAATTTCCGAGGCCCACTACCAGAATCGACTGCTCCCGCTCCAGATTTATCAGCTTTTGCAGATGTCTGGCAATCTCTGCTGAAATTTCTCTGTGGTAATCCTCATCATGGACAGAAAGCCCCGGTGCTTCTATGGTAATATAATTTCCCTGTGGACGCCCCATCGTCCGGGCGCCGTTTTCTGTGGTGATTTTTACTACAGTCGTGCGGATATCTTTTTCTTCATTATAATCTTCTGTAACTTCCACACCGCGTACTTCTACATTTTCCTCAGTAAATCGTTCCGTTGCTTCAAGTGCCAGATCTGTTCTTATTCCATGACTTCCAAGCATTCTTCTTTCCTCCCTTATCTTCGTCAGCCTGCATTATGACTTTATTATCAGACAGATTTTCGCAGTCCTCTTCCACTCTTACTTTCTATCTATTTTTAGCTTTTTTTATAGAAATATGTATTGACAAGAAAGAATATTTGGGGTAGTATATATAAGCATGTTCATAGAAGCGCCCGTGTCTGTTTCTATGACAGGAGTATAATAATTTTTTATTGAATTAAATTGGAGGTGTACGAATTGGCTAACATTAAGTCTGCTAAGAAAAGAATTTTAGTAAACAGAACAAAAGCAGCTAGAAACAAATCTATCAAATCCGCAGTTAAGACTTCTATCAAGAAAGTTGAAGCAGCAGTAGCAAGCAAAGATAAAGCAGCTGCAGAAGTAGCATTAAAAGATGCTGTTTCCACAATCAGCAAAGCTACATCTAAAGGTGTTTATCATAAAAACAACTGTGCAAGAAAAGTTGCTCGTTTAGCTAAAGCTGTTAACAGCATTGACTAATCATATATTTGAATTTTTAATTATAAGCTTATAATTAAAAGGACAGCCATCACCGTCATGTGGCTGTCTTTTTTGTTTGTCTTTTTTAATTTGCAGTACTTACTTTACTGCTATATTTAATAATCAGAAGCTCAACACTCAGTTTATCTTCCAGACGTCCTGTCTTTACCGATTCCTCAGCATCCACGAAATCCTCTACCGCCTGCTCCAGTTCGGATATGGTATACGCTCTGGCGCATGTTGAGATATTTCGCACAACAAAGCTGGGTACCCCAAGCTTTGAGGCAATTTCTGTCTGGGCAAGTCCTGCTGCCGCAAACTGTTTTGCCTGAAGTAACTGACGGTATTGTTTTGCAAGCAAAAACAGGATTCTCATTGGCGGCTCTTTCAATGTCAGCAAATCATAATAAAGATCCAATGCACGCTTCTGATTCTTCTCGGTTACAGCACGTACCATATCAAAAATTCTGTTCGTTGTCTGAGTAGTGCAGATTTCCTCGATATCTTCTGCTGTTACTATGTCCCGTCCTTCAGTATAACTGATCAGCTTCTCTAACTCCATTCTGAGATTTCCCATGTCTGTTCCTGTCTTGGTGAGAAGAAGTTCCATATCTCTCTGTGTGATCTTCTTTCCTGCTTTTCCAAGTAGTCCTGCCGCCCAGCGCATCAGTGTTTTCTCATCCTGTCTGGCAAATTCTGCGATCGTTCCGCACGCCTTTACAGCTTTATACATACGATTTCGCTTATCTACTTCAGATTCTGCAAAAACCAGACACAGGTAGTCTGGCAGCTCTTTCATATAATCCGCCAGCTCCTCGCATTTATTCTTAAAAAATCCCGTATCTTCCAGCAGGATTACTCTGCGGTCCGCAAAAAACGGCATGGTTTCGCAAAGATCGATCAGCTGTTTGATGTCAACACCTTTTCCCTCATAATGACTGAAATTCATGGTATCCCCATCTGGATTTAATGCCTTTATGAGATTCTGTTTATATTGCTGCTTCAGATATGCCTCTTCTCCATAGAGCAGATACGCCTGTTTGAAATTTCCTGATTTAATGTCTGCCTGTATATTTTTCAATTCTCTACTCCTGATCTTATTTTATGTTACTGCTCATTCCACGCTTCACAAGATGATGATATATAAGCAATAGACTATTCTATTCCTCTTACAGAAAATAATTATGTTAGTAAGTACTATTATATGATATCAGGGTCAAAAGGCCAAAAAATTGTTCGTGCTTGCACGATAAGACTTTTGAACTTGGGACCCGCCAAACATGAGAAAGTAGCGATTTACGCAGTAAATCAGCGGATTTCGAATGTTTGAGAATTAAGAATGAACAGGAGACATCAGCACAATGTTAGATGAAAGGATATATAAGAGTTATATAGGAATCTTGAAAGAGGAAATGGTTCCTGCAATGGGGTGCACAGAACCGATCGCACTGGCATATGGAGCGGCCAGGGCACGAGAAGTTCTGGGAAAAGAACCGGAACATATCACCGCAAAATGCAGTGGAAACATTATAAAAAATGTCCGTTGTGTTATCATTCCAAACTCCGGCGGATTGACTGGAATTGAAGCAGGTGTAGTCCTTGGTGCAGTAGCCGGAGACCCATCCCTGAATATGGAAGTTCTTTCGAAGGTAAATGAATCCGGAAGAAAGAGATGTTGTGAACTTCTGGACAAAAAGATATGCAAAGTAGAACTTCTGGACTCCCCGGTAGTCCTGCACTTTATTATAGAAATGCAGGCTGGAGATGACACAGTAAGTCTGGAAATTAAATACGATCATATAAATGTAACCAAAATTGTAAAGAATCAGGAAGTTCTGCTGGATTCAGATCATAAATCCGGTGAAACTCCAGCTGCAGCAGACAGAACTCTGCTCAATCTGGAAGATATTAAAACATTTGCAGATACTGTAGAACTTGATGATGTCAAAGAAATTATAGAAAATCAGATCCGCAGCAATATGGCAATCGCCCATGAAGGAATGACTGGTAAATACGGTCTTGGAATTGGCCGGATTATCCGTGAAACCTATTCCAATGATATGCTCACAAAAATGCGCAGTCTCACAGCCGCAGCTTCCGAAGCCAGAATGGGCGGATGTGACATGCCGGTAGTCATCAACTCAGGCAGCGGAAACCAGGGAATTGCCTGTTCTGTACCTCTGATTGTGTATGCCAGAGAAATGGAACTTCCGGACTATGTACTGTACCGCGCACTGGTATTTTCTAACCTTCTAACTGTATATCAGAAACAGTATATAGGTAAACTTTCCGCATTTTGCGGTGCAGTATCCGCATCCTGTGCAGCTGGTGCCGGAATTACTTACATGGGCGGTGGAGAACTTTCTGTGATCAAGAAGACCATAGAGAATACGCTTGCCAATATTCCGGGAATCATCTGTGATGGAGCGAAAATATCCTGTGCAGCGAAAATTGCCGCCAGTCTTGATGCTGCATTCCTGGCACATCATCTTGCTATGAACGGTCAGTCCTATGCGCCATACACCGGAATTCTCAAGGAAGAAGCCGGCGAAACCATCAGCTGCGTAGGACAGATCGGCAAAGAAGGAATGAAAGAAACAGATAAAGAAATTTTGCGGATTATGCTGGAAAGCGTTTAACATAATATATAGCAAGAATTCTCCTTCTTCTACAGGTGGGAGAGAAAAGTAATCGTTTATTATTGACAGTATGTTTTTTACATGTTATGATAAACGCGATTTTGAAAGACGAAGATGCAGAGTAACAGACAGAGTCTTTTCAAAGCAATTGTTTTGGACCACCCGGGAGGGTTAAGGCCATACGGACAGCCGGGTCCACTGCCGATTATGGTAACTTTGGTTACCTTATTGATTGAGTTAGAAGCTCAAATTTTATAAGTAGGTTCCTTTGATAACCGCGATGCGCCGGACGCGCAGACTTGTGAAACGGTCAATAAGAGTAGTAAAAGTATAATTGCTATATAGACTCTGACACGCATGATCCAGAAGTTTTATTTATGATGCTGAAAGAAAGTGTTATCTGCTTTTTATGCTTGTTGATAAAACATATAGATACAGATCAAAACGCAGGTTTGTGGTTAAGTGCCCTTACCTGCGCTTTTTGTTTTGTTCAGTCTGTGGAATTGCTGATTGAGGGTTGAAGCAAAGGAAACTGGAAATGGAGGAATGATGAAAGGAAGTCGTTTTAAATTAAACCAGAATCATGCACCCATACATGAAGCTCTGGAGACTTTCCGACGAATGAGAGTGGTGCCATTTGATGTGCCGGGTCATAAACGCGGAAGAGGTAATCCGGAGCTGACAGAATTCCTGGGACAAAAATGTGTAGGTGTGGATGTCAACAGCATGAAACCACTGGACAATCTCTGTCATCCGGTATCCGTAATACGGGAAGCGGAAGAACTGGCGGCAGATGCTTTTGGTGCAGCACATGCATTTCTGATGGTAGGAGGCACAACAAGCTCCGTTCAGACAATGGTATTGACTGCCTGTAAACGGGGAGATGAGATCATACTTCCCCGTAATGTTCACAGGAGTGTTTTAAATGCCCTTGTTTTATGCGGTGCAATCCCTGTTTATGTAAATCCGGAAGTGGACCAGAGACTTGGAATCTCTCTTGGAATGCGCAGGGAACAGGTTGAGAAGGCCATAAAAGAACATCCGAAAGCAGTTGCAGTACTGGTCAATAACCCGACATATTATGGAATATGCAGTGATTTACGTGCAATCGTTAAGATGGCACATGATGCTGGAATGCTGTGCCTGGCAGATGAAGCCCATGGAACGCATTTTTATTTTGGAGGGGGTCTTCCGGTTTCTGCTATGGCAGCAGGTGCAGACATGGCATCTGTATCCATGCACAAGAGCGGTGGAAGTCTTACACAGTCAAGTCTTCTCCTCACAGGCCCGGCTGTACACGCAGGATATGTTCGTCAGATCATTAATCTGACACAGACAACATCAGGAAGCTATCTTCTGATGTCCAGCCTTGATATTTCAAGAAGAAATCTTGCACAGAGAGGCCGCCAGATTTTTCATCAGGTAGCAGATATGGCAGAATATGCAAGAGAGGAAATTAATGCCATTGGCGGTTATTATGCATTTGGAAAAGAACTGGTCAATGGAAATTCAGTCTTTGATTTTGACATTACGAAATTAAGTGTACATACACTGGACATCGGACTTGCAGGGATCGAGGTTTATGATATTTTGCGGGATGAATATGATATCCAGATAGAATTCGGTGATATTGGAAACATTCTGGCCTATCTTTCCATTGGTGACCGTGCCCAGGAGGTGGAGCGGCTTGTAAGTGCACTTGCTGAAATCCGCAGACGTTTTCAGACAGATGGCTCCGGGCTGTTGAGTCAGGAATATATTGATCCCCAGGTGGTGACCAGTCCACAGGAAGCTTTTTATGCAGACAAATGCAGCCTGCCTCTCCGGGAGACTGAAGGGAAGGTCTGCAGTGAATTTGTGATGTGTTATCCGCCTGGGATTCCCATTCTTGCACCTGGAGAGAGGATTACAGCAGAAATCCTGGATTATATTGAATATGCCAAAACAAAGGGCTGCAATATGACAGGACCTGAAGATCCGGATATTTTGAGACTGAATGTTCTGGCAGGGAGGTAAAAACAATGGAAATGTGGTTTTCAGAATTTCATACACCGGATGTGAAGCATAGTATCCGGGTAAACCGTCAGCTTTATTCTAAGCAGAGTGATTATCAAAGAATTGATATTTTTGAAACACCTGAATTTGGACGTGTGCTGACTCTGGATGGAAATGTAATGCTGACAGAGCGTGATGAGTTTATTTATGATGAGATGATCACGCATGTGCCGATGGCAATACATAAAGAAGCAAGGGATATTCTTGTGATCGGTGCAGGAGATGGCGGTGTTGTCCGTGAACTGACCAGATATGACAGAGTCAGACATATTGATCTGGTAGAAATGGATCCTCTGGTTGTAGAAGCCTGCCGCGCATATCTTCCGGAAAATGCATGCAGACTGGATGACAGAAGGGTACAGCTTCATTACGAAAATGCGCTGAAATTTATCCGACGATGTGAGGGAAAATATGATCTTATTATTGTGGATTCTTCTGATCCTTTTGGCCCTTCTGAGGGACTGTTTACCCGTGAATTTTACGGAAACTGTTATAATGCATTAAAAGATGATGGAATTATGGTCAACCAGCAGGGAAGTCCATTCTATACAGAAGATGCACATGCAATGCAGCGCAGTCATAAGAAAATTGCCAGTACTTTTCAGATCAGTCGTGTTTATCAGGCTCATATCCCTACATTTGCCGCAGGTTACTGGTTATTTGGATTTGCAAGTAAAAAATATCATCCTGTCGATGATCTGGACCCGGAAGCATGGAATGCATTAAACCTTCGCACACGTTACTATACAACAAGACTCCATAAGGGAGCATTCTATCTTCCTGCATTTCTGGAAGATATGCTGAAGGAAGTGGAGGGATAACTTATGATTCAGTCTAATGTAGAAACCTTTATCGGCTGTGAAAGCAGTTTCGAGGAAGCATCTGTTGTTCTTTATGGTGCTCCTTTTGATTCCACAACAAGCTTTCGTCCAGGTGCCAGGTTTGGCCCGTCTGCCATGCGTCATGAGAGCTTCGGACTGGAAACCTACAGTCCATACCAGGACAGAGATCTTATGGATATCAGAGTATTTGACAGCGGTGATCTGGAGCTTTGTTTCGGAAGCAGTGAAATGGCTCTTTCAGACATTGAAAAGCGGGCAGAGGAAATATTGAAAGCAGAAAAAATCCCGGTGCTTCTGGGAGGGGAACATCTGGTAACATTAGCAGCGGTACGTGCTGTATTTAATAAATATCCGGACCTTCATATTATACATTTTGATGCACATGCAGATTTAAGAGACGATTATCTGGGAGCCAGGCTAAGTCATGCCTGTGTGCTGCGAAGATGCTATGAGCTTCTGGGAGATAACCGTATCCACCAGTTCTGCATCAGAAGTGGGGAGAGAGAAGAATTTCAATTTGCTGCGAAGCATACAGATTTTCATCCCTTTACTTTTGACGGACTGAAAGAGACAGTCAGAGAACTGAAAGAAAAAAAGGTTCCTGTATATTTTACAATTGATCTGGACTGTCTGGATCCGTCAGCATTTCCGGGAACAGGAACTCCGGAAGCAGGAGGTGTGACCTTCCTGGAACTTCTGGAAGCAATACAAACTGTTTCTCAGACCAAAGTGGTAGGTGCAGATGTGAATGAACTGGCACCTATGCTGGATGTAAGCGGTGTATCCACTGCAACAGCATGTAAGGTACTGCGGGAACTGCTTCTGGCAATTACAAAATAAATCTGAAGGACACAGATAATATAAACACTATAAAAAACTGTTGAAGAAACGGTTATATATAAGGAAAAAGGAGAAAAAGTTATGAGCAGAGTACTTGTGATCGGCTGCGGAGGAGTAGCCAGTGTAGCAATCCAGAAATGTTGTCAGGCAGATGAGGTATTTACAGAATTATGTATTGCAAGCCGTACAAAGGAAAAATGTGATGCGCTTGCAGAAAAATTAAGGGGAAAGACAAAGACAGTTCTTACCACAGCCAAGGTTGATGCGGATGATGTGGATCAGCTGATCGAACTGATCAATGATTATAAGCCGGATCTGGTAATGAACATTGCACTTCCATATCAGGATCTGACGATCATGGATGCATGTCTGGCCTGTGGTGTAAACTATATGGATACCGCCAACTATGAACCGGAAGATACGGATGATCCACAGTGGCGTGCTATTTATGAGAAACGTTGTAAAGAAGAGGGCTTTTCCGCTTACTTTGATTACTCCTGGCAGTGGGCATATCGCAAAAAATTTGAGGATGCAGGTCTTACAGCTTTACTTGGCTGTGGATTCGATCCGGGTGTTACACAGGCATACTGTGCCCATGCATTAAAGCATGAATTTGACCAGATTGATACTATTGATATTCTGGACTGCAATGGCGGAGATCATGGATATGCATTTGCCACAAACTTTAATCCGGAAATCAATCTCCGTGAAGTAAGTGCACCGGGAAGCTACTGGGAAAACGGACACTGGGTGGAAATCCCGCCGATGGCCATTAAGAGAGAATATAAGTTTGACCAGGTGGGAGATAAGGATATGTACCTGCTTCACCATGAGGAAATCGAGTCTCTGGCAAAAACAATCCCAGGTGTAAAAAGGATTCGTTTCTTTATGACTTTTGGACAGAGTTATCTGGATCATATGCGTTGTCTTGAGGATGTGGGAATGCTTTCTACAACACCGCTCCAGTATAATGGACAGGAAATTGTTCCGATTCAGTTCCTGAAAGCACTGCTTCCGGATCCTGCAAGTCTTGGACCGCGTACAAAAGGTAAAACAAACATTGGCTGTATTTTTACAGGCGTAAAGGATGGAAAAGAAAAAACATATTATATTTATAATGTATGCGATCATCAGGAATGCTATCATGAGGTTGGAAGTCAGGCAATCAGTTATACAACAGGTGTTCCGGCAATGTGCGGTGCACTTATGATGTTGACCGGAAAATGGATCAGACCGGGTGTGTATACAGTAGAAGAATTTGATCCGGATCCGTTCCTGGAAGCACTTGACCGTTACGGTCTGCCACGCAGCGAAAGCCATGATCCGGAGCTGGTAGATTAATGGAAAAACTGGATAATAGAGCACCATTTACAGCCACCGGCGGAGTCATTCCGCCGGAATTTAGGAATATAAAAACTCCCTGCTATATCCTGGATGAAAATGCACTTATAAAAAACGCAAAGCTTCTCGGTGAAGTGGCTGAACGAACAGGATGTAGGATGCTTCTGGCGCAGAAAGCGTTCAGTAACTATGACTGTTATGACTTTTTAGAGCCATATCTTGCAGGTACAGAGGCCAGCGGACTGTTTGAGGCAAGGCTGGGTGCAGAAGAAATGCCTGGAAAGGAAGTCCATGTATTCTGCGCCGGCTATCGGGCAGATGAATTTGAAGAATTGCTGCGTTATGCAGATCACATTGTGTTTAATTCTCCGTCTCAGCTTCTTCGGTTTGGACTGATGGCAAAGGAAGCAGGAAAGAGTGTGGGACTTCGGATCAATCCGGAATGTTCTACCCAGGAAGGTCATGAGATTTATGATCCCTGTGCACCGGGAAGCCGTATGGGTACAACAAGAGCTCAGTGGGATGAAGCAATTGGGAAAAATCCGGAGCTTCTGGATCTGCTGGATGGTATTCATTTTCATACTCTCTGTGAACAGGATTCTGATGATCTGGAGATAACACTTGTCTCTGTAAAGAAGCATTTCGGTGATCTGGCTTCTCAGGTAAAGTGGATCAATTTTGGCGGTGGTCATCATATTACAAGACCAGGGTATGACATTGAACGACTGGAACGATGTATTCAGATGGCAAAGAATGATTGGGATGTGGAAGTTTATCTGGAACCAGGAGAGGCGTGGGCATTAAATGCAGGCTTTCTCCTGACCAGTGTACTGGATGTTCTGAAAAATGGAGAGACACAGATTGCAATTGTAGATGCCAGTGCAGCCTGTCATATGCCGGACGTACTGGAAATGCCTTATCGACCGCCATTACTTGGTACAGATGAACTGGAAGAAGAGGGGATTACGGTTCGGCTTGGAGGCCCAACCTGTCTGTCAGGAGATGTGATCGGAGATTATAAATTCAGACAGATCCCCCAATATGGAGATCTTCTTATGTTTGGAGATATGGCCATTTATACTACCTGTAAGAATAATACATTTAATGGAATGCCACTGCCGGATATCTGGCTCAGACGCGCTGACAATACTATGTTACGACTTACAGAGTTTGGTTACGCAGATTTTAAGGGAAGACTTGGAAGGCACCTTTAAGTTAAGAGTCGATATATATAGTCCGGAAGAAGTGATATCCGGGAATAAGTAGAGCAGAAATGTCTGAAGCGATTATTCGTGAAAACCATTTCTGCTCTAAAATTTTGTGGTTTTATAACATAGAAAGTGTTAAAAACACTAACATTTATTCAGAAATCTGTGATACAATGATAAAGATGAAACACAGTGAAGAGGTATATTGTTAATAAATTGAGGATAATATGAAGTATGAAAAAATAGAATACAAATGAAATACAAAATAACCATAGCAATCAGGTGTGTTTTATGAATATCCGCTTGACATACACTCTAAAGGAGAGACTATGAAAATAGAAAAAAGATTATGGATTACTATGTTCGTGTTTTGGCTGTTTGCCATCTGTTTTTCAGGTTGGATTTTCAGCCAGAGTACAACCAGGGAAAAATTGTTCTGGGATAATACGATCCAGTGCGAAACAAAAGAACTAGCAGAAGGAGAAATCAAATCAGAGAATATTGCTCTGCCTGAAGACTTCGATATTCCCAGATCGATTTTATTTAAAACCACCCACACCATTGCAGAAGTTTGGCTGGATGGAGAAAAAATATACGAATACGGAAATGAAGCGGATGCCCCGGACTTTATGAAGTCACCGGGAAGCTGCTGGCATATTGTGGATATTCCGGGAGATAGTGCAGGCAAAAGCCTGGAGGTCAGAATTATTCCGGTATATGAGGGCTATTATGGAAATAAAGTCAGTCTTGTATACGGAACACGAGGCGATTGTATTCTGAAAATATTAACAGACAGTCTCGGAAATCTGGTAATCAGCTGTGGAATTTTGTTTGCCGCTGTTATCTGCCTGATTCTCTATTGTGGAGCAGCGCAAAGAAAAAGAAGCGACAAGACAGAAGCGAAAATTGAGATTTTTTTAAACCTTGGATTTTTCTCATTGCTGGTCGCAGTATGGACACTGGTACAATGTGGCTTTCTGCAGTTTTTGATCCCGGATGGAAGAACCTTATATTTTGTGGATTATTTTTCACTTTTTCTTTTCCCGGTGCCATTTAATTTCCTGTTATATGATATCTGTAAAAGCAAGTACCATAAAGGAGCATTGATTTTTTCCATTCTTTATCTTGCAAATATGGCAGTCGATGTTTTGCTTCAGTGTACAGGAATTATTGATATATTCCGGTTACTTTCTGTAACTCATGTTATTATGGTTGCAAATGCGGTTTACACAGTTGTGATCATTCTTTACGAAGCCAGAAAAGCAGGAAACGATGTAGCCCAAAAATTCCAGTATCCTATGTACGTAGCCATGGGATTTGCAATGGCAGAAATGTTTCTTTATTATTTAAGAAGATTTCAACAGACATCCATTTTGCTTTCTACAGGAACCATGCTGTTTATCATTATGCTGATCTGGATCCAGGTTTCTCAATATTACGATCAATATATCCAGAAACAAAAGGTGATCTATCTGCAGAAAATAGCCAATATGGATATGCTTACAGAGGCCATGAACCGAAATGCTTACGAGGATATGGTGAAATATCTGGATGAAGCTGAAATTAAACTGCGCACCACAGGTGTAGTGCTTTTTGATCTGGATAATCTGAAAGTAATCAATGATAATTTTGGACATGAAAAGGGAGACGAGTCACTGAAGCTGTGTTATCAGTGTATCAGTCAGGCATTTCAGAATGTAAAGAACTGTTTTAGAATTGGCGGCGATGAGTTTGCATATGTATATCACAGCGATGAGAAAGATATGATTCCGGAACGGCTGAAGACACTGGAGCTGATTTTGAAGAAAACCGCAGAAACACACAAGCTGGAGTATCCGCTTAGTATATCAGCAGGATACGCTTATTATCAGCCGGATATAGATTTTGACTTTAAAGATATTGTAAGACGAAGCGATACCATGCTGTATCGTCAGAAGCGCAGGAAGAAGATTGCGGGGTCAACTGATCCGAGTCACTTGCTTTCCCGCATGGAAAAGCATTCCACAGAGGAGATCACAGATGAGGTGATCCTGCAGGAGAAAAAGTATCAGAGTATGTCAGTGGATGAACTTTGCAGCGTGATCGATCTTCTGAGTCCAACTACAGATAGTTACCCGTATGTGATTGATTTTCGGACAGATTTTTATTACATAGCAAACCAGGCTCTTGACCGTTTTTGTATTCCGAAAAATAGTTTTCATAATGTGATTTCAAACCATAAAGAATTTGTATATGAACCTGATTATGAAAAACTGAAAGAGGAATTTGATAATCTTCTTAAAACAGACCGTTGTATCCATAGTATGGAATATCGATGGCTGGATCTGAAAAAAATGCCGGTCTGGATTCATTGCAAAGGATATCTGGTCCGGGATGATAATACGAAACCTCTTTATATGATCGGCTGTATCAATGAGATTGGAGAAAGACAGAAGGCAGATAATGTAAGCGGGTTATTAGGAGAGACAGGATTGCGGCAGTATATGGATCAACAGGATACTCCTTTGGAAACAGGATATCTGCTTCGTATAGGAATCGATCATTTTAAGGAAATCAATGATAACTTCGGACAGGAGTACGGTGATTTTGTACTTAGAAAAACAGCAGATTGTATTTCCGGCTGCATATCAGAAGCACAGAAAGTGTACAAGCTTGTGGCAGATGAATTTCTGATTCTGGATGTTTTTTCTGACGAGGTGAAGGATGCAGATAAACTTTATGATAAAGTGAGAAATGAAATAGACAGATTCATTGAATCTAATGAGTTTAAGGTCATGTATACGGTTTCAGGAGGAATTGTGCCATTTGCGGCATTAAAGGGGAATCAGTATTCAGAAGCCCTGAAGCTGACAGATTTCGCTTTGAATGAAGCGAAAAAGCTGGGAAGAAACCGTTGCTATATATTTAATGAGGAAACCTACAGAAGATTTCTTAGGAAGAGGGAGATTACTCAGGAACTGAGAGAAGCTGTGAACAATGGCTTCCGAGGCTTTAGGGCTTTTTATCAGCCTGTATTTGCTGAAGATAAAAAGGTGCCTTATGGAGCAGAAGCTTTAATGCGTTTTACTTCTGAAAAATTTGGAATGGTTTCACCGGCAGAGTTTATTCCGATTCTGGAAGAAACAGGACTTATTATTCCTGCTGGCCGATGGATGATGAGGGAGGTTATGGGAAAATGCAGTGAAATCAGGAAAGTAATTCCAGAGTTCAGAGTAAGTATTAATATTTCTCAGGTTCAGGCATCCAAGTCTGATGTGATCCAGGATATCAGTGGGGAAATGAAAAGAGCCGGGCTGCCGTTGGAAGCCTTGATCGTGGAATTGACAGAGAGTGACCTTCTGGAACAAAATATAAATGAGAAGCATTTTCTCACAGAACTGAGGCGGATGGGAATCAGTCTTGCACTGGATGATTTTGGAACCGGATACTCGAATTTCCATTATCTCAGCGAACTGAAACCGGAGATCATTAAGATCGACCGCTCTTTCACTGCCAAAGCAGTTGCAGATAAACAGGAATATTATCTGCTGAATCAGTTTTGTACCATGACCCATAATCTGGATATGAAGATTTGTATCGAAGGCGTGGAAAATGCTCAGGAATGGCTCAAAATCCGAAAGCTGCGCCCGGAATTTACCCAGGGATATTTCTGGGGAAAACCTTGTGGATATGAAGAGTTTATGACAAAATTTATAGAAAGAAAATGAGATGAAGAAAAAAATTTGTAAGTTGTCAGCAGTAGTATTACTTTTTTTCTCAGGGATTATGGAAATTGGCTGGCGCTTTTTTAACATGGTGGTCTGTTGCAAAAGAGGGGGAAGGAAAAAGGAAAGAAAGAAATGGTTTGAGCTGTCTCATATCAGGGAAAATCATCCACAGAATGGTTATGCCAGAGAATATAATGAGAGTAAGGCATGGTGCTTTGAACAGAACATGCAGGACTGTTATATCAAAAGTATTGACGGATTAAAACTGCATGCATTATATCTTCCTGCAGAAGCTGCGAAGCGGATCGTCATATTAAGTCATGGATATCGTGGCAGCCGGTTTGGCACGTTGTCTTTTATGGCGAAATATCTGCATGAGCATCAGTGTGATGTCCTGTTTATCGAGCATCGCTGCTGCGGTGACAGCGAGGGAAAATATATTACTTTTGGAGCAAAGGAACAATGGGATGTGCAGCAATGGGCAGTATATATGGCTGAACGAAACAAAGAGAAGCTTCCGATTTACCTGTACGGACAGTCCATGGGTGCAGCTTCTGTGCTGATGGCATCAGGACATACACTTCCACCGGAGGTGAAAGGCCTGATTGCGGACTGTGGTTTTCAGTCTATGGAACGGCAGATGCGTGATATGGCAGCTAACTGGTTCCACCTGCATCATATTCCGTTGCTTCTGATGGAACTGGACTGGTTCTGTTCTCTTCTGGCTGGATTTCATATGAAAGATGCAGACACTACAGAAGCCATGAAAAAAAATAAAAGACCGGTTCTCTTTTTCCATGGAGAG
>ERZ831773.2046-NODE-2046-length-17935-cov-36.705369_pt1 | contig 17935 bp, 18 predicted proteins | sample MGYA00519696_ERZ831773 | MGnify/ENA primary metagenome ERZ831773 (study PRJEB31850, sample SAMEA3708720) | human gut metagenome | biome: human gut; feature: human-associated habitat; material: faeces | place: China | collected 2014 ...
TAGTCTCTGCACAAATATTTTTATTCAGCCTATGCTAATAAGTGTCCGATAAATGGTCACTATCGGTCACTTATCGAACACTTTGCATCCGATAACCCAAAAGTGTCCGATAGTGTTCAATAAAGTGTTCGATAAATCGTAAGGCAACCTCTAAATCACATATATTTAGTTGCCGGTCCATTTCCAGTCTTCGTAATCAATCCTTTTTCTATCATCTTATCAAGCAATTTTCTTGCCCCTGTCTTTGACTTATATCCACCTATATCCGCAGCTTTTTGAGAAGAAATACTTCCATTCTGCCTGATATACTCAAGTATTTTATCTTCTTTTGACATAGTAGTTGCTTTTTCCTGATTTGTATTTTCATTTCTGAAATCAGCTGCTCCCGGAATATATACCACTTGTCCAACTTCGAGCTTTAATGTTACCCTGTCACTGCGCTCTGAGAAATCAAATTCCGGTTTCTTCCAATTTTGTTCTGCCCATGCTGTCATAATCTTATCGACACCACTTCCGGCACGCTCACCGACATTTACAAAGCCAAACATCTTTAAGATATTCGGATTTCGTGGATCACTATTGCCACCTGCATAAAATTCCTCTTTTGTTACTCTGATAGTGCCGGGATTGGAAATACTTAGCTTCTTACCCTTTTTAACAACAAGAATTCCTCGTCTACCATAATAATTGGCATGTGCCAGTGCATTTGCCAATGCTTCTTCTAATGCATCGTGCACATCTACTCTGTCTACCCGATATCCATTTCGTCTATTGGCAAATGGAACCGCTACATCATCATCCATTCTGGTGCGTACCTTGCAGAAGAAGTCATATATATTACCGCTCCAATCACCTTCGTTAGAATGTGTCCGGAATAACCAACGTACCGCTTTATCATCGCATTCCTCACGATAATCCAGAAAATAATTAGGAAAAACTTCTGTAATGTGATAAGCCTCTCCAAAGAATAAAAGTCCTGCTATCGTTGGAGATAATGTACCATTCTTATTCTTTGCTGCTGCCCTTAGTTTCATAAGGAACTCATCATTTTCAAGGGCATTCCAAGGATGTCCACTGTGAAGCTGTTCAAAAATAATTCTATAGCCTTTTATCGTATCCTGATTCAGCACATCTAATCCGAACTCTTCCAGCACTTCCACATCACCAGATACATCTCTCTGATCCGCAAACATCGCACGAACTGCCTCTTCGGTACAAAGGAAGTCTCCTTCATAATCTCTTTTATAAGTACCTTTCATCGGGTCTGTCCCAATGTAAACCGGCTTATCGTGTCTGTCTGCCGCAGGTACATCAATTCTTAGTATTTTCTTTTCTCCGACAGCCACAGGTCTGACATGATGATTCAGTAAGATGTTCTTTGACACCTTATTTCTGTCATTCAAGACGCTCCAGAAATCCTTTTGATATTTAACAATCTGCTTATCTGTCAATCCTTCAACTGTAAAAGAATCTCTGTGTTCCTTTATTCCAAGCAGAATCGTGCCACCATTTGTGTTTGCAAAAGAAGAGTAAGTCTCCCATATACTCTCTGGGAGTCCACCAGTTGCCAATTTGCATTCTCGCTCATGGTCTTCAACAAGGTTCAATTCATTCAATATTTCCCGTTTCATTTATAAAAACCTCCTACCACGAATGATTATTTGCCAGCTTCCTAACGTTTTCTTCCAATCTATCAAAAGTAACTATTTTAAGATTACGCATATCGTACATTGTCTGACTTCTCATATCATGAGCTATATCATTCATATAATCTCTTCTACTGACTACCAAATAATAAAAAATACGAAATATTGGTATATCAATTCCTTTCTGAGTTAATCCTATGTTTCTCATAAAATAATCTTGATTTTTAAGCATCCACCTTTGCCAGTCTTTAATCTGAGCAAGTCCCTCTTTCACGCTTTCGCTTTCAATATTAGCTGTAGAACGGCAATATGGTGTATCTGATTTTTCAAATTCCACCAATACAATACTATATCCATCAGAATTTTTTCCCAATAACATATAATCTACTGCATATTCGTTTCCCAATTTCTGTTCTGGAAATAAATACGCATCATGGTGTCCAAAATTATAATCAAGAAATATCGAACCAGGAATAAACCATTTACGATTCTGTTTTATATACTGTTGTATTTCCTGCTCATTCTTAGCCTTATAAATCACATCATGATATTGATCTGCTTCATCATCAAAATCAAGCTTTTTATATTCCAATAAATGCAAGTAATTATTCGGAAACAATGACCTTCTATGCCAAATAAACTCTCTTACTGATTCATCTGGGTGTGAAAATCGTGGAAATTCCCTATGGTTTTTCACACCTTTTCGATTTTCTATATTTTCTTCTAATTCAAAAGCTTCTCGCTCTTCGTCATTTAAAAATAATGTGTAATCTCGTTCTTGCAATGTCATATAATAAACTCTCCTTCTAAATAAAAGCAAAAGCATCTATCTTATATTTTAGCCAACAAATCCACTTTCAATGCTTTCTTACCTTCCTGTGCCACTTCCACGCCTTGGAACTTTGCATAATTCACCTTTACACCATCATCCAAGTCAATCTCGATTCTTTGATTAGCAACATGGGCTATGGCTTCATCATATATCTTCATCTCTGCAAGCTGTTTTGTGTACTTTGTTACCGCCCTTGTGGCTTTCGATTTCTCTGATGCTGATGTAGCATTATCAATCGTATACTGAGCACTCTGCATTGCAGTCTCCACATATTTCTGTGCTTTATGAAGATAATCTGTTCTTACCCTACCAACGGTATCAGCATCATATCTATGCATGTAAATAAGTGCCTTAAAACCATTCTGCTTACCACTATCAAACAGCCAGTAAATAGGGCGTTTACCAGAACCTGTAACAGAATAAGTATTGCAATGATCCTTAAAGAAATCATTTAAAAAATAGTTTCTGATTACTTCTCTGCTTGTGTTTCCTTTGTTGCCAAGTGCTCTTGCAATAAAAGCAAGGTTTGTCTCCAATGATTTCTCACCATATACAATCTTCACCCATTCGCAAAATCTTGAAACAATATCATCCGAGAAATATTCTTCATCACAAATTGGAATGATATTATCCCTGTCTGGGACAAATACTGAATAAATACTCTCGTCCCATTCCCCTCCAGCATAAGCTAAGCCATCTTTATTAAGAGAATACCGACCAAACATACAACCTACAGCATAAGAAACCAGACTCTTAATATCACGCTGTAAATCTGCTTTACGAACTGTGACATCTTTATCTTCTACCTCTGGTGTTAATTCATCCTGCAAACCATAAATATCAATAAAAATGCGATTCAGTTCTTCCTCATTTGCTCTGAGCTGATTGAAGTGCTCGTTACATTCATTCTCCCAACAGGTGTAGCATTCTGATAAATCAATATCTGTAGAGTCATCAAATAATGCTCTATTCTGCGAGATAACAGACATTAACGGATGGCGCTTAAAATCCCACGAAGTTTCATAATTGTCCCAATCACATTTACTAATTTCAATGTTATATTTTACAACTTCATCTATATTACTCTTTCTTCTAACATCATAAATAAATGGTAGTCTATTCATGTTACCAGCAGTAAGATTCATTGTTGGTGCAATAAAAGAAAAACATGACTCTGCTGCTTTAGAATTCAAAAAAGCAAGTGTATAATATATTTTACTTACATCTTTGATAAACATCGAATCCCCTGCTTGGTCAAAAATAAATCCTTTCGGTAAAAAACGTAGTCCAATTCCAGAACTCCCAATTCTTTTCCATGATAATCCCTCTTTAAAAAAGAACTTCTCATTTCTTATAACTGAACTTTTCTCGTTTCGAATGCTTTTTCCATTATCTTTCCACATAACAACATTATTATGATTTCCATACCATTTTCGAAATTCGCCACCACAATTATATCTTTTATATATTTCGTTTTCGTTAAACATTGCGGTTTTAGTATAATTAACCTCATACCACAATCTTATATATTTGCTATTATTTCCTGTTTGCATTCCAGTGCAACAATTTGCAGTTTTATCAAGTGTAGAATTTTTAAATGCATTTAATAAATTATCACTAACCCAATAAGCAATAGGCTGACCTGATATTTGCCCAAAAACTGCCTGGTTAGTAATATACCTATTATTCTTTAAAAGGAACATTTTCTCTTTGCTTTTTTGCGTATTTGGTTCAACAAGTCTTATATATATTCCCTTAAAATTCTGCATATGAGTTTTTTTGATTACAAAAGTCGTGGTCTGCACTACTTCTCCACCTATTTCTTCAAATGCTCTTGCTCCAAGATGTGCCATATTTTCAATACTAAATTGAACTACGTTTTCTCGCAACTTCTCAAAGGACGACAAAAACATCCATGAATGCATCGTAATCATAGCTTGATAACCATTCTTCTTAAGCATCTCCCCACAACATTCAATAAACACAGCAAACAAATCAGCCTTACTATCAGGATAATTCTCCTTTACAAAATTGTTTACTTTTGCGCTAAGGTTACTTGTTCCTGCATATGGTGGATTAGTAGCAACTACCTCATACTTCTGTGCCATTACTCTGCCAATTTTAATCAATCGATTCAACTGCTCTGCTGTCTCATCCAATCCATATGTATCAAAAGAAATCTGGCTTCCTGTATCTGTATTCTCTACAAATTTTTCTAACAGCTCCCAATCATAATCTTCCACATTCAGCAAAGAACCATATTCTTTTGCGTCATTTAATGTATTAAGAAGTCCTTCCATCTGCAATACTGCTGCATTCTTCTCTGCATCTGTCAGTCCTACGCCAAAGTATTTAATCTGACCACAATTTATACCATTACTCTCCTGCACAGCATATACATTCGGTTCTATACCTCTTGTCAGGATTCTTCTGTCATACTGTCTCGCTTTCATCAGTACTGCAAAGTAACTTAACTGTGCAGCTCTGTCATCTATATCAAGTCCGTATATATTATTTTGGATAATACTCTGTGCAGCATCTCTCTGTGACCATCCTGCATTTTCATATATTTGCATAAATACATCAAATGCATACACCAGAATATGTCCAGAACCCATACATGGATCGATAAGCTTTATATCTTCCGGTTTTAATGTCGCATATTCTGCCTTTATCTTATCAAGTTCCTGCTGTACGGACTCTTCCTGCTCTGCCTCATTCAAATAGTATTTCCATTTGCTCTTAAGTTCTTCATCCGGATGTCCTTCTACCCACATTCTGCCAAGGCTGTTTTCAACCATATATCGTACAATCCAGTCCGGAGTAAAAAGCTGGGTGACTGCCGGTACTTCTTCTTTTGTGATTTTGGTTTTCTTGGCAAATGCTTTATTTTTAGGCTCTGTATTGTAATACTGATATAGCCAGCCTATGATTTCTACCTGTCCTGCTACCTTGCCATCCTCATCAACAGATGTGATGTTAAAATCTTTCTCATCAATACCATCCACAAGCATACGAATCACATCATCTTCATTCGTAAATGAGATGTTAAGAAGCATTTCGGTATAGTCTTCTGTCTCTTCAAAAAGTCCCGGCAACACTTCATGAAGCAGATTACACTGCTTGATAAAGAGCATTCTGAATAAATCATCAAGCCTGTTATTCATCTTGGCATCAATGATTTCTTCTCTTTCTTTATCCGTAAAATCCCAGTCAATTTCAGGCGCCATCGTTACCACATCTGGCTCATTCTTTCCTTCTTTTTCAGAAGAAAGCACACGAACTCTTACAGGATACATATAGTCATTCACTTCCATAAAACGGATAGCACAGATTCTGTTAAACCATGTATATGCCACTTCTTCCACTACCGTTTCAAAGCCTCTTGCATGAATCTGGTCTACCAGTTTTCTTCTCTGCTCACACTGTTTTTTGTTAAGTGTTATCTCTGTTCCTGCTGCTGTCTCGTATACCTCAAAATCAGCACCTTTTGTGATTGCTTCACTGCAATTATCCGGTGTAATTCCAAGCATACCCGCTTTATCGGTAACGGATGCTATCAGCTTATTTCTTGCATCTATTGCAAATTTCTTAATTGCATTTTTGTTCATGTGCTATATCCTCCAATCAAGCTTATCAGCTCAATGTAATTATTGTGTCTTCTTCCAGTTCATCCATCAGTTTCTGCTTCATCTCTGCAAGGAACTTATCAATATCCTGCTCTGTCTCTATCGAATATGTTCTAGCCCCTGCCACATTGCTGATGGAAACATTCTTACGTCTCTTTGTCTTTACTTTAGCCGGTACAGGTGTAGGATTAATCGGCTCTTTACCGGGTACTACCGGTGCAACAGGTGGTTCCGGTGCAGGCTGATGTGCCCTCTCATATTCATCTATCTCATCCAGACACTTGATTTTTAAAGTGTCACTTTCCAGCTTGATATTCTTAATTGCAGCGATATCACTGGATGTTCTGAGTTTCTCCCAGATTTCATCAAATCTCTGATTGATACGAGGACGGAGTACTTCCGCAAATGGCTTAGTATCCAATACTTCTTTCACTTTAAGGAAGTCGTCATGTACTAATGGATCCATGATAGCTGCTTCCTTTTCAAGCAATCCCATATGAAGTTCTTCAAATCTCTTATTTAATTCCGGTAATCTCTGAATCTTACCGAAAGGCTTGCTGTCCTTCACGATAGTCTCTATCTCTTCGACTACTTTTAACAGCTCCTGGTCACTTACATAAGTCTTACTGTTTCCAAAATATGCAAGATTCTTTACTGCCTCTTCAAAAATCTTTTTCTGATCTCCCTTAAAGAAATCAAATACAGGTGCAGTATCTTCTGCATCATCAAGCAGAGCATCTCTCTTCTTATCTACTGTCTTGAAGAAATCTGTAGGCTCATTGATATCAAGGATTTCTTCAAGTCTCTTTCTTGCCTCTTCCATCAGTCGCTTACAAGGATATTTCGGATTGATTCTGTACTCTACAAGGATGTCATCGTATACTTCAACTTTATCCTTTGCTCTGCTCTTGAAGCTGCTCATGATTTTGTCATCATCATCGCTGGATACAGTAAATCCGAAGTAATCCTTCATAACCTCTTTTGCTGAGCGAATCTGTCCATCAGTTGCTCTTTCTCTGATGTCTATCAGGAGTTTCTCTACATACTCTCGCTTTGTAATATATCTGACCAGTTCATCCTGATTCGTTGAAAGTAATGACAAGCTCTGACTGTTAAGAGTAAGAGACACTCTTCCCAGCTTGAACAGCATTGCAACAAGCCACTGCACATCCTTTGGATCAAATCCATAAGGTGCTGCACCAAACTTATCCTGTAATGACTTAAGGGATGTCTTCATATGTCTGGCATTATTTAATCCGATTACCTGTACCACTTCCTGTAAAGCAAGCTTATTCGGTGTGGTATCACTTGTGCCAAGGAAGCTCATCTGACCATCGCTGTGTTTAAAGATAGCACTGATATCTGAAAGCTCCGGTGCTGTCTCCATATAGGTAAGCTTATTGTATTTCATTGCTACGAGCTTACCGAGTGCTTCATTAATTCTTGTTGCCGGCTCCTTAGCTGAAATGGTTGCCTTATCGCCATTTACATAGATATCTGCATTCTTTAATGCATCCTCAATAAAGATTCGGATTCTGTCCTTCTTCTCAATACGCTCATCCTCTTTTGCCCTGCGGATGCTGTCAAAGCTGCCTCTGGCTCCGGAAGCGTTTTTATTAAGGAATTTATATATCTTGATGGATTCTGTAATCTCATCAAGAAATGTACTGTCATTTGGCAGCTTCACAATCACACTGCTTTCCTGTGCTGAGAGCAGACGAAGTGCAGAGTCTGAATAATCTCCGCCATAAGGTGTAATAACTGTCACTCCGATATCGTTAGACTGATTACCCTTGAAAAATCGGTCATCCACCTTCTGGTTGAATGGGAATAAGTAACGACTGCTGTAACGATATTTCTTCTCTGTATATATTTCCTCGAAGATAACTGTAGAAGCCTCTCCGATGATTTCTCCCATCTCTACTGACTCATTGTTGATGGCATTATTGATTTCCTGCTCCTCATTTGTCAGGAAGATGTATATTTCACCATTCTTCTGTACAAGTGTCTCTTTAATCAGCTTCTTTAATGATTCTTCAATCTTAGAACGGACTTCAATTCTGTCATCATCAATATTGGAAATCATAAGTGTAGTCAGGTTATCCACATTTGCCTTAATTTCCTTGACATATTTAATCATAAAGAGAACCTTCAAAAGCTCTACATCGAACTCATCCAGCTTACTGTTATTCTCTGCATCTGAGATTACCTGACTGTGCTGGTGGTCAATAAACTTATGTAATGGATCATAGAAGAAGCTAAACGGAACCAACACACCATCTTCTTTATCCATTAATCTGATTGCCGACTCCTGAAACAGTGCAAGCATAGAACGTGACTGATCAGACAGATGCTTTCCACTTGCGCCATGTGTTCTGACCGCAGTAAGTACCTGTCCCAAAAGATTGAACTGATATGGTATGAACGGATAGCAGTCTGCAAAATCTGCCTTATCTGCATACAGCTTCTTGTCTGCTGTATCCGCTGTAAATGTAATAAGATTCTTGATAATTGATTCTTTCTGCTCATAGAGCAGTCTGAGTGTCTGTGTTGCTGTCTCATTCTTTGCAAGCACACGCTTACGGATTACTTCGTCAACATTGGATGCTGAAAGAGAAAGTCTCGTATCAAAACGTCCCTGAATCTTAGAGAAGTCATTTCCCTTTGTCTTTGTAATAGAATCAATATCCTCCTGACTTGTTACGATAACCCATGCCTTACCTTTGCAGGCTGTTCCAAGGTCTTCCACAATTGTCTGGAGGTTGAGCATAAGCTGTGTATCATCTGCAATATACTGACCAATTTCATCCACTAAGAAGATAACATGATGATTCGGTCCTTTCTTCGCACAATATTCCTGCACAAGTGATACGAACTTCTCGATACTGAGGTCATAGCTGCCCTTTGCATTCTTGCACCAGTTGCGGGCTGCTTCCTCACTCATGAAATCCATCTCGACCAATGTCTTTACTACTTTATCCTGAATAACTGCAAATGCCTGTCTCTTTTTATCCCAAGGTGCTCCTGCATTCGCCTCGAACTTCTCTTTGAACTCTTCAAATCTGCCCTCGTTATCCAACTGGCGTTCAAATTCTGCAAGATAAGGTATTGAACCACAATATCCCTGCATCTCATTGAACACCTTCATAAATACTTCGACGATAGCCTCCTTACCGGAGCCTACCTTTGCAGAACCCTTTGAATCAATATTGAAAAGCATGACATCTGACTCAATTGTTCCAGCCTTTGTCATCTCTGCAATAAGCATCGGATCTTCTATCTTCTTACCATCTGTAAAATACTCAATGGCTCTTTTACCTTCTACTGTGCTGTTTTTTAATAAATAAGACAGTATTTTAAGGAAGTGAGATTTACCACTTCCAAAGAATCCGGAAATCCAGACACCCATCTTATCTGTATATCCGTCTACACCCTTTTCATAATTGTTGAAGAAATCCCTGAAATGCTTCAGAAGCTCATTTGTCACTACATATTCATCTAATTCCTGATATACATTTTCTTCATCCGACTGACCTACTTTAATAACGCCCTTGATGTCACGGTCAATCTGCTTTTCAAACATATTTTTAATCTGCATTGTTAATTCTCCTTGTTTTCTATTAGAAAATGCGACTGCCCTTGCAGGAGCAGATAATTTTCCTCCTCTACACCAGACGGAATGCCCTATAATAGTTGTGTGAATCCATCGTTCCAAATAATTTCAAATCCTGTCCGCTATACTCTCCCGGATAGAAAAGCACTACCGGCACACTGTCAAGCATCTGATGCAAGTTATTTAAGATGTTGTGGCTTGCAATTATCGGATGGCACTTGCCTACTCCGGTAAGGAATACCACACTGTCTGTCAAATCTTCCTGCAATATTCTTGATATGATCAGATTCAGCTCATTTGTCTCATCCAGTCCCAAAGTTTCTACAAGGCTGTCTGCCATCTCAAAAAATCCATTCTCTTTTTCCAAATCAAAGAATGCTTCCAGATAACCTTCCTCCTGCAATATCTCAACCATCAGGTGAAACAGGTCAAACTCAACTATTCTGAAATCTTTGTTTCCGTTGTTTATTCTATCCTTAAGGTATGCTATATGATTTCTCACATACAGCTCTTCCCCTGGATCATAATCGAATATATAATATCCGACTTCATTTCCAAGTCCTTTATTCTCTCTAAACGACTTCTCTGATATTTTGTCTTCTATCTGATTCAGTCTATCATCCAAACTTAACTTTGCCATGCTCAGACTCCTTTAACTGCGTTGATATATGCATCCATCCCATTACTGTGAAGTAGTTCCTCTATACGATAATTAACAAGAGCGTGTCTGATTACCCTTGTCTTTGTTGATTCAATCAATCCCGCATCTGCAAGATTCTTCATATAACAATTCTTGAGTTTCTTAATTCCTGATTCTGACCAGCCTGCTACTTCCTCACTTTGAACTGCCTTATCGTCAAAAAATCCGTTTATATCTCTATCTTCTATCGTCTTTTCTCCAAGTATTACCCTGCCACGATACACATCATATACAAATTCAAAAAAGAGCTTATCTGTATTCATAATTGCAATCAGTGTCAGCAGCTTTGCATTCTCATTATCCACTTTAACCAAAAGCTCTACTGCTCCATCAGGCAATGACGAAAGCCGATTATATACATAATTGAATGTTCTCCGTAATCTGGTCTCATTTCTAAGCTGATAAAGATTCTCACCAATCACCTTATCCTTTATTTCATCCTTCGACATACCTGCTGCCATAAGTTCTGCTGTCTGTTTCGTCTCTACAAATGCAAATACCTGAGACACCATGCCTGCACTATAGTTCATAGTTTCCACCATCCTTATTCTTTTCATAGTGGATAATGTCACCAAAGTCGCAGTCTAACTCATCACAGATTTTCTCCAAAATATTCATAGAGACCTTCTCTCCTTTTGTCATCTTGGCAATCGTACTGCTGCTTATTCCCAGATCATTAATCAGGTCCACTTTCTTCATATTTTTGTCAATTAACAGCTTCCACAATCCGTTATACGATACTGACATATGCACTACCTCTTCGTTTTCTTAATTACTATCTATATAGCTTTTATCGTACATTTTACCTATACAACTCTTCATTGTGGCTATTTTATCATATCTATGCTATTCTATCAACTAAGTTGCAAACAATTACTTCGATAAGTCGAACTTTCTTTTTGAAACATTTATTCTTTGGTTCGATATCAAATAATGATACAACTCCATAGCTTTATATTCATAAATGCAAACATGAAACAATATCGTAAGTATCCTAATTATCTTCATTACTGTTTATATTTTTCACTGGCAAGATTTATTTCTCTGCACACTTCCTCCCTCAACTTCTCCGGTCCAATAACCTTATACATTCCCGCATGCTGCATAAACCATCCCACAAGCGTAACACTATCCATCTTCTGAAATACTGCTCTGCAGCGACCATTCTCCATTTTCCTTACTCTTATATTCTCCCCGGCAAAATCATAAAGAATTGCATTTGCTGCCTGACCCGGTTCATATTCAACCTCAACTCTTATAAGCTCTCCCTGAAAATGATTCACGCTCTTTTCTATGTATTCCTGAATTATCATTTCCGGATTGACACCTACTTTTTCCTTTGCATCAACTGCCCTTTCATCACTCATAGTTAAGTTTACAATCCTGTCCAGTCTGTAATTAACAAGATTATCGTGATTGTCATGAACCCCTATCAGGTAATAATTATTATCTGACCAATAAATTGCATACAAATTAAGAAGATACTTCTTTCCTTCCCGACGCAGTACCTTCTTCATATCATCATTAATTTCTGTATACTGAAATTCTATCTTCCTATGCTGGTATATTGCTTCAAGAATAGTCTCTATGTATGTACCTATGTTTTCTTTTGCATTTACATTTCCTGAATGTTGCATTATCAAATACGAAAATCTACTTCTTCCTCTTTTGCTCGTTAAGTTAAGAAGATTTTCTCTTATCTGCATAGCCTCATTAATGGAAACACATCTTGCCTGCTGTACTGCATCCATCATTATTTTAATCTGCCAGTCTGCAAATGCATGTGTATTCATATACCAGCCACTTCGTTTATCCTCAGTCTGTACAATGTCATATCCACAATCCTGAAGAAGTGCAATATCTCTATATATGCTTTTTCTGTTCACTCCTTCAAGTTCATATTCCGTACTCAGTTTTTCTACAATCTGAGTCGCATTCATTGGAGTTTTCTCATCCGTTGTCTGCATCAACTGCAATACCCTTATCAACTTCTCCTTAGTTTCTGTTGCCACTATAATCCCCCTCAAATTCAACCAATACCGTTACATTTCACATTCAAATCCTGTTAATAATTATACACTATTTTACTACATACACCAACACTAAATAAATCTACAAAGAAAATATACTTAGCTTTACCAGCCAAACTCATCCATGGCATCATCTACGCCATCTGCATAGTCTGAATCTTTATTATATCTGTCGTAATCATAATCGCCATCCATATAAATGTCATCGTAACCATCATCATATGAATCATAATATTTCTTCTTTGAACTACTCTTTGTACTGCTTGACTTTGTACTTGACTTTGATGTGCTTACTGAACTGCTTGATTTGCTTGAGCTGCCAGTCTTTCCTGATGCACTTCCAGATTTACTGCTGGAAGATGTTGTCTTGCTTGATGAAGTGCCTGATGAATAACCACTTGTACTTTTAGTGTATGAATAGCTGCTCTTACTGCTGCTATATGACGAATTTTTGTTATCATCGCCATATGTTCCTACAAAACCTAATAATAAAATTATACCCATAAACATAAGTAATCCAATAAATCCGTTCTTAAAATCATTATTCATATAGATGTCCTCCTATTAATCCTTCTTATCTTTTCTTCCATGCATTACTTGCATTAATTGCTGCTCCAAGTTTAATTGAATCTTCCATTGTCCACTTTTTACCTGAACCTATGCTTGCTCCAAATGCTGCTCCAAATACTGTTGCAGAATCTGTTTTTCTATTCTTATCAAATGCTCCTCCAACACCAAGTGCTGCACCAACGATTGAATCCTTATCACCAAATATACCCATATTGCCACCTTTCTCACTTTAAATGTGCCTTATTAATTATTTGCTATTAATCTTATATCTATCTTGTAACCACATAATATCATAATATATGTGCCAATAATGAGACACATACGGATTTTCTAACAAAAACGCAGGATTCCGAACCCCACCAAAAGTCAGCTTTTAATCCTGACATCTGGTAATCAGCTCATCCTCCTGCGTTATACACATTATATATTTCTTTTTGTCAATTCTGACATATCATCTTATGGTCTCAATGGTCCGTAATAATAAAAGGCTGTTGTTCCGCCGTCCATAAGGAATGTTGAACCTGTAATGAAAGCGTCTTTGTCGCTCATAAGTAGCTCTGCTACATTGGCAACTTCATCTGCAGTTCCCGGTCTGCCTGCCAGACACTTTGCAAACATATTCTTATAAAAGTCTCCTCTTGGTCCATTGAACTTTTCTCAATCAATTCTTATTACTTTAGTTATCGATAAGTATTACTGATCATTATATAAATTTTGCGACAGCATCAAGCTCTTTTCTCTTAGGTCTTTCAGGTGGCTCCTGTCCCCTGTAGCCGACAGCAATAACAGACACAACATTTTCACTGTCTGGAATATTAAGCAATTCTCTTAACGCCTCACCATCTCTAATGCCCATTACCAGAGTATCAAGTCCCAGTTCAGCAGCTTTAAGAAGCAGATTCTCATTCTGCAGACCAAGGTCATAATAGCCCCAGCCGTCACCAGCTTCATTAACCGGGCTGCCTGTATTCTTATCGAAGCCAACCATTCCCTTTACAAATGTTGTGACTATATATGCACCTGCTCCGTCTGAATTAGCCTGATTAAATTCAGGAAGACATTTTTCTCTAAGTTCTTTCACCGCATTTTCAGATAAAACACAGTAATATCTTGATGTCTGCAGATTCTTCCATGAAGGTGCATATGACGCAGCCTTAATAAGTTCATCAAGCTGTTCCTTAGTAATCTTTCTCTCTGGATTATAATTTCTTATGCTTCTTCTTTTCTCCATTACTGCCTGTAATTCCATATGTATACCTCTTTTCTATGATTATAATTACTAATGTTTCCGCTCAATCTACACATCATTATCTGCTTATCATAAAATGCCTCCTCTAAGTAAGTTTATATCCCTTTAACTGCTTTCTGTATGTTCTATACTCCGGACAGTATTTTTCAACCTCCTCCCAGAATTCTGCCGAATGATTCATATATCTTCTGTGCGAAAGTTCATGCACAATAACATAATCCATCAGCTCCTGGGGCATATAATACAACTGGTAGTTGAAATTCACATTGCCTTTAGAACTACAGCTCCCCCACCTTGTTTTCTGGTTACGGATAGTTATTCTTCCAACGCTCACATTCATTATATCACAGTAAAACTGTACTCTCTTTTCAAATGTATCCTTTATATTATCAAGTTCCTGATTCGACAGACATTCAATACCCGGCGCACCTGTACCGTGTCTGTTATCTGATTTCTGTCTGACAAAATCCAGTTTCTGCCTGATCCAGTCATCATGTTCTTCTATAAATCGGTTAATCTCTGCTGATGACATTCGCAATGGAGTTCTTACTATCACTTTTCCATCTGCATGAACCTCTATTCCTATTGTTCTTCTTCTGGATTTTATTACCTGTATGTTCATGATTCTACCTTGTAAATGCTTTATCTTCCCACAACCCTCTTAAGATATTCATTTTTCAGCTTATTCTGCTCTTCAAGCCTCTTATTTTCATCTTTTAAATGCTGTATATATTCCCGTGTCAGTTTAACCCCGCCACGAACCGCTATGTCTTCATGCTTTTCCATCTCATCAAGCCACTGGAATAATGACTTTTCCCTGATTTCGTTATATGTGTTATCTTCTCTGTTAAACATTTTTATCCTGCCTTCTTTCCACATATTTTAAACAATTCCTATAATACCACACAAGCGGCTTTCTATGGCATATATTCTTAAAATTTCATATTTAGCAATTGCTGATTAAATAAAAATCCCGCGACAGTCATACAACCGCCACGGGATTAAAATCATTTATTCATATGTGTGTTTCTTATGCTTACCAAAAGCTGCCTGTTCCTCGACACTGTGGTCTGCAACATTCATCTTCTGATGTACTTTCTTTTTCTTTAATGGATGCTTTGGATTCTTATCCATAAAAATCGCTCCCTTTCTAATTCAATAATAAATGATTAGTCATTAGCCTTCAATAGCAATGTACTTCTTATTCTCAACTGCTTTAGCTTCTTTCTTAGGAACTGAAAGTCTTAAGATACCATCTTCATACTTAGCCTTGATATCTTCCTGTGTGATACCTTCACCTACATAGAAGCTACGGCTCATAGCACCAGCATATCTTTCCTTACGGATGTATTTACCTTTCTTATCCTTTTCATCCTTATCAAGTCCCTTAGCAGCACTTATTGTAAGGTAACCGTTATCAAGCTGTGCATTAATTTCATCCTTCTTAAATCCTGGAAGATCAATATCAACTTCATAACCTGTATCAGTTTCCTTAACATCAGTCTTCATTACATTATTTGCATGCTTACCATATAAAGCCTTGTCAACTTCAGGAAATCCGAAGTCCATCCAATCATCATTAAATAAATTCTCTCCAAAAATACTAGGCATCAACATAAGTCATTCCTCCTTTAACATATATCACTATCTTGTTACCTTGTTTCTTTGGAACCGGGATGTTTCAGTAACCTCTTGAGGTACTTTCCTTTACTTTCGTACCTCTTTTGGTTCCCTTCCTTTGTTCTTGGCTATGTTATATACCTTTTTATTAGCACTGTCAAGGGGTGAGTGCTAATTATTTTTATTTTCCAATTAAAAAATTCCGCAACCCCAGTATTTACATGGGATTGCGGAATTATAAAATATTTATAAACTATATTTTTTCAGTCGTTTCAAAAGAAAATTATATAATTCTTTATTAAGTTCTCCGTTCTTTTCCTCATCTTCCATATATTCAGGAAGCGGCATATCTGTATCACATTCTCCACATATATCAATACCTAAAACCTTCTGGTTTCTTATAATTATCCCAAGCATATGCTCTAATGTACCAAGCTTCATATGTCCCTGACTCCAATTGGTTTCACTTATGCTTTCATCAAGAACATCCTTATCAATAGATATGTATACAGGAACTGATAAATCAATCTGATTTGTTTTAGATTCCATTGCTTCGGCTCTTATCTCCTGTGCTGAATATGTTATAAGTTTATTACTTCTTAACCCAATCGCATTAATATCTTTCTTCTCTGGTCCCACCAGAATAAGCTGGCAAATATACGGATTGTCTTTAATCACCTTTCCTGCCCAGTCTCCGCAGCTTGTTAATCCTTCAATCATAGGTTTTTGCATATCGGTATGGTGATCAAATACAACTAAAGAAAACGGTTCCTTAATTCTGTCAGTCATTATCTTAGTAACATAATGATAGTTACCCGAATCAAGAAAATGTATTCCATGAATTCCAACAGAATCAACTCTTTCACCTATCTGTTTTTCAGCTTCGTCTGATACATACATATCACATCCTGTAATATCAGTGCAGTCTATCCATGTAAGTGATGTTTTTTCCTTAGCAAATTCATCATCATATACACCTGTGAAATCAAGAATAAAATTGTTGTTTTTCTCTCTTTGCATTATACAATCACCTCAATGGATGTTACTTTTTCTCAAATTCCTCGCTTATCTTCTCCACAAGATTATTCTTTGCAAGTCCATAAGCAATCTTAACTGTATTATACACTGTTTTGTCCGTTGCCGCTCCATGTCCTTTGACAACCGGTTTCTTAACACCAAGAAGAATTGCTCCGCCTTCATTGTTGTAATCAAACTTTGGCTCAAGTCTGCCAATAAATGCCTCAAGCTGTGCCTTTTGGGCATCAGATGCACCTGCTGCTGCCCTTCTTATATCATCAAACACAACCTTTGCTGTTCCCTCGATTGATTTAAGAAGCACATTTCCTGCAAATCCATCACATACAACAACATCTGCGTTGCCGTCTAACACTTCTTTGCCTTCAATATTACCTGTGAAATTAAAACCACATTTTTCTAAAAGCTCATGAGCTTCCTTAATAACATCACTTCCCTTTCCAGCTTCAATGCCATTAGAAAGTGTTGCAACTGTCGGATTCTCAATTCCGAGTGTCTTCATGTAAGCTACACCGAGTCTTGCAAAATCGACAAAACGGTCTGCCTTGCAGTCAATATTGGCACCGCAGTCAACTATACAGAATGGCTTGTCATTACGGCCATTAAGAACTACTGAAAGTGCCGGTCTTGTCGCATTTAACTTGCCAAGTATAAGGATAGAACTTATAAGCACAACTCCTGTTGCACCACATGTCACGAATCCACCGATATCCTCATTCATGCGGCACATTTTAAGTCCCTTGATTAATGACGAATCAGTCTTATCGTGGTAAGCGTCAACCGGGTCATCATAATTAGTTATCTCCTGTGTGCAGTCCACTATCTCAAGCTGCGATTCATCATAAGTTACATTGGCAAGAAAATCCTCCAACTCGGTCTTCCTTCCCATCAGATATACATACAAATCTTTATTCTCACTGATTGCCCTGATTGCACCCAAAACAAGCTCTGTCTGCGGCTTGTCAGCACCAAGCAAATCTACAACTATCTTTATCAAATCTCATCCTCCTT
>ERZ831773.2054-NODE-2054-length-17862-cov-29.946538_pt1 | contig 17862 bp, 24 predicted proteins | sample MGYA00519696_ERZ831773 | MGnify/ENA primary metagenome ERZ831773 (study PRJEB31850, sample SAMEA3708720) | human gut metagenome | biome: human gut; feature: human-associated habitat; material: faeces | place: China | collected 2014 ...
CACTTAAGAAGGCTGGTTTCTTAACAAGAGATCCAAGAATGAAGGAAAGAAAGAAGTACGGTTTAAAGGCAGCTCGTCGTGCTCCTCAGTTCTCAAAGAGATAATATCTTTTTCTTGGAAAGCCTTATTTTACAAGGGTTTCGAAGAATTGCATCTTGAAAATGATGTTTATTTGATGTTTAACAGGTAGATTTTTAATGAATCTACCTGTTTTTTTATTACAAAGACGAAAGAATGTTTATAAAATATGAGTTGTAATTTTACTGCATTTGCGATTTAAAAGCATAGGATATAAATACACACATTAACAGCTAAAATCGCAAATACAGTAAGATTATCATTGTTTCCAAGCTATATATTACATAACAGCAGGGTGTTCTTTTTCGTCACTTATTGAAGAGATATAGTTACTGATACCTACACTATTGATTCCAAGAATCTTTTCTGTTTTACCTAGTGCAAACGCTATAAGGTTGTTATTACCTCCGTCAATAGTTCTTTCTAAATCATTAAAGAATACTGTTGGACTTATAAATGACTGATTTCCATTTATATCAGTCTCATATGTGGAAAACATATTCTCGTCAAACTGATATGTCTGTATACCCATTTCTGACAGCTTTGTGCGTAAATATAATAATACAGATTCATCCCCTCTATATTCATCAATAACATTTGCTATCATAGCAGGATTTAGTGCTTTTGCTTTGTACATAGTTGAGATATAATCAATGGCATTATTATAATTCTGTGATAAGTCAAAAGGCTTTCCAACAAACTGTCTAATCTCTGCTATACATTCTTTTATTTTTGCATTTGTAGAGAGTATATCTTTATTAAGTAATTCTTTACAATTTGCAATCTGCTCATTTTTAAATTCTGTAGTTCTGCTATTATCAGCGTATATTCTACTAATTGTCTGCATACAATCAACCTTGTATCTGTTAATCAACATCATGTAATCGCCAATAGTTCCCAATGTCATTGTTAATTTTTCTTTTTCACTTTTTGTCATAATAAATAATCTCCTTTTCTGCATTAATTCATAATAATTAAAAATTCTGCTACTGCTACAATAATCACAACTATAGTTGCACTCTGCCACATTTTAGCTTTTTTCTTCTCTGCTCTTAAAATGTCTGTTGCTAAATTCTTCATATAATCACTTCCTTTCGTGGAATTTAAAAATATTTAATAAAGTTTACTACACTTGTTCATTTTGTTCGTCCAACATCTGTTCAAGATTCTCAATTCTGCTAATGATGCTTGCTTGTTCTCTATTCTTTAGTGATAAATCAAGAAGCGTTTGGGAAGCCCTAACCTTAATTCCTGCACTAACTTCCTTATCATCAAGAATGTTGATAAGTGTATCCAGTGCCTTAAAATTAGCGTCCTCTAGCTTATTTGAAATAACTTGAAATTGGTTATCTCTTGCGGTTTGTAGTTCTGCTCTAAAAGATGGCTTACGTAATCTCTGATATACTGCTTGTTCACTTAGACCTACTTGCTCACTTGCTAACTTAATTGTAGGGGAACTAAGAAGGGCTGAAATTAAAGCATTATCCGTCACTCTCATTTCCTATATCACTTCCTTCCACAGATTCTGGTATATCATCAATGATGATAACATCTGCCTTAACAGTATTAATATCAACTTGTTTTCCGTCTAAATAATGCTTTCCGTTCTTGCAATCAAGAAATACAACTTTTGCTGTTTTTCCGTCTGCAATCTTCTTGATTGCCTTTAGTCTATTTTCATAATTCTTCATCATATCAACTCCTATCTGCTATATAACCATAAGATAATAGTTATATATAATATAATTATTATTACATTACACTTTGTAAATCCTTGCAAACCCTATTAAATACAAGGGTTGCAAACTGTTTAGCACTAAAATTTTGTGACAAATTCTAAAGATATTTGCTCATATTACCTATTTCTCGAATAACGCTCGCCTGTTCTTTGATGTAGTTATAAGGGATAAATCCTTTATTGCTATATAACTTGGCTACACATTTTTTTGCTCGTCTGTTCTCGTTGTGTGTTATCTTTTCACACAATGACCTTGAACCTTTCCCGACAGATAAAAAATGAATATGCCAATCCACTTCATGAGGTATTGCAAACTTATAAAGCAAGTTATCCTCATCACGAACAAAAACCTTTTTATATCCCCCCTTTTCTGTTTTTACAGTGATTTTCTTACACATATCACCTTTATTGTGACTAAGGCACATTACAATAGCAGTTTCGTTATAATGCTTATTGTGTTGATAATATGCAGTTCTTCTTATACGATTGAACTGCAATAGTAATTCGTCATAGTCAGTTTTTCTTTCAAATTCAATGCTGTAACTTGGTACAGTTTTTGCTATATCTTGCATATCTAACCTCCGTTATCGGTTAAATACAAGTCTGGCTTTTGTATTTGTACCATTAAATATTTCCTTATAAATTTCTTTTGCTTCTTTCTTGGTAAAATTGATTAGCTCAAGTGAAGGATTTCCGTTTTTCTCCTCTGGAACAATAATTCCATTGCCTGCTATTGCATACTTAATAGCATCACTAATGGAACAATCAACACCTGCAATATAAACTTTTTTCATTTTCTATGTCCTTTCTAAGCTGTAATTTGCAACTGTTCGATGAACTTGGGATAGTTTATTAAAACTCTGTTTCCTGCCATAATGTGCGGAACTTCTCCAGCTTTAACCATTACTCTGATTGTGTGTTCAGGAAGAATGCCAGTTTTAGCAACTTCTCGAATTGTCATAAATATTTTTTCGTTCATAATGTGTAGCTCCTTTCTGTTATTTTCAAAAAGGTTGAAAATAATCTTGATTTGTATAATATAGTGTAATATAATCTACTAAAAGATACAAGTTGATTAAAATAATAAATAAATCATATATGTCTCAAAAAAATTATTATTTTCAACAAAAGGAGATTGAACAATGATTGAATTAAAACCAGATGTTATAGGAGTAAGATTAAAGGAATTAAGGGAGAAAAGAGGGTTATCACATGAAAAATTAGCAGATGAATTAATGGTTAAATATGGAAATGGTCAAACTAAAAAACCAATATCTATTGATAGCTTAAAGGCGTATGAAGTATCTGATAACAATCATAGTAAATTTGGAAATCAGAAAGGAATGAAAATAGAAAATTTTATAATGTTAGCAAATTTTTATAATGTGTCATTAGATTATTTGCTTGGTGTAGAGAATGAAACAAGTCACGATATGAAATATATTTGTTCAGTTACAAAGTTAACTGAAGATACTGTTGATAAGTTGGAAAAGCTACCTAGTTTTGCTCATATAGTTAATTATATTACAAAAGGATGGTTACCATATTTAAGTGAGATAGAAATGGAGAATCTATTTAGCAGTATAGAAAAATATGTAAGCTCTAATAATGTTAATAGTAGGGAATCTGCAATGGATATGTTGGAGATTCAAGAGAAATTTACAAGTTTAAAATGTTGTATACAAAATAAAGAAAGAGACACACATAAAAGATTGCTTTAGAAAAATGGAAAGGAAGATATTAAATGGCTACGATAAGCAAAAGAAAGGGTGCATATCAAATTATTGTATCTCTTGGATATGATGAAGCAGGAAAACAGATAAGAAAGACTACAACTTATCGAATCCCAGAGGGAACAACTCCAAAGAAAGCAGAAAAACTTGTCAAAGAATATGCTATGGAGTTTGAGAAGAAATGTAAGGGAATGATAGATTTAGACGAAAATATGAAGTATTCTGAATTGTCAGAGTTATATTTTAAAAACTATGCCCCGAACAAATTAAAAGAGGTTACAGCATATAATTATAAAAAGCAATCAGAACTTCACATATTGCCATATTTGGGAAGTATGAAACTTAAAGCTATAACTCCTACTACAATAACAAATATGTTTGCAAAAATGGAAGTACAACCATCAACATGCAAAAAGATATATACTATTCTTCAAAGTGTCTTTAGTTATGCACTAGAAAGCAGATTGATTAAAGAAAGCCCATGTTGTGCAGGAGTGATTCTCCCAAAACAAAAATATAATGCGGAACAGAGAAAACCATTTCTTTCTGATAGTCAAGCTAAAGAACTATTAAATATGTTGGATGAAGCAGGGTATTCAGAGTTTGCAGTTATTATTAAAACATTACTATATACAGGAATGAGAGCAGGAGAGTGTCTTGCATTGCAATGGAATGATTTGGATTTTGACAATGGGCTTATACATATAAGACATAATCTTGCTGATGTAGGAGGCAAACATTGGCTTGATACTCCAAAGACAAAAAATTCTATTAGAACAATAGGAATGAGTGATACATTAAAAGCAATATTGCAGAATCACAGAGAAGAACAGAAAGAAAAAATCAAGAATGTTGGGAAAACATATAAATATCCTAATATGGTTTTTACTTCAACAACTGGAGATTATAAGGATAGAAGTAGGTTAAATTTGCAATTTAAAAGATTTATAAAGGATACAGATTTTTGTAATATATCTCTTCATAAACTTCGCCATGCAAATGCAACACTATTAATAAATGCAGGAGTAGATTTAAAACTTGTATCAGAAAATTTGGGACACAGTGATGTTTCAGTGACAGCTAATATATATTCAGAAGTATTAGAGAGTAGCAAGAAGAAAATGGCAGATTTAGTAGCATTGAATTTAAAATGATGTTTGTTTGATGTTTAATGATGTTTATTAATGTTGAAAATTACAAAAAGATATGTTACTTTAAAATGGCTGAAAGCCTTGATATATAAGACTTTAGAGGACGATAGAAAATGATAAAAAATGATGTAATTAGTACTCAAAGAGATAATCTTTCAAGAACGAAGATATCAAGAAAAGCCCATTTTTCAAGGGTTACAGAAGTTGTGGAATGCTGTCAGATGTGCTGGAATTTACATCGAATGCAACACATATGCAGCAGGTATGCAACAAATATATTGATATGTATAGGACATTTTTCAGTAGCGATACTGGGGAATGTCCTTTTTTGCGCGTTTCTACAAGCGGTGCAACAGACAGTAAATAGGCCACGATGATGCTTGCTTTACAAATTGCTTATAAGGAATTGGAGCGTAGACAGACTAAGGAATTAAATGAAAAGCGTTCAGAACTTCAATCGGTAAGACAAGAGATTGCAAGCATAACGGTCAAAGCAAATGAAGTAGCAGAATTGCTTGATAAGATTAATGCTTTTGTATCATCATTCAGATTATTTGCACCGACAATAGAAGAATATGCTAATCATGTTGAAGCAGATAAGATTATAGAAGCAGGAAACTCATATAGGGGAATTCTGTATGAGATAGGAAAACTGTTGAGACATTTAAGAAACTGATAAAAGAAGGATTATGCTGGTTTTCAAGGCTTATGAGGTGGAAAACTTCTAAGGGTGAAGTAGCTCCGGTATTCATAGAGAAAAGCAATGGATATTCATATTCGGTGTATGGATATATGAATGTGGAGGCTAGGGAATATTATAGCAAAGAGTCAATTCAGTGGGAGATTAAGGTTGGTAATCGGACAGGGACAGTTGAGCAGATGGATGCTAATGTTGAGGCTATGGCTAGGGATTTGCAGGAGATATTGAGGATTGGAGCGAAGCAGAAGAGGTTGTGGGAGGTGTATGAGGGGAGATAAAAATATTTAAGATGTTAAAAAATGCAATAACTATAAATAAAACAGACATTTTTAAATAACATATTTCGGACATAAAAATTGATAGTAAAAAGAAAAAAATTACTGTATAATTATTATGGTTGAGTCTACGAGGAGGAAATCATCATGAATCCAATGATTAAGTATAGAGGTGGTAAATCGAAAGAAATATCACATTTTATTAGTAATATGCCAGAGAATTACAATAGATATATTGAACCTTTTTTTGGTGGTGGTGCTTTATATTTTTATTTAGAACCACAGAATGCAATAATAAATGATGTTAACACGAAATTATATTCATTTTATAAACAAATGCAGGAAGAGTATCCTAGTGTAAGAAAGCAGCTAGATGAGCTTCAAATGGTATATGAGCAAAATCAAAAAGAGTATGAGGAATTGAAAAAGAAACATCCAGAAGAAAGAGTGGAAAACAAAAATGAAGCATTATATTATAAGATTAGAGATATGTTTAATCATAAGATAGAGAGTGAATATTTGGAGGCTGTAGTTTATTTCTTTATTAACAAGACTGCATATTCAGGTATGATTAGATACAATGCAAAAGGCGAGTATAATGTTCCGTTTGGAAGATATAAAAATCTAAATACAAAATTAATTACGGATAAGCATTATGAATTGTTAAAAAGAACAGAGATTTATAATTATGACTATTCAGAAATATTCAATATGGCAGGAAACAATGATTTTATATTTTTGGATCCGCCATATGACTGCGTATTTAGTGATTATGGTAATGAAGCATATAGAGACGGATTTGGGGAAGATGAGCACAGAAGATTGGCAAATGACTTTGCAAATCTTTCGTGTAAATCAATGCTAGTAATTGGAAAAACAGCATTAACAGAGGAATTATATGGGAAATACATTGTTGAAGAATATGATAAATCATATGCTGTAAATATAAGAAATAGGTTTAAAGCGGATGCAAAACATATAATTGTTACGAACTATTAGAGGAGGTAGAAAAAGTGGCATATTTAAAAAGTAAAACATTATTTTTTACAACATCTCCAAGAACACCTTTAAAAATGATTCCAGAAATACAAGTGCTATATAATAACTTTGAAGGTAAAAAATGGAATACAAAAACACAAGTTGAGTTTATTAAAAAGCTTGCTGAGGGGAATGACTTTGATGGTAAAGGCTCAGAAAAAGATTTGGCTTTTAGTGCAAGAGATAGAATTAATAGAGCACCAAAAGCTTTAGGATTTGTAGATTTAAAGCCACATATTAATCTTACAGAAGCGGGTGAAAATTTTATAAGTGGGAAACGTACAGAAGAGGTATTACTCAGGCAGTTGCTGAAATTTCAATTACCTTCACCTTATCATAGGGAACCAGAGGAATTTAAGGAAATATTTTGCGTAAAACCATATCTTGAGATTTTTAGGTTAATATATGAATTGGGTACGATAAGTTTTGATGAATTAATGATATTTGGAATGCAATTAACCCACTATAATAAATTTGACAGTATTGTAGCTGAGATAAAAACTTTTAGACGTATGAAACTTTATGCTAAGTTAAGCTATAAAGCATTTAGAGGGAATTACCTAAAAGAACAAGTAGAAAAAATCTATGCAGATGATATTAATGATGGGAATACTAAGACCAGAGAATCAAGAGATAAATCAATAGATAAGTTTGTAACAACAAAGTCACGAAACCTTAGAGATTATGCAGATGCTTGCTTTAGGTATTTAAGAGCAACAGGTATGGTTGAAATATCTCAGAGGGGACATTCAATATCAATTATGCCGGAAAAACGTAAAGAAGTTGAGTTTTTCTTATCGATGGTTGATAGAAAACCAATATATATAGATGATGAGAAGAATTATAAAAAGTATTTATTTGATGGTTCAGTTCCAGAATTATATAGTGATAATAGATTTAGATTAATAGAGCAGGTAAAAGAAGTAACAGGAAAGAGTGAGGCGTTAGAAGAACATACAACTAATGAATTAAAAGATATTCTTGAAAATGCTATAGCAAACAAGAAGAAGCAGATTATAAGTAAACAGATAACAGAACTTAAGGAATATAAAAATTATGCGGATGTAATGGATACATTTGATGACATAAAAAATAATGTGTTATATGATGCTCCATTAATGCTCGAGTGGAATACTTGGAGAGCAATGACAATGTTAGATGGAGGAGATATTAAAGCTAATTTAAAGCTTGATGATAAAGGACAACCAATGTCTACGGCTGCTGGAAATATGTCTGATATTGTATGTGATTATGGCGACTTTGGACTCGCTGTAGAGGTGACAATGCAGTCGGGACAAAAACAGTATGAAACAGAAGGTGAGCCTGTATCTAGACATCTAGCAAAGTTAAAGAAGGAGACAGGAAAGGATGCTTATTGTTTGTTTATAGCTCCTAAAGTTAATGAATCTTGTATTGCATATTTTTATGCATTACATACTATGAATATTGCTTTTTATGGAGGAAAGTCTGTTATTGTACCTTTGGAATTGGATGTATTTATTAATATGGTAGAACAGTCATATAATGCAGGTTATGTGCCTAATCCACAACAGGTAAAAAGTATATTTGAATATTCTTTAGAACAAGCTAAAAAGTCTGCTGACGAGAATGAATGGTACGCAAAAGTGAAAGAGAAGGCGTTGAATTGGTTGTAATAGGTATATTATTAATATATAAGCATAATTATATATTAGAGGTGATGTATAATTATGTATACTTATTATGTAAACGAAAGAAGGGTAAAAAGAATGAAATCATTTAGAATAAAGAATATAAAATCTTTTAAGGATTCAGGAGAAATAGAAATAAAACCAATAACTATATTTGTAGGGAAAAATAGCTGTGGAAAAAGCAGCTTGCTTCGATTTCCTATAGTATTAGCTCAAACAGTAACATCTAACACAGATAGTCCTATTAGATTTTATGGTAAAATGTTGGATTATGGAAATTATGAAGATGTAGTTTTTGGTGGAAAGAAAGAAAATATTGAATTTGCAATACATTATGATGTTAATATAAATGATTTGCAAGATGCAAGGTATAAAGTTGAAGAAAAAAAATCAATATGTAATGCTGAGAATGTAAAAGATACATGGATGACAGTTTGCATAGGAAAAAAAGATAATAAAATGTATGTTGATAAAACCGAATTATATGTTGAGAATATACTTATTAGTGGGTTTTATTATGAAGATAATTCTTATAAAGTTAAATTAAATGCGTTATATAATGAAGGTGAATTTTTAGAAGAAAAATATGAATTGCATTTAAAAAGTGTTGATTTTGATGCATTCTTTCCGGTATATGATTCGAAAGAAAGATTTTCAGCAATTGTTGAATTAGTTTATGATAAATCATCAGAATATGTAGATGAAAAGATAATGCAGGAGTTATACAATAAGCTATACAATAATGCAAATCCATTTGGCGAAGATGAGTATACAAAACAGGAAAAAAGTATTATGAGAATTAGTGCAGGATTTGATTATGCCTCCACATTAATGAGTCATATATATCAAAGGTTCCAAATTGAGTCAATCATTACAACATATATTGGACCATTTAGAGAAAATCCAGAAAGAGTATATAGAGATTCAGAAACTCAAAGTAGGGACGTTGGAGTTAAAGGAGAAAATGTTAGTACTCTATTGATTAGAGATTTTCATAAGAATAATAAATTGATAGAAGCAATTTCGAAATGGCTCAATAAAACTATGGGATATAATTTACAAATAAAAGATATGGGGAGTAATTTATTTCAAATTATGCTAGTTAACAGTGAGGGTGTAGAATCAAACATATTGGATGTTGGATTTGGTATTTCACAGGTTTTACCTATTGTGACACAAATAATTAGAAGCTCATTTTGGTCTCAAAAATATATTATGGGAAACGAGATTGATGAAGAAACTATTTATATTGAGCAGCCAGAGTTACATCTTCATCCTGCTGCTCAAGCAGATTTAGCTGACTTATTTGTTAATTGTGTTTTGGAAAGTAATAATGGAAAAAGAATTGTAATAGAAACACATAGTGAACATTTAATTAGAAAATTACAGGTATTAATAGCTGATAAAAATAATATGTTCACAAATGAAATGATAAAAATATATTATGTTGATAAAGATAAGCAAGGTATTGCACATGTGGAGGAAATGAAAATATTACCAAATGGAAAATTTCAAAAAAAATGGCCTTCTGGTTTCTTTGATAAGGCACATGAGTTGTCAATGGAATTACTTAAAAATTTATAAGATAATTAGGTGAAAATATGTACAAATTGAATTTAGGAGTGGGGTTTTCAATTTTCAAATTAGTGTATCTACCATATAATGATAAGACGTTTATTTTAGAGATTATAAAACAGCATAAACTTATTTTATCTGATAAAATTATTAATTATTATTTAGAAATGGCAGGAGAGGAAAATTCAGATATAGTTGAGTCATTTCTAGATGCACTTATTTATAATGATGAATCATACGTTTATTACAAAACAAACAGTGAAATTTCGGCAAAAGATGAACTTATTAGATTGGTAGAACAAAATCCGATGCGGGTATTGGTTGCAGAGGATGAGGAGTTCAAAGATTTTACAATAAATAAAATTAAATTAATAAGTAGTAAAGATATTGTTGAAAAGAAAGTTAATTCATTATTTAGATATTCGTTTCCAATTGTTAATTATTATGTTGATGTGGGAGAAAAGTGTGAAAGTTATGCTAGATGGTTTGGACATTTATTTGAAAATGAAAATGTGATACAAATTATAGACAAATATATTTTGACGAAAAAAGGAATTGATGTTTTAAAAAAATATTATTTTCCAGTAATACAAAATGATACAGCAGTTGAAATATATAGTGAATGCTTAGATGAGTATGATGAAAATATGATAATAAACATGTTTCAAGACATTTATTTTACACAGTGGAATATAAGTATTTATATTTGTACGGGTATGCATGATAGATATATTTTATTTGGAAAATATCAAATGTCAATAGGAGCAGGATTGGACTTTTTACATATTTCTGGTACTACTAAAAAGGCATGTATAATTAATATAACATACGGAGAAAAAAAGATACCATTGCCACGTGTAGATCATTTACTACTATGATTAATATTGGATTCAATTTTTGTTTGCAGTATTTGAAAAACTACTAAATTTGCAGTTGGGAGCAAATTTAGTAAATGTGAAATAAAAAAGTTTTGAAAATGGTTGTAATCAAGTCAATGATGATAATATGTAATCGATAAGAAGAATTTCAGCATTTGTTGTATAGTGTATTATATAAAAAAGAATTTTATAAGAGGAGAGTAATTTATGAAAAAGTGTCCTATATGTGGAAATTTGATAGGTATGTTTGATAATTCAACTGTCATAACTTTTAAAAATAAGAAATTTGAATTATGTAATACATGTTCGGAAAACAGAAGAAATCTTCATAATGATAATGAAAATGTCGTAAAAAGCAGTAAAGAATACTTTTTAAAATATAAAGTTAAAGAATATGCTGAGTCAGAGATTAGATTAGTTTTAAATCAATATATTCAAATTGCAGATAAAAAAATAAGTAATGAAATAGAAGAATTACCAACTTGTATTACGGATGAGGATATAGCAAAATAATAATAACTTCTGGATATAATTTTGAAGGACATAAAATAATAGAATATAAATCTATTCTTTCAGCCTCAGCTGTTATGGGAACGGGAATACTATCAGAAGTTTCAGCTAGCTTTTCTGATTTTCTAGGACAAGAATCAGATGATTTTCTGATAAAATTGAAAAAACTAAAAATATTGTGCTTGCAAAAATAAAACGACAAGCTGTTTTACATGAAGTAAATGCCATCATAGGAATAAAATATGATATATTTTCTATTGCTGCTAATATGATAGCGGTTTCTATTAGTGGTACAGGTGTTAATATTGAATAAAAACATAGTTGATTTTAATAATGTTAGCATACCCAAACAATTAATATACTTGCAGAAGAATATTAACTCCAATCCTCATCCATAGCATCAGCCCAATCCTGCAACTCATAATCAAGAGCCAATGCAGCATATTTAAGAGGCTCATCAATCGCAAGGTTATCAATAAGCCTTTGAGAGTTAGGTGTAGTATGGAGATTCTTTTCAGCTTCAGCACATGAGATAAACAGAAGCACATTGTCATCAAAAGCAATATCAATTCCGTTTTTGTATTGGTTGTAGTAAGCAAAGTATTTTTTCATAATGATTGTCCTTTCTTTGTTAAAGTTATGAGCAGTTCTGGGAATGAGTAGGTAGTGTTACGCATACAACAGATATGTAACACTACCAGACACAAATCCCCAATATATGGGCTTTTCACGCTCTCAAAACGATAATAAATTTTTTGAAAAAGAATTATCACAATTTAGAACGTCTCAGAATGTTTCAGAAAAGTATGTTACACCTAAGGACTTTTTGTTCTTGGGTGTTTTTTTGAAAACTGTGATATTATTATAATATAGTGTAAAGAAGGATTAGTGGATTGGAGTGATTTAAATGAAAGATTATGCGGTTTTGACTAATGATGGGAAATATACGATTTTTGAATATGATAATCAAAGAATTCGTTTTGTCACTTCTGATAAATTGGAGAAATATACGAAAATCATTGAGTGGGATAACGGATACCTGGTTGTGATGGCAAAGTATAAGGAAATGTCTGAAGTAGAAGAATACATTGACTTAATTCCAATACTCGATATGTTATATTATGATACAGAAACATTCTTAAAGCCAATCAGGGAGGTTAAGATATATGATGCAGCTTAGCGTAAAAGATGTAGCGGATAATGCAGATATGACCATTGAAAAGTAATGTCAATTAAATGAACGTGAATTAAGGGGAATTAGAAAATTTATCAAGAATAATTATAAAGAATATATGAAATGCGTGCCATAGATATTAACTATGCCACGCATTTTATTATATCAACTATAAATTATAACCAGCAAATCCCCCGGTTTATCACTTATTACTTTTATCACTTATATTTTTTATCACTTATTACTCTTATTACTTATTGATTATTACTTTTACTACTTATACTTTGATACATTAGTTGAATCTACCTTCTCAAATGGTACCCATACATATAATCCGTCATCTGATATTCCTTCAATGCCACTCGTACTGCTTCCTGTTCCGAGTGCTATAGCTGCCTCTATAAGCCTCTTTCCCTGTCCGTCAGCAGACTGGTATACTGTAAATGACATTGTTCCTGCTTCTATTGCCTTACAGCCATCGCCTGTCGCATCGATACCAAGAATTAATATATTACTCTTTCCTGCTTTACGGCACGCATCTACTATACCAAGTGCCATAGTATCATTGTTGCATATAACAACATCACATTTCTGGTTAGTCTTTAAGAATATATTAAACATTTCCTCTGCTTTTGACTGCTCCCAGTCAGCGTGGTCTTCAAATACATAATTAATCTTCTTTCCAGAAGCGTTAAGTATCTCTTTAACAGCTTTAGTTCTTCCCTTAGTTGCTGAATGGCTTGATGGTCCTTTAATTATAGCAACATTAATCTCTGATGATGATTTTAACTTATCAAGCACATATTCTGCCTGAAACTGTCCTGCTGTATACTCATCTGAGCCAACATACATATACTTGCCAGCTTTAAGTCTTGATTCATCGGGTGATACATTAAAGAATACAATAGGAATATCTCCTGCGAGAGCTTCAAGCTCTAATGACGTATCCTTATCTACCATATTACAAAGAATTACATCATAATTCTCTGAAACTGCTTTCTTAATATGTTCAACCTGCTTTTCGATTGAATTATTGGCATCTAATATATCAAGCTGTGTATTATTCTCCTGTGCTGTTTCCTTTGCTTTATTAACTAACTGTGTTCTGAAAGTATCAGCCTGTGCCAGTGTCATTAACATCTTTACACTGCCCTTACTGCCTGTTGAAGATGTATTAGTACCAGTGCCACAGCCGGCAACACCTAATACAAGCATTACCAGACATATTAATAAACATAACCTTTTCTTCATTCTATAACCTCTTTTCCGGACATTTTATCTTCTCTATATATGAAACTGCTGTACCTGATTAGAAAGCTGTTCTGCCGAAGCTGCTAATTCTTCTGCTGAGATTTCCACCTGTCCACTGTTTTTAGAAATATTATCAGCCTGTCCTAACATTGACTCAGATGTTGCCATAATCTCATCTGAGCTTGCAGCCTGTTCCTCACATATAGCGGCAACATTAGTAGCAACTTCATCAACATGTCCAATCTTCTCAACAACATTTGCCATAAGTTGATTGGTTGCCTTAATATTATTGAATATTGTATTAAATGTATCTACTGCTGTATGAATTAATACTGCACTGTCACCAATCTCTCCAACACTGTCACCAGCCTGACTTACAGCATCTTCAACAAGCTTATTAATCTCTGTAATAAGCTGTGTAATGTGTTCTACAGACTCAGTACTGTTCTTTGCAAGTGAACCTATCTCAGAAGCAACAACTGCAAAGCCTCTTCCTGCTTCTCCTGCTCTTGCTGCTTCAATAGATGCATTAAGTGATAAGAGGTTAGTTTCATCAGCTATATCACCTATAAGATTAATAATATCGACTATTTCCTTAGAAGCCGAACCAACTTTATTGACAGCTTCCTCAAGACTTCTTATTGATAACTCAATATTGTTAAGTGCTTCGCTGACGTGTTCCATATCCATTCGTCCTTTTTCGGATACTTCAACTGTCTCACGCATTTTAATATCAACTGAGTCGCCATCGTTCTTAGTTTCTGCAGCAACACCTGCAAGCTGTGTAACATTTTCTGCTATCTCATTAACTGACACTGATAACTGGTCAACTGTATCGTTAAGTTCATGCATCGACTTGGACTGTATATCTGCCGCAGTATTCATCTCGCCTGATATATTCTTGCTTGAGACTGCCTGCTCCTTTAATCGTACAGATACATCACCAATCTGGGATATCATCTGGCGCATAGCCTGAATAAACTTCTGTATGCTCTGTCCCATAACCGCAATCTCATCATTGCCCTTAACATTAACTGATACAGTAAAATCGCCAGAAGCCATCTGTGTGATAGCTTTAGTCATATTCTTTACTGGCTTAACTACCACATTAGTCATTCTTTCAACAAGAATACAAAGAACCATTATACATACAATTCCTACAATTATCATAATAGTTCTTAAACGTATAAGCTTTGCAAGTACAATACTCTTAGGAATATATGATACTAATACCCAGTCAGTACCATCGACCTCCTTAAATACCGTCATATTGCCATCAATAGTTGCGGAATCATAATCATTTGAATTAAATTGGCCTGCTACCTTCTGATAATATTCACTCTGTCCGGAAGCACCAAGCTTCTGTGATATTAATGAAGATTCTCTATCAGCAAGTATAACTCCTGTATTCTTATCAACAAGAAATGCCTCTGCATTATCCATATCAATGAAAGAATTTACAATTATAGTAATTCGGTCAAGTGTCATATCTGCTGATATTACCCTTATATTATCAGTTCCGTCATTAAGAATACCTGAAGCACTAATTACATTAACCCCCTCAGCGTTCTTATATGCCGAACCAACAGCCATATTAACCCTTGTAAGACCCTCCTTATACCATGTGCTCTGTACAGGATTGCTCTCCTTCTTAGTTGACTTATCTGCTTTTATAAGATTACCATTAGAGTCAGATACATATAAACCATCTGGATAATTATCATTATAGTTATAATATCCGTCAAGAATAGCCTTTAGCTGTGTATCATCTGGGTGAAGATTTTCTATTGTGGTTTTTGCCATCTGGAAAGAAGCAAGGTTCTCACTTAACCAGGCCTCTATCTTAGATGACTGGTTACTTACCGATGACTCCAGCAGATTCTGTGAATAATCTTCAATTATACCCGCTGATGCCTGATAAGCAATAAGCACAAGTACTGCTACGATAGCAATAACAACTGGCATTATGCTTCCTAAAAGCCTGGCTTTGATTGATAGTTTCCTTTGTTTCTTCATAGTTACAAACCCCTTTCTTATGTATTCAATTGTATATAATTTTCACGCAAATACACTATATTTATTATATCACTTTGCAATTATTTAACAATATTTTTATTATAATTCACTATTGCCATTGCACATATGAACATTGGAAATGTTATTACTTCCAAAATGTTACCTGCACCGTGCACGGCATACACTATGTAAATAGCATTTTAAGAACAAAAAAGTTTATAAAATTAAGAAAAAATTTATATTTAGCATTGCATTATCTTCAATATATTGATATTATTAGAATGTAAAACAAAAATACACTAAAGCTAAAGGGATTTTAATTTAATACACTAAAGAAAATACACTTAAAGTTAAAATTACTAAAGAAAAATACACTTAAAGTTAATATACCAAAGAAAATATAGCTGAAGCTAATATACTAAAGACAAGAATACCAAGGATAATAATGTTAAAGTATACTAAAGATAAAGTGTATAATATCAGATATGATACATATTGTTTTACAAAGTAATTAAATGGGAGAGAAAAATATGAATGAAAAGTTTGACTGGAAAAAGTATCTGACATTAGACAATATTGAAAGATATGCGCCTGTTGCAGCATTCTTTCCAATAGGAATGTCTATTGTAACAAGCATTGTAGGCGTTGTATTATCAATGTTTTTTGGATGGTTTGCAGTAGGATATATTATACGCAACATCCTGGTGGGGTTACTAAGAATTATTTTTTGTGCTGGCTCTATCGGTGCAGCAGCAGGTCTTGTTTATGTTGCACTTAAGACAAAGGATACGAGTAAGGTGAATACCTGGATAGCACCAGCAGCAGTTATATGCTCAGCGATTTCATGTATCGGAATAGCATTTCATGTAGGTGTACTTGGCTGGCTCTTTGGAATTATTTCAGTAGTTGCAGGAGTAGAGCTTCTTGCAAGAATTACCATTGCAGCTAATCCAATGGATACACCATTTAATCCGGGTGGAGCATTTGATGTATATAAGAAATATTATGAGGATTATAGAGCTAAGAATCCAACAACAAAGGACTTGGAAAAGACAGAGGTTATTAATCCTGAGATGTCATACTTTGATGGAAACGGAGCAGAGTTATTTGGATATACTATATTAGGAACTATAATCTGTGTAGTGACATGTGGTATAGCAGCACCATGGATTATATGTAAGATATATAGCTGGAAACTTAGTCATACAGTTATTAATGGCAGAAGATTAACCTTCGATGGAACTGGAGCTTCACTTCTTGGACATTGGATAGTGTGGGAGCTTTTGACATTAGTAACTTGTGGTATATATAGCTTCTTTATGTATGTAGCTCTTAGAAAGTGGGAGATGAAGCACACATATATTGATGGTGAGGCAGTAGTTCCTAATGAAAGCAGTTCATACTTTGATGGTAACAGCTTTGAGTATCTTGGTTATGCTGTTCTTGGAGGAATCCTTATCTGTGTAACCTGTGGCATAGCAACACCTTGGGCAGTTTGTATGATACAGAGATGGGATGTTAAGCATCAGAATATTAGCAACAGAAGACTTGTATTTAGTGGTACTGGATTGGGCTTTCTTGGAGAGTATATTATTATAGCACTTCTAAGCCTGATTACCTGTGGTATATATTCATCATGGGGACAGGTAAGACTTCTTAAATATATAACAAGACATACAGATTTTGTAGATTAATCTGCAACATATAAAAAAGTAATGAAAAGCAGCCGGCGCACTATGGGACTTTTATAAAATGTTTTTAGTAAACTTATTGCAATATGGTTGACATTATGCCTCTAAAGAGTTAATATCTAATAACTGAATGTGTTGAAATAAGTACAATACAGATAAGAACGTGTGCACAGTTTTTATAAATAACTAGTTAACATTTATAACTTTAAGATTAGTTTAATTAATTGAACTACAGGAGAAATATTATGAAAAAGAAGTCAATAGTAGCTGCAATAAGTGCGTTATCACTTATTGTTTCGATGAATACAGGCATTGGTTCTGTATTTGCGGGTGAGCAGAGTACAGTCCCAGGTACTGCTGAACAGCCATTTGTTGTTACAGATG
>ERZ831773.2066-NODE-2066-length-17761-cov-6.383090_pt1 | contig 17761 bp, 16 predicted proteins | sample MGYA00519696_ERZ831773 | MGnify/ENA primary metagenome ERZ831773 (study PRJEB31850, sample SAMEA3708720) | human gut metagenome | biome: human gut; feature: human-associated habitat; material: faeces | place: China | collected 2014 ...
TTGACAAAATCATCATGCTGATAGCCCTTGTAGTATTCAGAATCGGTTGGTGGGCTACAATATATATAATTTCATATCATACTAATATGCAGAATATTATATGTAAATATAATAGCGAAATATATAATTTAGTACCATATTAGTATCACTATTTGGTTCTTGCGTGCCTACAGAACAAAATCATATCAAAAAAAATTTCTTCTCCGCTCACTTATACACTTTTTATTGGATTATGCAAGAAAACTCAGAGAAAAGAGCTATCTTTGCAAAATAAAGCTATGCGATAATGACCTGAATAGAAATCAACATAACGCAATATATGAAACTCCTCCGCTAATCTTATGGGCTTTGGTCGGCCTCGCATGGATAGCAAGGAGTTTTCATTTTTATGTAGCAATGGCAAAGAAAACAAAAGTAAAGGAAGCGACAAAGAAAACCATCGAGCAAACCCTGTGGGATTCAGCAAACGAATTACGCGGCAACCTTGATGCTGCCGAATACAAAAGTGTAGTGCTCGGACTTGTATTCTTAAAATACATCAATGACTGCTTCAAAGTTAAGCACGATGAACTTGTAGCAGAGGGTGCAGGCTTTGAAGAAGACCCTGATGAGTATATCGGTGACAACATCTTTTTTGTTCCTACAGATGCCCGTTGGGACAAAATCGTCAAGGCTTCGCTTACTGCTGAAATAGGGGTTGTCATTGATACTGCAATGGAAGCGTTGGAGCAGGAGAACAGGCAGCTTAAAGGCATTCTTCCGAAGAACTATGCCCGTCCTGAACTCGACAAACGCCGTTTGGGCAATGTAATTGATATTTTTGAGAACAACCTGCACTTTACAGGAACGGAAGCCCGTGATGTACTCGGGCGTGTATATGAATACTTCCTTGGAGAGTTTGCTCGTGAAGAGGGAAAGAAAGGCGGTGAGTTCTACACACCATCATGTGTTGTCCGCACCATTGTTGAGGTTATCCAACCCTACAAAGGAAAAATCTTTGACCCGGCTTGTGGTTCGGGAGGTATGTTTGTACAGAGTAGTAAGTTTATCGAACGTCACCGAGGTAATATCAACCAAATTTCTGTTTATGGGCAGGAACTCAATAGCAACACATGGAAATTGGCACAAATGAATCTTGCCATTTGTGGCATTGAGGCCAACTTTGGAGACAGTTTCGGCGATTCATTCCACGATGACAAGCACCCGTTCCTCAAAGCGGATTTTGTAATGGCTAATCCACCCTTCAATATTTCCAAATGGGGCGGCGACCAACTACGTGACGACCCTCGCTGGCAATATGGCATTCCGCCAGAGGGCAACGCCAACTTTGCGTGGATGCAGCATATGCTTTATCACTTGGCGGACAACGGACGCATCGGATTGGTGCTTGCCAACGGCTCGCTTTCCTCACAGCAGGGCACAGAGGGCGAAATCCGCAAAAACATTGTCAATGCAGATTTGGTAGAGGGCATTGTAGCCATGCCGTCGCAGTTGTTTTATAATGTACAGATACCTTGTTGCCTATGGTTCTTGACGAAGAAAAAGGCTCAACCGGGCAAGACGCTTTTCATTGACGCTCGCAATATGGGCTATATGAAAGACCGTACACACCGTGAACTGTCGTGTGGTGAAGAAACCGAAGACCACGGTAATGACATTGGACGGATTGCAGAAACCTTTGAACAGTTCCGTGCCGGAACACTGGAAGATGAAAAAGGCTTCTCCGCAATCGCCACCATTGAGGATATAGAAAAGCAAGACTTTATCCTTACCCCCGGTCGTTATGTCGGCATTGCGGAAGTGGAGGATGACGGTGAACCATTCCAAGAGAAGATGGAGAGATTGACAACTGAACTTTCTAAACTCTTTGTACAATCTCACGAATTGGAAGAGGAAATTAGGAAACAATTAGCAAGTATAGGATTTAATATAAAATAGAAAATATGGCATCAAAAGTATTTATAAGTTGGGGAGGAGACCTCAGTAAACGTTTAGCGGAAGAAGTAAAAAATTGGCTTCCTAGTGTATTACAGTTTGTAAAACCCTATTTCACGCCCGATGACATAGAAAAAGGAGCTCGATGGGAATCTCATATTGCACAAGAATTAGCAACTTCAAATGTAGGTCTTATATGTTTAACTAAAGATAATATAAATCGCCCCTGGATTCTTTTTGAAGCAGGAGCTCTTTCTAAGAATTTTGGGAAATCTAATGTTTGTACGATATTGTTCAATGTAGATAGTTCGCAAATAACAGGTCCTTTAACCAGTTTTCAAGCAACTCGATTTGATAAAACTGATTTTAAGAAATTAATAAAAACAATCAATGAAACAGGAGGTGAACTAAAATTGGACTCAAAAATATTAGATGAAGTTTTTGATATGTGGTGGCCAAGATTAGAAGAAAAAATCAACCAAACGATTGCCAATTACAAAGATGAATCACATACTGAAGAACGCCCTGAACGTGAAATTCTAGAAGAAATTTTAGAGTTAACAAGAATGTATGCAAAACGTACTCCAAGAAGACATGAAATAGCCAAACGCTCGTTAGCTCAATTAATTTCCGCTATAGAAGTGGTTCAATTAAAAGCTATTGAACGAGATGGACACACTCTATTTCTATTTGAAGAACTATATCCAGCTTTAGAATCTTTATGCATGGAACTTGAATGTCCATCATTATTTGAACGATTAATGATGCATAGAGATAAATTTATGCGCCGTTAACGATTGGTATATTCTTCATTACAAGAAAATTCTAAAAAATGAAGAATATGAAAGAAAAACTAATCCAAGAAATCAGCACTGCAATGGCAGAAGTGTTAAGTTTTGAACAAGTAGCTCACCTTAATAGCGTATTGCTTCAGGTTGTAAGCCAGTACACTATTACCGAGGACGGTGAAACATTGCACGAAAATGCAGTGTCAAATGACCGTCTGCTCGACATCTTCTTGTCTGCCAAACAAGTAGAGGGCTGCACCACTCCGACTATCAAATACTACGGCTCTACCATTCGGCAATTGTTCAAAAAAATGCCTAAAAAGGTAACAGATTACACCACCGAGGACATCAGGGCCTATCTTGCCGTGTTCCAACGGAAGAACAAGTCAAGCCGTGTAACGATCGACAACATCCGTCGGATATTTTCTTCTTTCTTTGCTTGGCTTGAAGAAGAAGATTACATCATCAAAAGTCCTGTCCGCAGAATACACAAGGTTAAGACCGGAACGCAAGTAAAAGAGGTATTGAGTGATGAGAATATCGAACAGCTTCGTGACAGTTGCACCGAAATCCGCGACCTTGCCATCATTGACATATTGGCTTCCACTGGTATGCGTGTGGGCGAGTTGGTGAAGCTAAACCGTGAAGACATCAATTTCAATGAGCGTGAATGTATCGTTTTCGGCAAAGGGAACAAGGAACGTATCGTTTACTTTAATGCCCGGGCAAAGATACATCTGCAACAATACTTGGCTTCTCGCAAAGACCGAAATAAGGCTCTTTTTGTTTCATTGGCTAAGCCGCACAAGCGTTTGGGTATTTCGGGTGTGGAAACACGGCTGCGCAAACTTGGCCGCTCAGCTAAGATTGTGCGTGTTCATCCTCATAAGTTCCGGCGCACATTGGCTACAATGGCTATCGACAAGGGTATGCCAGTTGAGCAAGTGCAACGATTGCTTGGTCATGTCAAGATTGACACTACCATGCACTATGCTATGGTTAATCAAAGCAACGTGAAACTCTCACACCGTAAATTCATAAATTAGCATGTGGTGTTATCCGACATACAGCAAAGGAACATCATTCCCTAAAAATAAGCGAGGAAATGATAATTTAGAGCAGCAGGCACAGGCGTTGTTCAAGTCGTGGTTTGTGGATTTCGAGCCATTCAAAGATGGGGAATTTGTGGAAGATGACTTTGGGAGAAGGCCATTCGGTTGGTCTGTAAAGCCTTTGGAGCATCTTGTTGAAAAAATGAAGTCTGGAGATTGGGGAAAGGACGAACAGGTAGGGAATTATACGGTGAGGACATTTTGCATGAGAGGAGCTGATTTTCCTGATATTAAAGAGGGATGTAAAGGAAAAATGCCTATTCGTTATATCTTAGAAAAGAACTTTAAGGAAAAATATCTTTGCGATGGGAATGTTGTAGTGGAAATTTCCGGAGGTTCACCAACGCAATCGACAGGTCGTATCGTATTAGTTAATAAAGCTCTTATTGCAGACTGTGACAACGCACTGATATGCACAAATTTTTGTAAGTCATTGGAGATAAAGGAAGGCTTTTCGGTATTCTTTTTTCTTTTATGGCAGTACCTTTACGACAAAAAAGTGATGTTTGTATATGAAAATGGCTCAAATGGTCTGAAGAACCTAAATATCAATAGTTTAATTGAAAGAGAATTATTCGTTATTCCACCAAAAGACGTAATATCACGGTTTAACCTTGCAGTTGCACCTTTACTTTCAAAGAAACAAACTAATGGAGTTGAAGTCGCTCGTTTGGCGTCCCTCCGCGACACGCTCCTTCCGAAACTGATGTCGGGCGAATTGAAAATTAGTGAAACAGAAACAAAACATAGTCATGGATAAATCAATCGGCATATTAGATAAGGATTACGCTTTATGGGTTAAAGAACTTGTAAAGCGTTACCGAAGCAGCCAAATCAAGGCGGCTGTAAAGGTGAATAATGAAATGCTTCGCTTTTATTGGGAACTTGGCAAAGACATTGAGGAAAAGCAAGCGGACAACAAGTATGGCAGTAAGTTCTACGCCACATTGAGCCGTGATTTGCGCCATGAGTTGCCCAATGTTGAAGGACTATCTGAAACCTCAATCCGCTACACAAAACGCTTTTACTCACTTTATAACCAACAGATTGCAATTCTTCCACAACTTGTGGAAGAATCTAAAAAGGCAAATCTTCCACAGCTTGTGGAAAGATTGCAATCGGATTTATTCTCTGTACCTTGGGGGCATCATCGCTATATAATCGACAAATGCTCGGATGATTCCGACAAGGCTCTGTTCTATATTCGCCAGACTTTGGAAAATGGTTGGAGCAGAGATATGTTGCTCAATATGCTGGGAACAGACCTGTATGAACGCAGCGGCAAAGCGCAGACCAATTTCAAGAGTACGCTTCTTGATACAGACAGTGATTTGGCGCAGGAAATGACACGCGACCCTTATAACTTCTCTTTTACCAATTTGCGAGGAAAGTACAACGAGCGTGTCCTTAAAGATGCATTGCTCACAAACATCACAAACTTTTTGCTGGAGCTTGGTACAGGCTTTGCTTATGTAGGCAAAGAGTATCGTCTGCAAATTGCTGAAAAAGAAAAGTTTATTGACCTGCTATTTTACAATCTCAAACTGTCTTGTTATGTAGTAGTAGAGGTTAAGATTGGTGAGTTTGACTTTGCCGATGTCGGGCAGTTAGGCGGTTATGTTGTGGCTTGCAATCATCTCCTCCGCAAAGAAGGGCGTGACAATCCTACGATAGGATTGCTTATTTGCAAACAAAAGAGCAACACATTGGCTCAATACGCACTTGAATCAAGCAGTCAACCTCTCGGAATATCCGAATATGAACTTGAAAAACTATATCCCGAAAAGGTGGAAGGTACAATGCCGTCCATCAAGGAGATAGAGGCTAAATTAGATGGTCAAACCAATAGCTAAATTCTCATTTATCAAATGAAAAGATATTCAGTGAACATAAAAGAAATTGAACTTGAAATACATCAAGGGAATTACAGACGCCGAGTAAAATACAATAACAAAGATTTTAATCTTCTTGTTGTCAGCTTAAAGATTGAAACAGAGAAAAGATATTTTGCTCTATCAGCATCTATTCTGCCAGATAATGATTCCATTCATATAATTTATGACCCTCTATCAAAAAGCATTCAGTGGTCTCCGCAGTTAAATGAAATTGTTGAAGTCACAAAGTTATATAAGTAAATTCTATGAAAAAGTGGAAAGAATATCAGTTGAAAGATGTGACCACAATTTTAGGTGATGGTTTACATGGAACTCCAAAATATGACGAAAATGGAACTGTTTTTTTTATCAATGGGAATAATCTTGTTGATGGAAAAATCGAAATAAAAGATTCAACAAAGCGTGTATCAGAAGATGAAGCTAATAAGTATAGGAAAAATCTAAACAATCGAACTATATTGGTTTCAATCAATGGTACAATCGGTAATGTCGCAAAATATAAAGGGGAACCGTGTATTTTGGGCAAAAGTGCTTGTTACTTCAATGTAGCAGAAGATTTCGACTTGAATTTTATATATTACGTTGTCGCTTCTCAACAATTCAAAAATGCTATAACACGCTTAGCTACAGGAACTACTATTAAAAATGTATCATTAGAAACAATGAGGAGTTATTCATTTATAGCACCAAGTATAGATGAACAAAAACGCATATCTGCAATTCTTTCCTCTCTCGATGACAAAATAGAGTTAAACCGCCGGATAAATGATAATTTAGAGCAGCAGGCACAGGCGTTGTTCAAGGCTTGGTTCGTGAACAATCCCAATCCGAATTGGCGTGAAGCAACATTATCAGAAGTCGCTCATTTCATAGGTGGGTATTCCTATAATGGTGAAGAACTGACCGATAGTTCCAATGTTGCAATGGCTACGATAAAAAACTTTGGACGTAATGGAGGATTCAAAGTTGATGGGTTCAAGGACATCACTCCGTCAGGGAAACTTAAAAAATGCCATTATGCTAATATGTTCGATATTTTGGTTGCACATACTGATTTGACGCAAAATGCAGATGTGATAGGAAATGCAGAGCTGTTGCTTACCAAAGGAAACTATGAAAGCATCATTTTTTCGATGGACTTGGTTAAGGTGCTGCCTAACAACAGTTTCCCATATAAGTTCTTACTTGCTGCAATGCTCAAAAGCAAGGTATTCAAGGGACATTGCCTTGGATATGTAAATGGAACTACCGTTCTTCACTTAAGCAAAAAAGCATTGCCCGAATTTGAGATAAAGATACCATCTGAATCTGAAGCAAATATGATGAATGACACTCTTGCCTCTTTGTATAAACGAATGGCAGAAGTGTTGCAAGAAAACGACAGACTTACTCGTCTGCGCGACACGCTTCTTCCAAAGTTGATGTCGGGCGAACTTAAAATTAACGATTTGAACTGCTAAATTCTCATTTATGGAACAACGAAAAGAAACTCCATGGGGCATGGTTCCGCAAACATGGAAAATATCAATAGTAAAGGACGAAGCATTGCTTGTGACAGATTATGTTGCAAACGGAAGTTTTGCCTCATTAGCTGAAAATGTAGAATATAAGTCAGAAGAAGATTATGCTGTATTAGTTAGACTTGTTGATTATAACAACGACTTTCAAGGTCCATTCGTCTTTATTGATGAAAGTGCGTATGAATTCTTGGCAAAAAGTAAGCTATACGGAGATGAAATAATCATATCAAATGTAGGTGCGAATGTTGGCACTGTATTTAAGTGTCCAAAGCTAAAATGGAAAATGAGTTTAGCTCCCAATGCTATAATGGTAAAATTCAAAGGAAACAATGACTTCTACTATTATTGGCTTAAAAGCAAGTATGGGCAATATATGTTAAGTTCTATTGTTACAGGTAGTGCTCAGCCCAAATTTAACAAAACAGATTTCAGGGATTTGGCAATACCTGTACCTCCTATAAGTGAACAAAAACAGATTGCAAAAGTTCTTGCTTCTCTCGATGACAAAATAGAGTTAAACCGCCGGATAAATGATAATTTAATGCCAACCTATTATGCCTAAGACGTATCATTTTACTGAAGATTCATACGAACAAACGATAATCTCATTGTTCAAGAATATGGGCTATGAATACCATTATGGCCCGGAACTTGACGCAGATACCAACAGAGAACTTACCGATTCCACCATACCAGGAGCATTGCGAAAAGCTATGCTGTCTATAAACGGAGCGGACAAAGCCGCAGCCGTAGATGAAGCCATCCGCAAAATTAGAGAACAATTCAGCCAACCTTTGGTAAGTGCAAACATAACCCTCACCGATTGGCTGCAAAATGGGTTGGATGTGACCTTCAAAACCGCCCAAGGCACACTGCGTAGCGACCATATCAAGATAATCGACACCGACAATATAGAAAACAATTCTTTCGTGGTTGCCAACCAATGGACTGTCGCAAATGGCAAATCCACTAAACGCGCTGACATAGTGGTGTTCATCAACGGTCTGCCAATCTCCGTTATTGAGTTGAAATCTCCTTCTCGTGAAGTGACGAACTCGGAAGAAGCCCACCAACAGTTGCAAAACTATATGCGCATTGTTCCGCAACTTTTCACTGTTTGCCAAATGCTCGTGATAAGCGACATGGCAGACACACGAGTAGGCACGATTACTGCGCCGCTCGACCGATATATGGAGTGGAAAACCACGGATGGAAGCTATGAAAGCACGGCGTTTGCAGACTTTGAAACATTCTTCAACGGCATTTTTGAGAAGCATCGGGTCATTGATATAATTGCCAACTTTACCCTTACAATGGGTGGCGACAAGAAGATACGCATACTCGCTGGCTATCATCAGTATTTTGCCGTGAAGAAAGCCCTTGAATGTACCAAACAAGCCCTGCAACGCAATGATGGAAAAATCGGCGTATTCTGGCACACACAAGGTTCGGGCAAGAGCCTTTCGATGGTGTTCTATGCCCATCAACTCTTGAAAAATCTGCTTAGTGCAACCTTGCTTGTGCTAACCGACCGTCTTGACTTGAACGACCAACTGCACAGCACTTTTGCATCGTGTAGCGACTATCTGCGCCAAAAGCCTATCAAAGCTACTGATGGCGAAAACCTCTATGAATTGCTCGAAAAGCGCAAGAGCCACGGGATAATTTTTGCCAATATCCAAAAGTTCAAAGACCGTGACAAGCTCATCACCAGCCGTTCAGATGTTATAGTGATTAGCGACGAAGCCCATCGCACACAATCAAACACCAAGACAAAGATTGATACACAAACAGGAGAGTTGAAACTCGGCTTTGCTGCTATCGTGCGCAAGCTCCTGCCCAATGCTGCCTTTATTGGCTTCACTGGTACACCTATCGAACAAGACGACAACGATACGAGAGAGGTATTCGGCAACTATATTGACATCTACGACATGACCCAAGCCGTGGAAGATGGTGCTACCGTGCCTGTCTATTATGAGAGCCGTTTGGTAAAATTGGATTTGGACGAGGACACGCTCAGATTGTTGGATAACGAGTATGACAAGCTGGCTGAAGAGGGTGCTGACGAACAGGACATCAAACGTTCAAAGAGCGAAAATGCACGGCTTCGCGCCTTGCTTTCGGCACCTCAAACAATCGACACTCTTTGCAGGGACATAGTAGAACACTATGAGAACAACCGAGCTGACTTGCTCACAGGCAAAGCCATGATAGTAGCGATTGACCGTGCTACTGGCATAGACATATACAAAAAGTTGATGGAGCTTCGTCCTCAATGGAAGGATATTGTCTGTGTTGTAATGACACAGGGCAACCAAGACCCTGTAGAATGGAACGACATCATTGGCTCTGCCGCACGGAAAGAAGAATTGGCTCGTCAGTTCAAAGACAACGATTCACCTCTAAAAATCGCAATCGTAGTGGATATGTGGCTCACAGGTTTTGATGTTCCATCGCTTGCCACAATGTATGTTTACAAGCCGATGAAAGGGCACAACCTTATGCAGGCTATCGCCCGTGTAAATCGTGTGTTCCCCGAAAAGAGCGGCGGTCTGGTCGTGGACTACATCGGCATTGCCAAGGCTCTCAAAAAGGCCATGCACGACTATACAGGGCGTGACAAGAAAAACTACGGCGACCCGAACATCAAGACAACCGCCTATCAACAGTTTGTTGCTGCACTCAAGCGCTGCCGGGAATGTATGAACAATTACGATTATTCAGCTTTCCCCGATTGTTCCAATCAGCAACGTGCCAACCTCATTAGAGGTGGTGTGAACGAGTTACTTGATAAGGACAACCTTGTCTCGTCCGAACCTACCACTCAAACTGATGAAAATGGTAACATTATTCTTGTGGATGCCGTTCCTGCCGAAGCGAGGAAAGTCTTTATGGAAGAAAGCAAACGCTTGTTGCAGGCCGCTTCACTTTGCCGCAGTTTGCTTACTCCTGCAGAACGTTTTGAGGAAGCATATTTTGAAGCTGTGCGGACATTGCTCTTGCGTCTTTCGGGAAACAATAAAATTACCCGTAAAATTATAGACGAGCGCATCACGCAACTGTTGAAAGTTGCAATCAAGGCAGATGGCATTGTGGAAATTCTCAATACAAAAGGCTCGGAATTTTCACTCTTTGATGAGAATTTCTTGAAAGAGATAGCCGAGATGAAAGAGAAGAATTTTGCTCTCGAATTGCTCAAACGACTGCTTGAAGAACACATCAAGAAATATGCTAAAAAAAGAATGGTTGAAGCCGAGAAATTCAGTGAAATGCTTGATGCCCGGCTTGCAGAATACCTCCGTGGGCTTATCTCCAACGAGGAAGTGATTAAGGAGCTTCTCAAAATGGCGCAAGAACTGAAAGCCAATGCGGAACAAGCATCTGAATTGGGACTGACCGAGGAAGAACAGGCTTTCTATGATGCTTTGACAAAGCCGCAAGCCGTAAGAGATTTCTACGAAAACAGCCAACTTGTTGCTATGGCAAAAGAGCTGACCGAAGCCCTGCGCAGTAGCAAGACCATTGATTGGCGACAGAAAGAATCAGCCCGTGCCAAGATGCGCTCTATGGTGAAGCGATTGCTGAAAAAGTACAAATACCCGCCAGAGGAACAAGAGGCTGCTCTCGAAACCGTTATCCGGCAATGTGAGCTTTATGCTGATTCGGATGAGGAAATTTAGTATGAAATGCTGGATTAAAAGTCATTTATTTCCATCATTTTTCACTTTTTCAAGCTGCCTGTTGAACACGGTCAGGGTGGAATCCACGCCGACCGTTTCCACCAGCTTCTCGTATGCCCCGACGGTCACGGCCAGTTCAGGGTAAAGTTCGTTGAGCATGACGGAAGTCACTTGATATTTTTCCGCAACCGTTTTCAGCCGTCTGTTTTCATCCCGGTATTCATGCCATTGCGCCCAACTGACGATAAACAGGGCAAAGAATACGAGCGTACAGACGATACCAGTCCATGCGTAAGGATTCTTGTACCAGCCATCGGGTATTTTGTCCCATAGCCGCCTGATACCGTTTGTAACTTTGTAAAAGTGGATAGCTTGACAAAGTTTCCGTGTGAAGCCTTGTTTTTGCTGTGCCTTTTGTGAAATATGCTTGTCTTTCTCCACATGGTCAGTAAGCACTTCCAATATCTTATAGAGCAAATCCTTGGTAGTGGGGATGCCACGCTCGCGCATATTCTTGTCGTTGGCATCGGTGTATTCCTGCAAGCTAACAATCATTTCACCGCCCAATGATTTTTTGTATGCCTCGATGGTTTCCTTGCTTCTGAAAATGCCGTTGATATTTTCCGGCGTGCTGCCGCCGAAGAAACGTATGACCGGCTCCAGCTTCACCGCAAGCCTTTTCACTGCCTCGTCCTTGTCCGAAGCGTCCTTTGCGGCCAGTATCTTCTTGATTTCCTCGATGTCCTCTGCCAATGCCCCGATAAGGTCGGATATGTTCTGTAAGTTGTCCTTCATCTTCTCATCTTTTTGGGTTTATACTTGTTGTTCTTTTCCTTGTCGTTTTCGCCCCAGCCGCTTTCATTTCCTCCACCACCTCCACCGGATGAAACCTTGGCTTGGTGAGGTTGGACGCACAACTCGATAAGTGCATTGATGCCCACTTGGACTATGCCTGTATTCGCATCGGCATCGGCGAAAGTTCCGCTGCCGGATACTTCTGCATAGTCATCGTTAGAATAGACCTTATCCATCTGTTCAAATGAATTGTCTGGTTTATATATGGTTTCAGTTTGGCTTATTCCGCTTTCAGCCGTTGGTTGGGTATGGTACAGATTGTTTCTCCATTCCATGCCCTCGGCGATACAGCCTCCGAACTGCTTATCCAGCCTATAAAAGCTCATGCTGCGGTCTATCCGTGAACCGTTGAACGAGATTTCATTTTTCGTGAAAGACACGCCAATGATATTGCCGTTACGCTTGTCGAGCTTGAAGCTCACCCCGATGCCCTGCTTGGCCAGTCTGTCGCACAATTCCGACCAACTGTTACAATGGGGTAAGGCCGCTTTGACGGCATCATGGATTTGGTACTTCACCTTGTCCTTGCCGCGCAGACGGTCACGCTTCACATTCACCTTGCCTTTGGAGAAATGCAGCTCGTATTCCCTCGTGATAGCCTTGCATACCGCCACATTGCGTATGGCATCGTTCCGGTCGCTGATGGTGTTCCCGTCATTGTCAACCCTGTTGGCCACGATGTGCAGGTGCTGGTGTTCCTTGTCGGTGTGGCGGCATACAATATATTGGGTGTTCACAATGCCCATGCGCTTCATGTACTCACGTGCTATTTCAGCCATCAGACCGTCCGTCAGTTTGGGCGTATCCTCGTGGGCGAAGTCCAACGAGATGTGGTACACCGGATTTTTCAGTTTGCGCCCCGGCTTGTCATCAGCCTGTCCCTGCATACTCGCTGCTATGCTTGCATTATTGTCAAGCCTCACGTCCTTGCTGTCTATGAGCCTTGCCTTCTTCGGATTGTTCACGTAGTTCACCAGCTTGGCGAAGCTCGCCCGTTTCTTCAAGTCGCCCATCATATCCTCTCGATGATTTTGTTGAACTCGCCCAGCAGGGCGGTGATTTTTTCTTTGGTTCTCGGAAAGCCCTGTTGATGTGCCAACTTCGCCAACTGGTTCAAGTTATTGCAACCACCCTCCAGCATCCTTATCTGCTGTCTGTCCTCCTGTGTCCGTGCCGCCACGACCTTGCCCTGAAGCAACAGTTCACGTAAGAAGTGCGACGGCTTCTTGCCAGCATCGGCAATCCTTTTCATGACCATTTTCCACTCGGCCAGCGTGAGCCGTGTGGATATGGTCTTAGTCCGCGCCTTTCCTTTTATGGCCTTGGGGCGGCCTCCTTTATGATTGTTATCTTGTTCTGTCATTCGCTTGTTATTGTCTGTTACAAATGGGTCGGCGTTTTTAGGGCTGCAATCCGGTCTTGCCGTTTTCTGCGTGGCCGGGGCGCCATTGATGGCGTAGTTTTCGTGGACGAAAACATTAACTTGCCAGCCCTAAAAAACGCCCTTAAAAATCTCTCATACCTTTCCATAGTTGCCGTCTATTTGTAAAAGGCATTTCCATCGAGTAAAGTTCCATTGTCCTGTGTTATTGGCGGATTGTTATCCGTCCGTAAGGTTTTATCGTTGGCATTAGCCATCGGTAGATTTTCCGGGTTTTCCATTGGGCACTCCGGCTCTGTCATCTCTTTCTTATCTTCCGATATGGGCTTGTTCGGTTGCGATGCTTGGGTGAATTTCTCCTTGTCTTTATTCGTGTCCTTGTCCTTGGACTTCTTCATCCTTGCCGAACTTTTCCGTAAGGTCTCCATCCTTTGGCCGTTGAAAAGGTAGATACGTACTCCCTCGTATGCCTTGACCGTCTGTTTGTATGTTGGATTTTCCGTGAGCCGTCCGTCCATCATCCATGACTTTACGCACACCATATCCATGATGGTGGTTATGGGATTGGAAACGACTCGGATTAGCCCTCGCTGTGAAAAATCCTCCAACAGACGGCTGACGGACTTGCGCCCGATATTCCACTCCTTTGCCAATGACAGCATGGAACCGTCCACCTGTCCGGGATGGAGCACATAATCCAATCCACGTTTGGTTTTACTTACTTCCGTGACCGCCATTCCTGACAAAAGGGAAAGAAAATAGGTCAGGTTGCACACACCGTTGGTAGTGCCGTGCAGAAAATACCATGCTTCCACATTCATTGCCACCTCCATTTTATAGCACGGCAGAACAAGCTGCTTCAAATTCTTCATAAGCCATGATGTTTTTATTGTTCGTTATGCGGATTATCCCTTGGTGTTTTTGTCTGCATCCCTGTTGGTGGCTTTCAGGTTCTTGATGCGGTCAATCTGCTCTTTCGGGAAAAGGACACGCCGCCCAATCCGTTGCCCCTTGATATGCCCCAGCTTCTCGTGCCGCCAGATGGTCGCGATGCTCACGCCCCATTTCTCGGCCAGTTGCCGGATAGTGTAATACTCCGATGTCTCCTGTGCTGCCTGCGCCTGTCCGTATTCCTCAAGCGCACATCTCACGCTTGCGCCGATGAGTTGCTGAAGCTCATCGCGCGATACCAGTACCATTTCCATATTTTCTGCCATAAGTCATTGATTTTGAAATTATGGCGGCAAAGTTATATGGTGAATGAAACGGGTGAACTTGTGGGGATTTGTGAAATAAACGGGCATAAGAAAAGCCGCCAAACATCTGATGTCTAACGGCTTGTGCAAAGCAGTGGGCTGTGGTGAGTTGTAACCACGTATGGGCTGCCGCATTATTTTATCATCGGGAGCAGTTCTTTGAGCCTGCTTATGAAAGTCTTTTCTACATTGTACTTGGCAAGGCTTTCCGCTGTAAGTCCTATGGAACGGGCTGCAGCTGCGCGGTACTCCTTCCAGTTCTTGAAATAGGCTTTTGACAACAGGGTGATGACGCACCGCATCTTGCCTTTCACGCAATTCTGATAGGCCGTGGAGTAGTCGGCACGCATGACGGCACGTATGAAGTCCTTGTCGGAAACGGCGTTGCCGTCCAGTACGGGCTTGCCCTTGTCGGGGCCGCTCTGTACGGTAAAGATGGTGAGGAACTGGTACAGCCTTAAAACAGGCACCTGCGCCGTCGTGCTGAACGCTCCGCCCTGCACGGTATCCGTGGCAGTAAAGCCTGCCATTTGGGTAGGTGTTGTTTTTACTTCGGATTCGGTTGCATCCTCATGGAGTATGTTCCTTTTGACATAGCCCATTGACAAGGCGATATGGAACATCTTAATCCCGGCTAACTGTGTCTTTGTATTGCCGTCTTGGAACACCATAGAAAGGTGGACGGCTTTTGCGAAATCCTCCGTGAACAGCCGTGCCAAATCCTTGTCGTTGGCGTTTGTAATATATTCCTTGACGGCCTCGATTTTGTCCTTGTCCATGTCGGCAAACAGGGCATACGCTTCTTCTCCTATGTATTCTTTCCCTTTGTTCACATCGGTTGCAGCCGTGCATTTTCGGATGGCGGTTCGGATGGCGTCGATGCAGTCCGTGGCTTCGATGCGTGTCATGGGACGGACTTTTCCCTGTTCGTTTCCGTCGGGAAAGAAGTATTGGCCGATTACTTCTATGGAAGTATAGACGATGCCCGCATAAAGGGCTTCCTTGCCCAAGTACTGCAGATATGCCGAACAAAGTCCATGCAGCCGTTTCGCATCCCCGTGCAGCCGGACAAACTGGTGTGCCAGTTCCTTGTCGTCGTGTTCGGCGATGTATTCCCGCACCTCGTTCAACAGGGCAGGAACGATTTTCATTTCACGCCGGATGTTCTTGCAGATGTCCTTGTTCCCGGTTTCATCTTCAACTTTGCCGCTGGCAAGGCTTTCCGCCAGTTTCAGGCTTCTGCCGATAATCTTCGACAGCCTGAACAGGGCACTGATTATTGCAAATCTCGTCTTTTCCATAGGCAGCCGTTTTTACATTTCAATGATACCCTCAAAGTCCTTCAACGCAATCACGGCCTTTTCCTCCGCATCCAGTTTAAGGTAGCGGCGCAGTTGCGCCTCGCTGCTGTGTCCCGTTATGGCTTGGATGGATGACAACGGTACTCCGGCCTTGTATGCGTTGGTGGCGAAACTTCTTCGTGCCGTGTGCGAGAGGAGCATATCACAGAACCTCCGCCCCCGTTTCGGGTTGAGCCGCTTCCCGTCAAATCCGCAGTCGTGCGTCCAGCCCAGCAACAGCCCAATGGTCTTTATCAGCTTGTTCATTTCGTTGGGGCATACATGGGGCAGCTTGCCGTCGTATTTGTCAAGTATCTGCCTTACTCGCCTGTCCACCGGGATATAGACTTTCTTGTCCGTTTTTTGTTGGGTAAGCAGAATGAACTCCACCCCGTTTATCTCGGTTATCATGTCCTCGCATATTCTTGAATAGTCGGACACACGCTGTCCCGTCAGGCAGCCGACAATGAAAATATCCCTCACGTGTTCCAAGGTGCGTATGTGGGTGATGCGGCACTTGGAAAGCTGCATGAGTTTCTCGTCCTCGCTGATGTCGAGTGCCTCCAACCGTTCCCTGACGGCCTCCTTTGTGGAAAGGTCGAGTTCGAGCATTTCCTGTATCTGTTCCGGCGTAAGATAGATGTTGTCCACTTCCTCTTTTTTCGGAACAAAGTCCGAATGGCGGAAATCGTCGCACTTGGTCAGCTTATCCTCGTATGCCGCCTTTGCCACGGTACGGACATCCGTCATATAAGAGTTGATGGCGTTGGGCATCAGGCCGCGCCCTTTCCAGTAACCGACAAGGCTGTTGCGTGTTTCCATCGTCATGTCGTCCAACCCGATTTTGCGGTGCATTTCCTTTTGATAACTGCGGATTTGGTTCAGGATGATGCGCAGCCCCTTGATATAGGCCGGGGTTACTTTTACGGTACGGCCTTTCTTTGTACGACGCCCCGTTTCCAAATCTTCTATATAAGTGGTAAGAAAATCCTCGAACAGCATCTTGCCCTTGGGCTTGACCTCCACAACCTGCATCATGCCGTTCAGCACATCGTGCTTTACGCTCTCGATGACGGATTTCGCCTTTTTCGGGTCGAAATCGTCCGCCTCGAACGCCGCCTTTATCCTTGCGAGGACTTGGGCGAACTGCCCGTACTTTATCCCGATGCTCGACATGAGGGCGGACGAGGTGTATTGCAGGGAGCGGTATTTCTCCCATTCAAGCTGCCGGATGGTGAAGCCTGTCACGGTTTTCACGTTGGCCTTGCCTGTGCGCACACGGGCATAGACCGAACCGAAGTCCTCTTTCCCTGCCTTTGATGATTTTATGAAGATGAAATCCATACGCAATGTCCTTTGATTACTGGTACAAAGGTACGAAATCTATTCTGAAATATAGTACCAAATAGTACCAATATTTTCTAAAACCGTGAAATTCCGTGTGTATTTCAATTAAATGAAAACATCTGCAAATAACTGATATACAAGAACAACTAATAAAACAAAGTTCTACTGAATATTATTATTGAATAGTGGGCTACCATCTATTGTCAGCAAATTCTTTTGGGAATGCTCACCATCTTCGGCCCTATACAGTGGGCGTTCTCGCTCCTGCCCAAATGGGAAGGTGCGTGGGCGAAGTGGCTCACGAGGTATCTGACGGTGCATTTCTACGGGGCGATGCTCTACTTCGTGGGCTTCTACGTGCTGCTGCTGTTCGACATCGTGCTGTGCATACAGGTGGAGAACCTGACGGCAATCACGGCGAGCGAGCAGACGATGGCGGCTTACCTGCAAAACAGCTTCTTCTCCGCCGGCTACCTGATGGCGGCAAGCATCGTGGCCCTGAAATGCCTGAACCTCGTTCCCGACCTTGCGGCATGGATGATACCGGAGGGCGATACGGCGTTCTCGACCCGAAACTTCGGTGAGGGCGTGGCGCAGCAGGCCAAAATGACGGCGACGGGCGCAATGGGTACGGTAATGAGATAACAAA
>ERZ831773.2069-NODE-2069-length-17740-cov-5.423353_pt1 | contig 17740 bp, 15 predicted proteins | sample MGYA00519696_ERZ831773 | MGnify/ENA primary metagenome ERZ831773 (study PRJEB31850, sample SAMEA3708720) | human gut metagenome | biome: human gut; feature: human-associated habitat; material: faeces | place: China | collected 2014 ...
TATAGCAGACAGCCTCTTTTAATACCAGATACCCCAAATTGTATGAGTCGTCCAGGCAAATCGTTATCTCTACTGGCAGCTCACTGCTTTCAGGCTGATACCATGCTTCTAAAGTATCCTTTGTCAAATTGGAAGCCGGATGCGCCGGATCTTCATTTTCCGAAAAAACATGTGCTGTACTCATTAAATTATGAGCAAAAGATTTCTTTTTCCAGCTTCCAAATTCTTCCAGACGTTTAACATCATTTTTATGAAGAAGGATAAAGATAAGAAAGGTTGAATAGTAGTGATACATCAATATAAGAGCCATGGCTACAACATTGTTATGGATGTAAACTCCAGCGCTGTACATGTAGTAGATGACGTGGTATATGATATGATTCCTGTATATGAGAAGCAGGAAGATAAGGAAGCCATTTTTGCTTCTCTTGACAGTTACCCAAGAGAAGAGCTTGAGGCGGCCTACGAAGAGATCACCCGTTTAAAGAATGAGGGAATGCTGTATACAGAAGATATTTATCAGAAGTATATGACAGACTTCAAAAAGAGAAAAACGGTAGTGAAGGCACTTTGCCTGCATATTGCCCATGATTGTAATCTTGCCTGCAAGTATTGTTTTGCTGAGGAAGGTGAGTATCACGGACGTCGTGCACTTATGAGCCTTGAGGTCGGCAAGAAGGCACTCGACTTTTTAGTTGCAAACTCTGGAAACCGCAGAAATCTTGAGGTCGATTTCTTTGGTGGTGAGCCTCTTATGAACTGGGATGTCGTAAAAGAGCTTGTAAAATATGGAAGATCTCTTGAAAAAGAGCATAATAAGCTGTTTCGTTTTACACTGACAACAAACGGTGTGCTTTTAAACGATGAAGTAATGGAATTTTGTAATAAAGAGATGAGCAATGTGGTGCTTAGTCTTGATGGAAGAAAAGAAGTAAATGATAAAATGCGTCCTTTTAGAAACGGAAAGGGAAGCTATGATTTAATCGTTCCAAAATTCCAGAAGTTTGCAGAAAGCCGCAATCAGACAAATTATTATGTTAGAGGAACCTTTACAAGAAATAATCTTGATTTTTCAAAGGATGTGCTTCATTATGCTGATCTTGGTTTTAAGCAGATGTCTATGGAGCCGGTTGTTGCATCACCAGAGGATGATTATGCAATCCGTGAAGAAGATCTGCCGCGTATCCTTGAAGAATATGATAAGCTTGCTGATGCTTATTTGGAATATCGTAAAGCTGGAAAAGGATTTAATTTCTTCCACTTTAATATTGATTTGACACAGAGCCCATGCGTAGCAAAGCGTTTGTCAGGCTGTGGTTCTGGAACAGAATATCTGGCTGTCACCCCGTGGGGTGATTTCTATCCGTGCCATCAGTTTGTTGGACAGGAAGAGTTTTTACTTGGAAATGTTTATGATGGTATTGTAAAGCAGGATATATGCGATGAATTTAAACAGTGCAATGTATATGCAAAGCCAGCCTGTCAGAATTGCTTCGCGAAGTATTATTGCAGCGGCGGCTGTAATGCAAATGCATACAACTTCACAGGTTCTATCACAGGTTCCTACGATGTTGGATGTAAGATGCAGCAGAAGCGTATTGAGTGTGCCATTATGATTAAGGCAGCACTTGCTGACATGGAAGAAGAGACAGGGGCATCTGCTGATGTTGCCGGTGAAATCTCCCACGTGTGTTAACATGAATTAGTACGGATCTTAGATCTGTATGAAAAAGGAGACTATCTTAGATAGCCTCCGAATAGAGAAGGAGATAGAAAGATGAGCAAGAAAAAAGGGATTATCCGTCTGGTTGTGCTTTTGGCAGTCATCGCATTTGTCGTATACACAGCCGTCAGCGGCCTTGGAAGTGATCGTTCAGGAAGTTTAAACGACATCAGCCTTGGTCTTGACCTTAGAGGCGGTGTCAGCATCACCTACGAGGCGGTAGGCGATGTAAACAGCCAGGATATGTCCGACACGAAGGCAAAGCTTGAAAAACGTGTGCAGGATTATTCAACTGAAGCACAGGTTTATTTTGAGGGATCTGACCGTATTACGGTAGACATTCCAGGTGCAACAGATGCAAATGCAGTTTTGCAGGAGCTTGGAAAACCAGGTACCTTGATTTTCTGTACGGATTCAAGTGATCCAGAGGGAACCAAGGTCATGGATGGAAACCAGATCAAGGACGCACAGGCTGGTGCGCAAAGTAATGCGACGACAAATGCAAGAGAGTATGTTGTAAATCTGACGCTGACATCTGATGGTGTCGAGGCATTCTCAAAGGCAACAGAGGAGTTAGCACCTACAAAGGGCAGAATTTACATTATGTATAACGGCGAAGTGTTAAGTGCCCCGACTGTAAATGAGCATATAGCATCTGATACATGTTCAATCACTGGTATGGGTGATCTTGAGGCAGCACAGACACTTGCTTCCAATATTCGTATCGGAGCACTGCCTGTTCAGTTGCAGGAGATGCGTTCACAGGTAGTTGGTGCAAAATTAGGACAGGATGCAGTTCGTACAAGCCTTATGGCAGGTGTGATCGGTCTGATCTTAGTATTTGCTTTCATGATTATCTACTATCGTATTCCAGGTTTGGCAGCATCTATCGCGCTTGTTATGTATACTGCGTTTGTAATTGTTCTGTTAAGTGCGTTTAACGAGGAAATTACACTGACACTTCCAGGTATTGCCGGTATTATTCTTGGTATTGGTATGGCTGTAGATGCAAACTGTATTATTTTCGCACGTATCCGTGAGGAGATCGGAACTGGAAAGAGTGTTCGTACAGCCATTGATGCAGGATTTGCTAAGGCATTTTCTGCAATTATCGATGGAAATGTTACTACTTTGATCGCAGCAGGTGTTTTGTATTTTATCGGTTCTGGTACAGTAAAGGGCTTTGCTCAGACATTGGCTCTTGGTATCGTTGTATCCATGTTTACAGCACTTGTAATTACAAAGAATATCTTGAAGAGCTTCTATGCAGTTGGTCTGCAGGATGAAAAGCTGTATGGAAAGACTGTTTACACAAAGACAATTAACTTTATTGGAAAAAGAAAGCTGTTCTACAGCGCATCAGGTATTGTTATTGCAATTGGTATTATTGCGATGGTAATCAGCGGTGTAAAGGGTCATATTTTCAACTACAGCCTTGACTTTATCGGCGGTGCTTCCACTAGTGTAACCTTTAATGAGAATTACAGTGTTGAGAAGCTCGAAAGTGATGTACAGCCAGTTGTAAGCGAGGTAACAGGTGACAATGATATCCAGATGACACCTGTAACAGGAAGCAACGAGGTTATTATTAAGACAAGAACACTTACTGTAGATGAAAGAGATGCACTTTACAGTAAGCTGTCAGAGACCTTTGGAGTAGATGAGAGTACCATTCAGACTGAAAATATCAGTGCTGCAGTCAGCAGTGAGATGAAGCGTTCTGCAATTTTGTCTGTCATTATTGCAGCAATCTTTATGTTAATTTACGTATGGATTCGTTTCAAGGAGTTTAGCTTTGGTGCAAGCTCTGTTCTTCCGCTTCTTCACGATGTCTTTGTTTTACTGGCATTTTATGCAGTGCTTCGCTGGACTGTAGGAAATACGTTTATTGCTTGTATGCTGACTCTCGTTGGATATTCTATCAATGCGACAATCGTTGTATTTGACCGTATCCGTGAGAATTTGCACACTAACAAGAATTTGGCAGAAGTTGTCAATGTTTCTGTTACACAGACATTGTCACGAAGCATCAATACCTCTTTGACAACTCTTATCATGGTAGTAGTTCTTTATATTCTTGGTGTAACATCCATCAAGGAGTTTGCACTGCCACTTATCGTAGGTGTTATCTGCGGATGCTATTCTTCTGTATGCATCGCAGGCTGCCTGTGGTATGATTTAAAGAATGCTCTTGACAAGCGTAAGGCAAAGAAGGCTTCTAAATAAGGTAAGTAATAATGGAATATGAAATTTTAAAAACAGAGGGACGGGCAAAAAGAGCCCGTGTCTCTACCGTTCATGGAGAAATTCAGACACCTGTATTTATGAATGTTGGTACAGTTGCCGCAATTAAAGGTGCTGTATCAACAATGGATTTAAAGGAAATCCATACACAGGTAGAGCTGTCCAATACGTATCATCTTCATGTAAGAACGGGAGATAAGCTGATCAAGCAGTTTGGCGGTCTGCATAAATTTATGAATTGGGACCGCCCGATTCTAACAGATTCCGGTGGTTTTCAGGTATTTTCTCTTGCCGGAATGAGAAAGATTAAGGAAGAAGGAGTTTACTTCCAGTCTCATATCGATGGCCATCGTATTTTTATGGGGCCAGAGGAGAGTATGCAGATTCAGTCTAATCTTGGTTCTACTATTGCAATGGCATTTGATGAGTGTCCGTCTTCTGTGGCAGACCGCAGCTATATCAAAAACAGCGTAGAGCGTACCACAAGATGGCTTGCACGCTGTAAGACAGAGATGGCACGTTTAAATTCACTTGAGGATACAATAAATCCGCATCAGCTGTTGTTTGGAATTAACCAAGGCGGTGTTTATGAGGATATCCGTATTGAGCATGCAAAACGCATAAGCGAGATGGATCTTGATGGTTATGCAGTCGGCGGACTTGCAGTTGGAGAAAGCCATGAGGAAATGTATCGCATTTTAGATGCAGTGGTACCATATTTGCCAAAGAATAAGCCAACTTATTTAATGGGTGTTGGAACTCCGGCAAATATACTTGAGGGTGTTGACCGCGGAATTGATTTCTTCGACTGTGTATATCCAAGCAGAAACGGCCGTCATGGTCATGTTTATACAAAGCATGGCAAGCTTAATCTGTTTAATGCCCGCTATGAGCTTGATTCAAGACCAATCGAGGAAGGCTGTCAGTGTCCGGCATGCCGTGCTTATAGCAGAGCGTATATTCGTCATCTGTTAAAAGCAAAGGAAATGCTTGGCATGCGTCTGTGCGTTCTTCACAATTTGTATTTTTATAATAATTTAATGACTGAAATCCGTGAAAGCATTGACAACGGATGCTTTGCGGAGTATAAAAAGAATATGCTCGAATCTATGGCTGCCGGTCCACAGGACTAAGTCATATTCACCTCGGGGCATTGCCTTAGAATTTTAGATTCGAATACGAAATTACAAGCTGCATATGCAGCGGAAATGAGAGGAAACTATGAAGAAGAAGTTAGCAGCTGCAGCGGCAGTTATGACCGCACTGTTTTCTATGACAGGATGTGCGACAACAGCAGACGGTGCCGCAACTGGCGCAAATGGAGCAACCAGCCTGATTATGATTGTTGGCTATATGGTAATCATCATCGGTGTTATGTATTTTGTTGCAATTCGTCCTCAGAAGAAGGAGCAGAAGAAGCAGTCTCAGATGTTATCTGCACTTGAAGTTGGCGATATCGTTTTGACAACTTCCGGTTTTTACGGAACTGTTATCGACATTACAGATGATACAGTAATCGTAGAGTTTGGAAACAATAAAAACTGCCGTATCCCGATGCAGAAGAGTGCAATCGTAGAGGCTGAAAAGCCAGACGCTGAATAATCAAGATATAATAAAAGAGCTACTGACATACTAGAATGTATGCCGGTAGCTCTTTTTTATTTGCGCTTTCGTTCTTCACGTTTTTCTTTTTCAGCAGCTTTTGCTCGTTCATCAGAGGCATCCTGACGTCTTTTTAATTCATCAATGACACCTGTTACAACCTGCTTTTTCATGTATATATCATAAATCGTCATGCACAGAAACGTAAATAGCTGCAGGTAAGAATCTTGCTCATCATCATCGCAGGAAAAAGTTTCCTTTGAAGTCTCAAATTTATGGCGAAGATCGTCTGCAAGCGGTTTGATGCCATTATCTGCGTATGAAAAAATCTTACTATAAATTTCGGTAAAATTAGGAGAACTGTTTTCATCCCAGAAATGCTGTGTCAATGGCTTTAGCATAGTTTCAATATCGCTGATTGACAGAAAACTTTTCATATAGTAAATAAGAATCAACTGTAGGATATGATTTTCTGTGTATTTTTTTCTGACCGGAGAAGGAAGCAGGTTGTTTTTGGCGTAATTATTGATCATAGTTTTTGTTAAAACCTTATCCTCATCATAGCGCCTTGTAGCACCAAGGTGTGTATCCATAAAGGTTGTCACCTGATCCATGTAAAGGTCAATGTTCGGAATTTGATCAGCGTGTATATAGTCAAAAGAGCTGATTTTATCAAGCAGCTGTGAAAAAAGCTCATCGTTAGTCATTTAAAGCCTCCTAAATATTGTGTAGCAATGTTGACGTTCACAGGATGCGTGAACTGTAATAACTACATTATATCGTTTTCAAAACCAGATAGCAAGAGAAATTTTCAAAATCCTAGTGACAAACACATAAAGATACGATATAATAAAGTTAACAGGTTAACAAACATAGGTTTTTTTTAAGGAGGAAATGACTATGGGAGTAATTCAGAGATTTAAAGATATTATGTCAGCTAACATCAATGCTATGCTTGATAAAGCTGAGAATCCGGAAAAAATGATTGATCAGTACATGAGAAACCTTGAGGACGATTTAGGCAAGGTAAAGGCAGAAACAGCGTCAGTAATGGCTGAAGAAGCACGTGCAAAGAGAGCTTATGACGAGGCACTTGCAGAAGTTGAAAAGTATCAGAAATATGCAGAAAAGGCTGTTGCAGCAGGAAACGACAATGATGCAAGAGTATTTTTACAGTCAAAGAAGACAGCACAGTCTAAGCTTGAGGGCTTAAAGCTCACATATGACACGGCAGCAGCAAACGCACAGAAGATGCGTCAGATGCATGATAAGCTTGTAAATGATATTTCAGATTTAAGAGCACGTAAGGAAACCATCAAGGCGAAGGTAGCTGTTGCGAAGGCTCAAGAGCGTGTAAATCAGGTCGGATCATCATTAAGGGGTGTATCAAACAATATGTCAGCATTTGATCGTATGGAGGAAAAGGCAAATAAGATGCTTGATACTGCAAATGCGATGGCACAGTTAAATGAGTCTGCAGATACAAATGTAGATGATCTGGCTCGTAAGTATGATCTGGATGATATGGCAGGTACATCTGATATTGATGATGAATTAGCGGCACTGAAGGCAAAACTTAACTAACTACAAAAATAAGGAAGGTTGACGAGTATGGGATTATTTGGTGGACAATTTTCCAGTGTTGTAGAGTGGAAAGAATACTCGGATGATATTATTTTCTGGAAGTTTCCAAGCAGCGAGATCAAGAAGGGCAGCCGTCTGATTATTCGCCCAGGACAGGACGCGATCTTTATGTATAATGGAAGAATCGAGGGTATTTTCCGTGAAGAGGGAAACTTTGATGTTTCTTCCGATATTATTCCATTTTTATCTACACTGAAAAGTTTTACATTTGGATTTAACACACCGCTGCGTGCAGAGGTGCTGTTTATCAATACAAAGGAATTTACAGTAAAATGGGGCACAAAAAATGCGATTAATCTGCCGGTTCAGGGCTTGCCTGGCGGTATGCCAATCCGTGCATTTGGTACATTTAGCTTCAAGGTTTCTGATGAGCAGGTTTTAATCGACAAAATTGCCGGCATTAAGTCAGAGTTTAACGTAGAGGATATCAAGGAACGTGTAATGTCTATGCTTGATATGCTGATGATGAAGTGGATTTCAAAAGAAGGAAAGGATATGTTTAACCTTCAGGCAAATGCATACGACATCGGCAAGGGTATTGCATCAGATCTTGATATGGAGATGGTAAAGATCGGAATTGCTATTACAAGCTTTACGATTCAGAGCGTTTCCTATCCGGAGGAGGTTGCTAAGATGCAGCAGAAGGCGGCAGCTCAGTCCATGGTCGGAAATGTAAATACATATACACAGATGCAGATGGCAGATGCGCTTACACAGCCAAACACAGCAGCAGGCAATATGGCTGGTATGCAGATGGGTATGGCAATGGGTCAGATGATGGGCCAGATGATGAACGGCAATATGCAGAATAATGCACAGCAAAATCAGGCAGCTCCAGCTTCAAATGGTACTGTGCCGAAGTTCTGTCCGAACTGTGGAACACCGACAAATGGTGCAAGATTCTGCTCAAACTGCGGTACAAAGCTTGCATAATTACAAAAATATAAAAAAGATAATGGAGGGAGACTGTGCGTACAGTCTTTCTTCCATTTTTATGGAGGAAAAACGTGTCCGATATTTTACAGTCATTAAATCCAGTTCAAAAAGAGGCGGCCAGCTGCACTGAGGGGCCGCTTTTGATACTTGCAGGAGCAGGCTCAGGAAAAACGCGTGTGCTGACGCACCGTATTGCATATTTGATTGAGGAAAAGGGAGTAAATCCATGGAATATCATGGCAATTACCTTTACAAATAAGGCAGCGCAGGAGATGCGGGATCGTGTCGACCGCCTGGTTGAGTTCGGGGCAGAGAGCATATGGGTAGCGACATTCCACAGCTCTTGTGTGCGCATTCTGCGAAGATATATAGAACGTCTTGGATATGATAATCACTTTACGATTTACGATACAGACGACCAAAAGAGTGTAATCAGAAAGGCAGTTAAGGAGCTTGACCTTGATCCTAAGCAATATAGGGAAGGACCGCTGCTTGGTGTAATTTCAGCGGCCAAAAATGAAATGATTGAGCCACAGGATTTTGAAACACAGGCTGGCGGAGATTTTCGAATGTGCCAGGAGGCAAAAATCTATAAAGCATACCAGAAAACATTAATTGATAATAACGCAGTTGATTTTGATGATTTGCTTCTTTTGACAGTTCGTTTGCTGCGCGAAAATAGAGATATTTTAGAAGCGTATCAGGAGCGTTTGCGCTACATTATGGTTGATGAGTATCAGGACACTAATTCAGTTCAGTTTGAGCTTATTCGCCTGCTTTCTGGAAAATATCATAATTTGTGTGTAGTTGGAGATGACGATCAGTCTATCTATAAATTTAGAGGTGCAGACATTACAAATATTTTAAGCTTTGAGGAGACTTTTCCAGGTGCAAAGGTTGTCAAACTTGAGCAAAATTATCGTTCCACAAATAATATTCTCGAAGCTGCAAATGCAGTAATTGCAAATAATGCACATCGAAAAGAAAAACATCTTTGGAGTGAAAATGGAGAAGGAAAAGAGGTTTCCTTTATCCACTACGAAACTGCTTATGGTGAGGCAGAAGATGTAATTGACAAGATACAGACATCAGTTCATATGGGAAAGCATCAGTATCAGGACTGTGCAATTCTTTACCGTACAAATGCACAGTCACGCGCATTTGAAGAAAAATGCATTAAAAAGAGTGTACCGTATCGTCTTGTCGGTGGCGTAAATTTCTATCAGAGGCAGGAAATCAAGGATATTTTGGCCTACTTAAAGACAATTGACAGCGGACGTGATGATCTGTCTGTTACAAGAATTGTCAATGTGCCAAAGCGTGGAATTGGGCAAGTGACGTTAAATAAGCTGGCTGTCTATGCTTCTGAGCATGGAATGCGTTTGTTTCAGGCAATGGAGCAGGCAGAACAGATTCCTGGAATTGGAAAGGCAGCTGATAAGATAAAAGGCTTTGTCAATCAGATCATGGTATTTCGTGCGCTTGCAAGGGAGCTAGATGCAGCAGAGCTGATTGAAAGCATCTTAGAGCAGACTGGCTACTTAGAAGAGTTAGAAAAGCTTGAGGAAGATAAGGCACAGGCAAAACAGGAAAATCTTGATGAATTTCAGAATAAAGCAGCTGACTATTATGCAAATCATGATGAAGCAGCTCTTACTGACTTTTTGGAGGAGGTAGCGCTTGTGGCAGATATTGACAACATGGACAGTGAGGCAGACAGTTTAACATTAATGACACTGCATAGTGCAAAGGGACTCGAGTTTCCAGTTGTCTATATGACAGGTATGGAAGAAGGACTTTTCCCAAGCTACATGTCAATGAACAGCGGTGATCCGGGAGATATCGAGGAAGAACGAAGACTTTGCTATGTGGGTATTACAAGAGCAATGCAGCAGCTGACGCTGACAGCAGCAAAGCAGCGTATGGTTCATGGAAATATTCAATACAGTGCAATTTCGCGTTTTGTTAAAGAACTGCCGCAGGAAAAGCTTGACTGGAAGGAAGAGACATTCGGAGGTCTTTTTAAGAAAGGACCATCTATGACTGCAAACTCACTGTCAGGCAGTTTGTTTGGCGGTTCATCTTCTATGTCATCAGGCAGCTCATTTAGTGCATCACAGGGAAGTCAAACGGCAAAAAAGACAAACTATGATAATGTCTTTGATTTAAAGTATGCAAAAGCATTCTCAAGTCCAAAGCCAGATAGCCTTGACTACAAAGAAGGCGATAGAGTTTCCCATATCAAATTTGGAAAGGGAACAGTGCTTGCAGTCGAAGATATGAAAAAAGATTATCAGGTAACAGTTGAGTTTGATACAGCAGGCGTAAAAAAATTGTTTGCAGGATTTGCAAAACTTAAAAAGATTTAATAAAATTTATCTAAAACGACAAAGATAAAGCTAGTAATTTTACAGATCATATGGTATACTATTCTAAGATTGATCTTTAGAAAAAAGAAAGGATGGGTTTTATGGCAAAGTTTGATGATCTGCTGCAGGCAGTAAAGGTTCATGAGGTTCTCAAGTCTAAGGAAGAGAATGAGAAAAAGTGCAAATTTTGTTATGTGATTGCAGCAATCGCTGTAATTGCAGCAATTGCAGGTGCAGCATATGCACTGTACCGTTATCTGAAGCCGGATTATTTAGATGATCTGGATGATGATTTTGATGATGACTTTGACGACGATTTCTTCGATGATGATGACGAAGAAGAGGAGAAAGAAGACGAGGCTAAAGAAGAGGAATCTGATGAGGCTGAGGAAAAATCTGAGGATGAAGAGTCTGATGATGAGGATGAAGACTGATCTGACATCAATAGGTAAGTAAATAAAAATGATATCCCCGCCGCAAAACGGCGGGGATTTTAGTTCAAGAAAAGGAGATGTGTATGAAAAAAGGCGAGATTTATGAGGGTCGCGTGCAGGAGGTCCTTTTTCCAGACAAAGCGATTGTTGTGACAGATGAAGGGGAAACTGCACAGGTAAAATATGGCATCCCAGGTCAAAAATTACGTTTTCGTGTAAAGAAAAAGAGAAAAGAAAAAATAGAAGGCATTTTGCTTGAGGTATTAGAAAAGTCAGCTGATGAGACTGCCTGTCTTTGTGAGTGGGCAGGAAAATGCGGTGGATGTCTGTATCAGACGCTTCCATACGAAAAGCAGCTGGCAATTAAAGAAGCACAGATTAAGAAAATGCTTGATAATGGCGGCACCGATTATACATTTGAAGGAATAGTGTCTAGTCCTGTTGTAAGCGGATACCGCAATAAGGTAGAGCTGACATTTGGTGATTCTTATATGGGCGGTCCTCTTGCACTTGGTATGCATCAAAGAGGCAGCTTTTATGATATTGCGGGTATTGAAACATGTCAGATTATGACACCTGATATGCGTATGGCTGCAATGGCAGTGCTTGACCATTTTTCAAAGTTGAATATTCCATTTTATCATAGAATGCGCCATGAAGGTGTTCTTCGTCATTTGCTGCTTCGCTCCAGCGCTGCAACGGGAGAACTTTTAGTCGCTGTAGTTGCTTCTTCACAGGCTGATGCGTCTAATATGCAGCTTGCAGAATTGACAGAGAAACTTAAGGCTCTGCCATTAGAAGGCAGCCTTGCAGGTGTTTTACATATTACTAATGATTCACTTGCAGATGTAGTGCAAAGCGATCATACGGAAGTTTTATACGGCAAAGATTGGATTACTGAAAAGTTACTGGGACTTTCATTTTGTGTTACATTGTTTTCATTTTTTCAGACAAATTCAAGAGGTGCCGAGCTTTTATATCAGACAGTAAGAGATTATATTGGAGAAACAAATCAGAAGGTAATCTTTGATCTCTACAGCGGAACTGGCACAATTGCCCAGATTTTAGCACCTGTGGCAAAGCATGTGACTGGCGTGGAGATTGTTGAGGAAGCAGTAGAGGCAGCGCGTGTCAATGCCAAATTAAATGGACTTGATAACTGCAGCTTTATAGCAGGTGATGTGCTAAAGGTTGTTGATGATTTGACTGAGAAGCCAGATCTGATAGTGCTTGATCCGCCAAGAGATGGTATTCATCCAAAGGCGCTTCCTAAGATTATCGCATTTGATGTACCAACAATTGTTTATGTTTCCTGCAAGCCCACAAGTCTTGTGCGTGACAGAGAAGTATTAGAAGCAGCGGGCTATCGTATGGTAAAAGCAAGAGCCGTTGATATGTTCCCGGCTACTGGAGGAATTGAGACAGTCGCATTATTTCTTAAAAAGTAATAAGGAATCGTGCTTGTTTTCAGATGCTTGAGATGATATACTATCAACAAGATCAAAAATATGAGAATAAATATAAGGAGAAAGGAGAAAAGTATGGTAAATTATTCAGAAAAACCAGAATTGCAGTATCATATTCAGCTAGGTAAAGGTGATGTAGGCCGTTATGTGCTTCTTCCAGGAGATCCGAAGCGCTGTGAAAAGATCGCAGCTCATTTTGACAATCCAGTGAAGATGGCGGACAGCCGTGAATATGTGACATACACAGGCTATCTTGAAGGAGAGAAGGTTAGTGTAACGTCAACTGGTATCGGAGGTGCTTCTGCATCAATTGCAATGGAGGAGCTTGTAAAGATTGGTGCCGATACATTTATTCGTGTCGGAACATGCGGAGGCATGCAGATTTCTGTAAAAAGCGGTGATTTAGTGATTGCAACAGGCGCAATTCGTATGGAAGGAACTAGCCGTGAATATGCACCGATTGAATATCCGGCAGTTGCTGATTTTCATATGGTTCAAGCACTTGTACAGGCAGCAGAAAAGGGAAAATATCCGTATCATGTTGGTGTTGTTCAGTGTAAGGACGCATTTTATGGGCAGCATGAGCCAGAGACAAAGCCTGTAAGCTATGAGCTTTTAAATAAATGGGAAGCATGGAAGCGCTTAGGATGCCTTGCATCAGAGATGGAGTCAGCGGCATTATTTGTTGTTGGAAATTATCTTCGTGTGCGCGTTGGATCTATCTTTTTGGTTGTAGCAAATCAGGAGCGCGCAAAACTGAACATGGAAAATCCAGTTGTTCACGACACGGAGCTTGCAATTACAACAGCAGTGGAGGCACTAAGAGACATAATAAGAAAGGATAAAGCAAATGAGTAATAACAATATCCTGGTAATCGGAATTGCGGGAGGAACAGGCAGCGGAAAGTCGACACTTACAAAACAGCTTGTAAATCACTTTGGCGATCAGATTACAGTGCTTAAGCATGATGATTATTATAAGGCGCACGATGAAATGACATATGAGGAAAGAACACATTTAAATTATGATCATCCAAATGCATTTGATACTGAGCTTATGCTGCAGCATCTGCGTCAGCTAAAAAAGGGTGAACCAATCAATTGCCCGATTTATGATTACACAGTTCACAACAGAAGCCGTAATTTTCAGGTGATTTACCCGACAAATGTGATTGTCGTGGAGGGAATACTGATTTTCGAAAATAAAGAGCTCTGCAAGGAAATGGATATTAAGATTTTCGTTGATACAGATGCAGATATTCGTATTATCAGAAGAATCCAGCGTGATGTAATTGAACGTGCGCGTTCATTGGAGTCTGTGATTTCACAGTATATGAATACTGTAAAGCCAATGCACGAGGAATTTGTAGAGCCGAGTAAGAAGAATGCAGATATTATTGTGCTAGAGGGTGGTATGAATCTGGTAGCAATGGATATGATTAAGAATCGCATTCGCCAGCATCTGTCTACACAAACACAAGTTTAATATTTTTGCTTTCAAATGTAAAATAAAAGAAGAAATTTTGAGAAAAACACGTAAGGTGACTGTTGACGACACAAAAGCAACGTGTTACAATGAACAAGAATCGGAGCGTTATCAAAAAACGCAGCATCTAATAAGGAGGAGTCGACGATGAGAAGGAAACAACTTTTTGCCGTTTTGATGGCAGGTTCTATGGCAGCATCTCTTGCTGCTTGTGGCAAGACTGACACAAAGAAAACTACAGCAGCAACTGAGAAGAAGACAGAGGCAGCAACTGAGAAGAAGACAGAGGTAGCTACTACTGAGGCTAAGACTGAGAAGGCTACTGAGAAGGAAACCGAAGCGGCAACTGAGAAAGAAACAGAGGCAGCAACTGAGGCAAAGACTGAGGAAGCATCCAGCGAAGAGGCATCTTCTGAAGAGGCAAGCAGTGAGGACGTTTCCGCACAGGCAGAGACCGAGGAAGAGTCCAGCGAAGAAGCAACCGAGGCTAAGACCGAGGAAGCATCTAACGAGGAAGTATCTATTGAAGAGGTATCTTCAGAGGAAGCATCTAGTGAAGAGGCATCTTCAGAGGAAGCATCTAGTGAAGAGGCATCCAGCGAGGAAGCAACTGAGACAGAGACCGAGGAAGCATCTAGTGAAGAAGCATCTTCAGAGAAAGCATCTAGTGAGGAAGCATCTTCAGAGGAAGAGACCGAGGCAGAGACTGAGGAAGATATCGATGGAACTGGATTTAAGATCGGTATGGTTACTGATGTCGGTGGTGTAAATGATGGTTCCTTCAACCAGTCCGCATGGGAAGGCTTACAGAGAGCAGGCGAGGCATTCGGCTGTGAAGTTAAGTATATTGAGTCTAAGGGTGATGCAGATTATGTTCCGAATATCGAGAGCTTCTTAGATGAGGATTATGATCTTATTGTATGTGTTGGATACATGATGGCTGATGCTGTTCGTGATGCAGCAGAGCTTTACCCGGATCAGAAGTTTGCTATCATTGATGATGCTTCTAATGCAGATCTGGATAATGTAACATGTATGATGTTTGAGCAGGAGCAGGCTTCCTATTTAGTAGGTCTGGCAGCAGGCTATACAACCGAGAGCAATATCGTAGGCTTCGTTACTGGAGCAGCAAATGAGACAATGAATTCCTTCGGTTATGGTTACTGTGCAGGTGTTCTTGATGCAAACCCGGATGCAACTATCCTTCAGTACAATGCAAACAACTTCGGTGATGCAAGTGGTGGAAAGACTGCAGTAAATACCATGGTAACAAAGGGCGCAGATGTTGTATTCCATGCAGCAGGTGGTACTGGTATTGGTGTTATCGATGGATGCAAGGAAAATAAGATCTGGGCAATCGGTGTTGACTCTGACCAGAGTCCACTGGCACCTGAGACTATCCTGACTTCTGCTTTAAAGAGAGTTGATAACGCTTGCTACGATGCAACAAAGAAGACTATTCTTGGAACACTTGAGGGTGGTGTTGAGACATATGACCTGGCAGCAGGCGGTGTTGATATCGCTCCGACCACAGACAACCTGTCTAAGGATGTTCTTGAGAAGATCGAGAAGGCAAAGAAGGATATCATTGCTGGTGATCTGGTAGTTCCAAAGAATCAGGAAGAGTTCGAGGAGAAGTACGGCGACGTATACGAGCTGGACTAATCGGCAGATAATGCCATAACGAGGTGGCAGTGACATGGTCACTGCCATCTTTTTTGCACAGTAACTTATAAGTTACTGTGTGCAATTACGGCTGGGTGGTATCGTGATTAACTAAACAGCCAAAAAGAGGAGAATAGATTATGAGAAAAATATTTGCATCAATGACAGCAGTTTCAATGGCAGCAGCAGTAATGCTTGCAGGATGTGGCTCAAACAGCAGTGATAAGAAAACTACTACAGCAGCTTCAACAAAGGCAACAGAGGCAGCAACCGAGAAGAAGACCGAGGCTGCGACTGAAAAAGAGACAGAAAAGGTATCTTCAAAAGAGGCTTCTTCTGAGGAAGTTTCTTCTGAAAAGGCTTCTGAGGAAGCATCTAGCGAGGCAGCTTCTAAGGAAACAGAAGCAAAGGCAGATGAAAATGCAAAAGTCCGCGTTATTGATATTGACCTGACAAGTGAGCAGTATGCATTTGGCGTAGATAAAGAGCAGCCAGAGCTGTTAGAGAAGACAAATGAGTTCATCGCAAAGATCATGGAGGACGGAACATTTGATGAGATCTGTAATCATTACTTTGGCGATGGAGAGCCGGTTATGGTAAAGTCTGCAGAATATGATGAGTCTAAAGATCAGTTAGTTGTAGCAACTAATGCAGGTTTTGAGCCATTTGAGTATATGAAGGGCGAAGATTACTGTGGTATCGATATGGAGATGGCAGCACTTCTTGCTGATTATTTAGGCAAAGAGCTTGTAATTCAGAACATGGATTTTGATGCTGTATGTCTGGCTGTTGGACAGCAAAAGTGTGATATAGCAATGGCAGGACTTACTATTACTGATAGCAGAAAAGATCAGGTAACATTTACTGATTCTTACTATAATGCATCACAGAAGCTGATCGTTGCAGCAGATGATACGACGTTTGACGCATGCAAGACAAAGGAAGATGTAGAAGCTATCTTTAAGACCTTTGACAGCAAGACAAAGGTTGGTGCACAGAATGGAACAACAGCTCAGTTTTATGTTGAGGGAAGTGCAGATCTTGACTTTGCGGGATTTGATATGACACTTGTAGGATATAAGAATGCTTCCTTAGCTGTACAGGATCTTCTGAATGGAAACTTAGATTATGTCATGGTTGACGCAGCACCAGCAGCTAGCATTACGGCAGCAATTAATTCACTGTAAAGAATTAGTATAAGAATTAAATTTAGTAAAACAGGAGTAACAGGATGGGAGATTTTGGTCGTAAAATAGACCGTTTTATTGAGATTTTCGTGGAGCAGCGTGGATATGTCCGTGTGCTTGAGGGCCTTCAGAATACCGTTATGATCGCGGTAGTAGGTCTTTTGGTTGGTGCGCTGATTGGAACATTGATCGCTTCAGTAAGAGTAATGCCAAAGTATAAGCGTCTTCCGCGCGTATTGAATGGCTTTTGTAGCTTTTATGTGGGGCTGTTTCGCGGAACGCCAATGGTTGTGCAGCTTCTGGTGTGCTACTATGTACTGCTTCCTCTTTTGGGAGCGCATATGACAGGTGTGCAGGTATCTATGCTTGTCTTTGGCTTGAACAGCGGAGCTTATATATCAGAGATGATGCGTGCTGGTATTGAATCCGTTGATCCGGGACAGATGGAGGCAGGACGAGCTGTTGGTCTTAGCTTTTCGGTTACTATGATCAAAATCGTCATCCCACAGGCTGTAAAAAATATTCTGCCAACGCTGGGCAATGAATTCATTGCACTTGTTAAGGAGACATCTGTTGTCAGCTTTGTAGGTGCTGCCGATCTGTATGTTGCATTTAACTATATTGGAACAAACAGCTATGAGTTTATGGTACCATACCTTGTAATGGCGCTGATTTATATTGTGATTGTACTTTTGATCAGCCTTGGTATTAAATTAATGGAAAGGAGCCTGAAGAAGAGTGATAGACGTAATTGATTTGAGAAAAAACTTTCATGATCTTGAGGTTCTCAAGGGAATTAACTTTAAGGTAGAGAAGGGTGATATTGTTGCAGTTATTGGTCCTTCTGGTTCTGGAAAAAGTACATTCTTACGATGCCTGAATTGTATGGAAGACCCAACATCAGGAAAAATTATTTTTAATGGTGTTGATATTGCAGACATGAAGGTTGATATTAATATTCATCGCCGCCACATGGGAATGGTA
>ERZ831773.2084-NODE-2084-length-17649-cov-15.060759_pt1 | contig 17649 bp, 24 predicted proteins | sample MGYA00519696_ERZ831773 | MGnify/ENA primary metagenome ERZ831773 (study PRJEB31850, sample SAMEA3708720) | human gut metagenome | biome: human gut; feature: human-associated habitat; material: faeces | place: China | collected 2014 ...
GGTATAGGGGATTTTCCGTACATCATTTGCACTGCGCTATACAAATGCTGTACCGGAAATTGATGCCTTAAAACGCACTAGTCAATTAAAGCGCACTAGTAACGTTAAGTTTATTGGTGCGGCCTGATGCACCCCACAACATCAGGCCGCTATATCGAACAGGAGGAAACGTGTGGTTGATTACATTGTTATTATAACACGAATGGCTTTATTTGTCAAGAGGGGATTACGAAATAACAGCCTCTACCCGCTGAAAGAGAAAGTCCATTGATGACCATTCCAGAGCTGGTAACAAGGAATTTTTCTGGCGGTATTAACAGCTGTGTGCCGGTTGTTGCATCAATAGATACAACGTAACAATCGGCAACTGACCCGCCCAGCAATAAGATTGTTCCAATCCAAACCTCATTTGCGGTACTATCTGGGCTTGCCTGTATGAAAATATTTGCTTCAGTATAATTTGCAAAGTCATCACCCGGAATTCCGAGGTAGGGGGCTTGTGCAGTAATGCGCTTTAACATTTTCATTCTAGGGCCGATTAAATTATCAACGTAGGCTTTGTTTGCGGCTTCAATTTCTTTTAGCGGAGTTGGCACCAGCACACTCACGGCGTTGCCCATATCTACGGCAGACTTCGCGCCGCCGATTACAACGGAGCCACCGTCTCCCGTATCGATATTTACATGCCGCTCCGCGTGGATATCAACGATAGGTGCCTCCAGGTCGACCGTTCCCTTTCCCGCGGTAATGTCAACGTCCGTCCCTCCGTGCACCAGGACGTTCGTAGTTGCCTGATATGTCGAACTTCCAGTGTCGTTCACGTTGATGTTTTTCACGATAGTGTTTCCGGTGGTTCTAACGAATTCCGCGTTCGCAAGAACATTAATGTTCTGATTCTCCAGCGTAAACCCACCAGCAACGACCTGTGTCGCATGCCAAAGGTTACCGGCGTTGTCGACGTAGTATCCACCAAGTTCACCATTTGGGATCAGGTTCTCGCTATGAACATCCACCGTATTTTTGGTATCATCAACAGCGACCGTGATATAACCGCACGTCACACCGCCGGAGCTGCCGTGCGCGTCCACATACTTCTTTGTAGCAGGGTTCGCGTCCTCCACGGGTTCCGCCACTTTGGTTCTTGCGTTGACCATATCGACATCCACTTTATCGAACGTAGTTGGACCGTGGATATAGATATCCCCGGTCATAGCTACGGCGCCACCCTCGATATTCACAGCTCCGTTTTCGCTGGCGATGATTTCTACGCCAGTCGAACCCGTGATGTCAACGTGTTTGTCCGCTACTATCGCGATATTCTCCGGGGTATCAATTGTCACGTTCCTGTCGCCGTGCAGATTCATCACTTTGGTTCTTGCGTTGACCATATCGACATCCACGTTTCCAAACGTCGTAGGTCCGTTTATTTCAATGTTGCCAGCGATTGCCGTATTGCCCTCATACACCGCGACGCCCGCGGCGCTTTTGTCGAGAATGCTAACGCCATCGGTGCCAGTGACTAGGACCGTACCGCCGCTGCGGAGTTCAATACCACCCGTAGCATTCACCGCAACCGTCTGTCCAGCCTTGAGCACGACAGGGTTATTACTCTGCACCGTAAACGTTCCGTCAGCGTTCTTCACCACGGAATTCTGATCGAGGAAGAACAGCGGCCCCGTGAGCGTACCGCCACTTGTCTGAATATACTTGCTAGGATCGACCTTGTCGACCTGCTTCTGAATGTTGGCAATGTCCTCGTCCTGCTGCTTGAGTGCATCAATCATCTGATTGATATAATCCCGCATCTTGCTTAGCACTTCAAGGTAGCTCAGCTCATCCGAGAAGATCGTCGGCAGAACCGGCAGGCAACAGAATCCCAGCTTATTAGGAATGTCACTCATAAAATACCCCCCTTTACATAATTGCAATGCACCACTGTGACATTGCGTAACTGCGAATAACAGTGCTCCCCGTGTCGGACGCAAGTTTGATTTGCCATGCCTTGCCACCAGTCGCCGCGATAGGGGTCGCGGTAACGCTGATGCAATCGTCAAAGCTGATGACTTCAAATCCGCTCTTTTTGACAAGCACAACTCTAAACGTACTGTTCAATTTATCACCACACTTTCATAAACAGGTCTTCGAGTTCTTCGATGATCTGCAGGTCGATGTTCACGAACGTGCTGCGGTATTCCTTCAGTCGTGCCGCAATGGACGCGCCGCCATTCACACCGGAAACATGTTCCAGATATTCGTCCGTACTTTCTGCGTTTTCGTTGGACGTGTTAACATTCTGACTGTTTCCTGTTGCCTTGCTAGTTCCGCTGCCTTTTGCGTTCCCAGACCCATTGTTGGATACCATTCTAGCGTCCGTCAGATAGCGGTCATTCTGTAGGCCAGACAAACCACCCTGCGGAGTATCGCTGTACTTGTTGACTTCGCTCTCCGTGTTTGTGTTCGAGGATTCGGACGTGGTAGAGGAATCAGACTCCGAGGACGTCACACCCTGACTGTCAGTCTGCGTCTGTTTCGTACCCTTGCCGATTTTCGTTCTTGTGAGATCAACGTCATACAGCGGATTGAACTCCAGCAACTCCGACTTGTACATCTGATTGTAGTACGGCATGATCTCCGACAACTTCTGATTCAGCCGGAGTTTCCAAAGCCCCACGGTTTCCAGTCCAATTTCTTCCGTGTAGTAGGCTTTGAGAATCTTGATTTCAAGGGCAAGCCGGTAATTCTCATCAAAGATAGGCCAGTCTTCGGAGTTGAAGATTTTCGGTGCAGCCGCCTTAACGATTTCGTTAACCTTGCTATAAGGCTGTGATTCCGTATAGCCAGCTTCGACCTCGCAGATATAGCGCAGCTGCGTTGTGTAGTTACTCATCTTCTCCACCTCCGTCCTGCTCACCCATAAAGGATTCCGGCGTCACTTCCTCACGATAACGAACGGAAATACTTGTGCCGAACATCCGGTTAACCGCGTCGCATGCCTGCTCTCTCGCGATCAAGCCGGAGTATCTGCTTGCAATCGTGCCGCCCTGATTTGCCTGAATCTCCAGCGTGTTTACGCGTTCCTTCTTATCCGCGCCGTGATTCGCAATGCCAAGCGATTCGAGGGCGTCGTTCCAAATCGTCTGTTTGAGCTGCTGCAGAGCGGGTGCCACTAGCGGCGCACCAGTCATCAGCACTTTAACATTATCAGCTATTCCCTTTTTGCCAAATATTACCGGGAAGTTCCCTTCATACTGCTTATAGGCGTTCTTCAGGGAAAGCAGCGTATTGGAATCGGATTCGATGAGCACCGGCGTTTTCTGTGCGGATATGTTAACGTCAATCGTCCTGTCGATATCCGCAAGCCGCCTAGCGAACATTCTGCACATATTAAGGGAAGGGCTGTGCAGCATGTTATTATAGCAGATAACCGAGTCTTTGTTCGTTCGCTCTGCGTGATACGTTGACACGGTAGATTTATCCGTTTCGTTGACGGAGCTAACGCCGGGAGTAAACGCCCTGCGCCGGATCGGAATCTTGTACACGTTGAACGGGCCGCTAATGGTAACCGGGAGAGCCAGCATTCCGAGGACATCATCGTCAAAGAAAAGCGCAAGGCCATTTTTGAACAAGGTCAACTCAAGGAACCGTGCGTCCACGCTTTCCGGAAGATTGAGCCATTCGTACCGGGATAAGGACATCTCTAGCAGCCGATCATAATAAAAATTGTAGGTCAGACGATTAAATGAATCAGCCGCCAACCACGCTTTGAAGCTATCACCCATTAACTCACCACCTCACTATGTTCCGGATTCGTTGCACCGGGGGAGTTGTCGACGGAATAATCTCCGAAATGTACGGTAGACTTCCAGAATGTAATTCCCCGGTCATACACTTCACAAATTCGTTTTTCTGCGCTTGCAGGGATTGAACCATCAATAGAGCACCCGTTTGTTTTAACGTAGTTGTAGAATGGCCTTGTCCCGATATTCGGCTTTTTAACGGTGTTCGTGGCATAACCGTATTTGCGGAAATACATATCAACCCGTTCTGCAGCCTCTGCCGTTAGATGACGGATTCCATAATGGAAAGTCATCAAATGCGCAGCTGCTAACAAGTTGTTATTCCCGCCCGGCGTCCCGGAATCAGCCATCGTCGAGGCATCCCATCGACGAGCAGCAGCCCCGACGGCCTGTGTTGCACCCGCGACTGCACCGACATAATTCTGACTAACAGCAGACATTAACGCCATGAGTGCACCACCAATGAACTGAACAGCGTTAGCGCCGCCCTGCTGAGCTAACCATGCCTTGTATGTGTCGCTAGTCGTACCGCATTGCGGGTATCCGGATAACGTCATGCTTTCAGCGAAATTTCTACCTTGTACCGTTTTGAAATTTTCGGGAACAAGCATAACCGTAGGATTAGGCGAGTAATCCCCGATCAGCTGGAAATACAAATCATTCGAGGAAACGCCCGGCGTGAAAAGCTCCATCGGATAAACCTTTGTATTTCCGGTGTTGTTCGTCACCCACAAACCCCAGTACGGGTTTGTGTATAACTTCTTGCACTGCGGCGTGTAACTTTTCCGCACACCAGCCGTTGCAGATTCAAACGCTTCATTGTAATGCCGTAAGAATTGCAAGCGGTAGTTTTTAACTGTAGATAATGTGTCGGGTACAACTGCTCCAATTTGTGCGAATAGTTCGGGCACAAGCCCAAATGCCACAATTGAATTGGCATCCACACCTGCACCGGATAAATACGAACGGAAGGTATTCAAGCCTTGTTCTGTGAACGGCTGAGCATAGGCCCACAGCATTGTAGGCAAGCCACTGACAACGTGCGGGCTTGTACCATCAGCCCACCACGCCATCATCCACAAACTGGATAACTTTGTTGGGACTGTTGCGCCACTGAATGTGTAGCTGACTTCGTCATAATAGCTTATCGTGTATTCGTCAAAGCTAACAGGTTCCGGCACTAGGTTCTCTCCAATTTTATCAGTCAGCGGATGCTCACGTTCCACAAAAACGTCCCGGATTTCGTAATCACCCAACCACGTCTGAATGACATCGATTTCATAGGTAATCGTGGACGTGTTGTTGTTCACATATTCCACGTCCGTGATGAACGCATAGAATTTCTTTACGTTCCCGGCAGAATCCTTGAAGTTCGTATTTTGGAAAATCAGGTAATTGCAATCGTATAGGTTTTCTACAGGCAACTCGACCTGAATTCTCCCAGCGCCATATCTCTGATAACTCTGTGCATTGAGCGTGTATTTGATCCACTTGCTGAACGTTGCGAACTGATCCACCTTGCTCCCGAAATACATCGTATTCTTGTAGTCCGGCTCACACGGGCAATCCTTGATAATGTAAATCGTGGTATTCGGCACGACATATTCAGCCATTTTATCACCACCTTTTAAAATGGTGGAGGGGCAATGCCCCTCCGTTTACTGCTTGACGAGCGTCAGCGTGCTGTCGAGCACGACCGTGTTGTCAAGGCCGTTGACCAGCTTGTAAGTTGCGCCTGCCATCGTGGCGACCACGTCATACTTATAGCTTGCAGCCTGCGCGGACTTCGGCAGGATAATCGCGCCGTAAGGATGCACGGCAACCAGCGCCTTGGTCATCTGCTCCGTCTGCACCAGCTGGAAGTTCGATGCCTGCAGGCTTGCCGGATCGGCACCAGTCAGCGTGTACACCTTGTTACCAGCCTTATCCTGCGAGTATCCGGTAACCGTCAGAACGACATTCGCAGGCGCGGAAATCGTGGCACCATCATCGACGAACACGACCGCGTTGCTGAACGGGGAGCTGGAGACGATCTCCCATCGGTTGTAGAAATAGTTGTTGTACAGTCCGCTGCCAACGTAAGCCTCAGACATTTCATTTAACGTGTCGTAAATCTGGAACCATTCCGCATCGACGAGAATCGCCTTTACGTCACCCATCAGGCCGAGTTCTGCAGCGGTAACTTCTTCGATGTTGGTGCCAGCCGCGCGGATATCAGCAAAGCGGTCGTTGTCGAATGTGGTGAAATCGTCGATGAGAACGAGCCTGCCGAGGAAATCCGCCTTTTCCATGTGGAACGCCGCCGCAAGAACTTCGACGTCGAACTTCGCGTTATACTGCGCATCCATGAAAATGTACTGATCTTCACGCGGAGTGACGGTCGTCACACCCGCCGCATTGTAGTCGTTTTTCATGAACGTCAGCATATTGGACGTGCCACGGAATGCGGTTGCTGCGTTCTTAGAATCAGCCGCGTCGAACGCGACGGGCTTCACCTTGCCATGCGACACTGCCTTGATGAGCAGGTACTTGACGAGCAGGAAATCATCATATTCGGCTGCACGGATAACGCTGTCGATGATTCTGGAAATCAGTTCCTCAACACCGGAAATCGACGTAAACGCCTGACGGAGGTCTTCGCGCTGAACCGTGACCGGATACTGCACCTTCCAGTTGATCAGATGGAACGCGGAACGAACATCCGGGATCGTACGCTTGAGTTCACGGGAAGCCGCCTTCTCAGGGGAGAAGTCACGCGCTTTCGCGATCTGCACGAACACTTCCTCGACCGTCTCGCCGGTTTCAAGGAAGCCCTTCTTGAACATCCGGTACGGGTTGTTGAACGTGGCGGATCGGATTCGGACAAGAGCGATCTGATTGACAAGGGCGCTCAGGAATTCGTTGGCAAGATTCGGGTATCCGAAGAAGACGTCACCAACCTGTCGGACGTCGTAGTTCGTGGCAACTTCGGGCACCTGATCCTGATATTGCGCGGACGCATTCGCGCGAATGGTATTCAGGATATCAATCGTGGAAGCGTTCAGGGTGGACACTGCAATTTTTCTAGGCATTAAATCATTCCTTTCATAAAATTATTCAGTCTTGAACAAGTCCGCATACGACCGGCGCTTCGGCTCCGGGTCAGGTTCCTGTTCCGGGTCGGGCTTATCAGGCGGATTGTAAAAGGCGTCTCTGTATTTCTGTCTCCATTGCTTATCGTTGTCTGCAAGCTGCTGCTTGTAGTCAACATTCTCAGCGCCTGCATCAAGAGTGTCGGAGACATCTTGCAGAAATGCAAGCGTATCGTCGGAAGTATCATCATTCGGAATGAATTTCTTCAAGCCGTCAAGAACTTCCTGCTTTGTTTTGATTGCCACAGTGTTACCTCCTCATGTCCAAGCATTCATGGGCATCCAGATTTTCAGTTTTCGGGTCGTCGGTGTAGGCGTGGGAGGATGCCCCGTGAAATATTCGTACCAGTAAGCGGCGTTGTCGCAGCGGTACCGATATGAACTCGCGGCGGCCCAGTCAGCGGGTTTTTCGTAGCACAACTCAAATGCGCCTGTAAGGTTATCAAGCGTAATTTGGCTACCACCCACATAGCCCAGTTTGAACTGTTCGAATGTGATATAGTAGAAATTGCGGATATCAACCCCTATTTCAGTGAAATTATCATTGTAATAGTCGAAAAGCCCGTGTGACCAATTCTGCGGAATCGTGTCCCGCATATAGGCCGTCTGAGCGGCGCCGTCCAGTGGACTGCCGGGACGATCTGCGAAATTAGGCTTATATCCGTCCGCTGCGTATTTGGTTGAGTTGGTGCTGTTAATGTAGGTATTTGGCGGGGTAAAGCCCGGAATTCCGTAGCCATGTTTATCCGACGTTGCCCACTCAGAGAACTGTGCTACCGTCGGGATATTATCACCCTCCCAACGCCAAGGGTTCAACCCCGATTCACCGGCGCCGTTTCCAAGCATAGCCGCGATAGCCCCGATAGACCAACCAGCCGCCGCCATAATGTTCGCCATCTCTGTGGCGTTTTCCAGCCCTTCAGTGCTTGTGCGGGAATAAGCCCCCGTGGCTTTCGCATGCCATGCCAAGTCTTTTCACCACCTTTCTTTTACGGGTTCGATTTCACAACGAACGCCGGATAACCTGCCGCGATCAGCTTTTCTTTCATAGCCTCCGCATAATCGCGATTTTTGAATGCCCCGACCTGTACACGGTAGATTCCCGGTTTGCCGGGGGTATCGCCCTCTTTGTACTTCACGCCAAAGCAGTCACACACCCCTCTTGCAATGGCGTCCGCAATCACGTCGAGATTGTGAACGATCCAGTTTGCTACCATAGGCACGTCATGGAAGTCGACCTCGACATAAACCGTAGGCGCGTGCGGCGCGTGGATTTCGTAGAGCTGCGGCTGCGCGGAAATGTTGGAACTAGTGCCGGGAGTAACGGCGTCGAGCTGTTTGAAAATCTTCTTGCTATACTCATAACCGAGCTGGCCTTCAACAGTTCGCATACACATTACTCGAGTGCCGGACACTGTGCCATTAAAAGCATTGCTGTGCAGCGGAAGGTGCAGGTCTGCACCCCATGCGTCAGATTGATTGCACTTGTTTGCCAAAGTGCTCCGATGCACGATCTTTACCTCAAATCCGCACCGCTGAAGGATCGGAGCCAGCTTTTCCGCAAGCAAACCCATTTGTTCACCTTCGTTCGTGGTTCCGCCAGCATAGGTGTTTTCAAACTGATCCGAGGGACTAAGAAAAATTTTAGCCATGGTTCAGCTTATCAACGAGCTGCTGCATCACCAGAGTGTTGTTCTGGATTGCTTTGGCAAGTTCGGAAATTTCAGCCTTGTGCTTTTCCTGAATGCCCTTAATGTACCAAAAGCACATTAAGGAAACACAAATGGGAAATCCGACCTGCGTGATAATGTTAAGAACGGTCTGAACGTTAATAGCCTTTCACCTCCTTTAATGTAATGGAATCCTACTATCATTATATCACACGCGTGCGATTTGTCAATTGACAAAAGGCGCGAATGTGTTATAATAATTATAGGTGGTGTATTTGTATGGCGTACTACGACGGAACAAAACTGCTATCGATGCAGGATATCAATGGCAAGCGCCCTGAAATCTATTTGTGCACGACGAACCGAACCGGCGGTAAAACCTGCTATTTTTCGGGTATGCTTGTACGTCGCTTCAAAAAGACGCGTGAAAAATTTATGCTCATCTACCGCTACAAGTATGAACTGGAGGATTGCGCAGATAAATTTTTTAAAGATATCAGAGGCATTTGGTTCCCAACAGACAACATGACGTCAAAGCCCATGGCGGTTTTTAAAAAACTTTTCTTGAATGACGTGGAATGCGGATATGCGGTATCCGTCAATCAGGCGGAAGCTGTCAAGAAATATGCACACCTGTTTTCTGATACCGGGGCTATGTTCATGGACGAGTTCCAGAGCGAAACAAACACGTATGTCCCGAATGAAGTAAAAAAGTTTATTTCTATTCACGCTTCTGTTGCACGCGGGCAAGGCGAACAAGTCCGTTATGTTCCGGTTTATATGTGCGGGAACCCGGTTAGCCTGCTCAATCCTTATTATATCGAATTAGGCATCTCCGAACGCCTCCGAAAGGAAACACGTTTCCTGAAGGGCGACGGCTTCGTGTTGGAGCAAGGTTATGTGGATTCCGCAGCTGAAGCACAAAAGGGAAGTGCATTCAACCGGGCGTTTGCAAAAAACGAATATGTCGCCTATGCAGGTCAGGGCGTTTACCTGAATGACAACGTCGCGTTCATCGGTCGGCCGGAGGGCGTTAACAGGTATATTGCAACGCTCCGGTATTGCGGGAAAAATTATGCGATTCGGGAGTATCCGCATCTAGGCTTTATGTATTGTGATGATAAAGCAGATGATTATTACCCTGTCCGCATCACGGTAACCACGGAGGATCATGAAGTCAATTACGTGATGCTCAGGCGTTCCGACGCAATGCTTAGCCAGTTCCGATATTTCTTTGAGCTAGGCGCCTTCCGTTTCAAGAATTTGTCTTGCAAGGAAGCCGTCCTAAAAGCGCTTGCATATTAAATAGGTATCACCGGAGACTATACGCTCTGCTCTGCCAGGATCACACGGCTGAAATTACGCCGCCTGGACAGTTACGGATATCGTGAATCCCTTTGTGTAACTCTCCGATTTTGATACGGCTCCCACTTATGTGGGAGCCTTATTTTATTGAATCGTTATTAGGTCGCAGATCACTTTATCGAGCATATCAAAGCAATGCACGATCTGCGCGATTGGCGCGAGATTCTTAGTGCATCCAGATGTTAATTATAACATATATGCGTCTTTGATACGTTTTCGGATTTCTTCAAGTCTCCTAATGAGTTCGTCATTGTTCATAGTCATACATCCTTATTCATCTTCCCTTTCTAAATCCCGCAGGATTCCACGGATGATCTGCATGGCCATAGTCGTAAAACCGGCGGCTTGAAACATGTCTCCACTGAATACCATCGTGTTAGCTCCATTGATTGCTTTTCGTAGTTCGTCCAGCCTCTCGCGTAACTCCGTTTTATTCATCTTCGCTGCTCCTTTTCGCATAGTTGAACAGAGTACGTGCAATCAGTTCCAGAACGTATTTCTCGTCACAGCAGACAGCATATGCAATTGCGTCTGCTTCAGCAATCGATCGAGTACAGCTTTTAATTACGTTCTGCTTCAGCATTTCCATTTTCTTCGTTCTGATTTCCTCCACGGTTTTCACACCGTTGACATTTACAATCTTTACCTTCATTGTTATACCCCCTTAATATATTCAGCTCTGATTTCTTTGTAGCTTTTCATTTCCAAAGTGGTCATACTTGTCACGTAGTTAAGCAAGTCGTACCAAAATGGAAACTGATGCTCCACTTCACTCCCGTCCTTGCATACGACGGTTAACTTAAACTGCATTCGCACGACGTTTCACCTCCATCTGTTCCCGCAAAATGCATTTTTTAACGGTTTCGTCGTCAAGCCCTAGGCATTCACACAAAAAGTAATACCAGTCAGACTTGAAAAATTGTGCCACCTCCGTTCGATTATGTGAACGGGCATACATAGACTTGTTACCGCGCTCTTTACTTCGAGGTTTCAACTCTTTGCTGCAGCGGACGTAGTCTTGCACGCCTACCTGAATAATCGCAACGGCTAGCCGTTTAGCCTCTATGTCGGTCATTGTTATCACCTCATTTCATATGTTGTCGCACACAACAGCACCCCGCCGGGAATCGTTCGAGGGAGCAGCTTGCCGGGGACGGTTAAGCCTAGTTTAAAATCCGTGATCTCTCGTTTCTCACGCAAGAAGGCAAGCTCTTCCGGCCGGTACTCACTTTCGGGGTCATCTTCCGTTGGCTTCCATCCCTCAACGGATTTCAAAAACAGCTCTTTGCAATGTTTCGGCATGCCCGCGCACTTCACATCGTAAAACGGTTCGTCAATGACTTCCCCATCCTCGGACGTGACGTGCTCTATGTACGTTTTCTGCCGGACAAATAGCCCCATATCCCATCCACTTTCCAGCTTCCAGCAACAAAAATCACGGTCGTGGATTTTCATGCCGCGAACGGCGTCGCGCGGGATATCCATGTGGCAACTGTCGGTATCAGCATAGATAAAACCCGGCTCGTCTGGACCATAATAGTTGGCCTGCGCCGCCCGAATCGTGAAACAACGTGCATAACTTGTGATAGCTGCGCCTACGGGGATATACCCCGGCTTTTTGTCGTGGGCCTCTACTATGGTATAGCCGATACTGCGATCCGGTTTCTGGTATGCGACCTTGAAACTACTATCATCTCCAGCAGCTAACTTGCCATACAGGTTATTAAGGTACAATTTAGCTAGGGTACGTTTCGCGCCTTTTGATTCTTTTTTGATTTTGGCGTACTTGTCGATGTAATCATCAAACAAGCCCTTTGCCGCGGTAAAATAGCAGCCGTCGAGAATCTCAAAATCCGTTAACTCGTAATGCTCTTGCAGCAGACGGAAATCCATCTCTGTAAGCGTCAACTCTACAATAGCTTTCCGGCGTTCCCCGTCGGGTGTTGTTATCCATTCACACATTTCCCCTGTTCTGCGGTCGTACACGTCTGATGTTTTGAGGGATTCTGTGCCACGATACCAGAAATTGCCTTTAATCTGCACAAACGGCAGCTTATCAGGCTTTATCCGAAATCGCGTGCGGATTCTCACATAAAAGAAACTGTAGCTTGCTTGTGCTGCCGGAGGTATGAGATTCCCCCGCCAAAAGGTTGGCATGCCTATAGGATATTTGTTTCCTGACATGCTGTGCATCATGCTAGGATACAGTGAGTTGACATCTGCCGTCGTGCCGTTATGATAAACGATATTACGCTTTTCCGGTACGACATAGCACCAGCCGCCACGGTATGCTTTGCGGATATAGGCGTCCATCGTCTTAGCGCCGTATACTTCGGGTAGCGTCTCTGCCGTCAAGTCCGGGAACCACTTTTTATAAAAGGGATAGCCGACTATTTTTTGATATTCAGACAGACAGCAGCTTCCAATCGTGAGTTTCAAGTGCCCATCAGCAACCATGATTTCAAGTGCTTCCTTTACGACTAACACGTCATTTGCGATATATTCACGTTCTTCCGGTGTGATCTCGCAACCGGGGTATCGGAAACCCTCATACTCCATGTCTAATTTTTGGTGGGCCGTGCCGAAACTCTTGCCGATCTCTTTGACAGAGAAGGGGAGGAGCTTTAGACTGTCCCGAAATTCTATAAATCTGCCGTCGATTTTGACACAGATTGTATACCATGCACCCATGTCAGAAATGCTATATCGAATTGTTCCGTTTTCCATGTCTTTTTGTCTCTGAAAACGCACCTGATGTACATCTTCCACATCATCAACTGCTTGCTTGTACCCGGCTTGAATCAATAGGAAGTCTAGCCAGAATGCGCCGTCAAATTTTAAGTTATGGAAATAGCAGACGATATCCCCTGCTATCTTACGCAAACCTGCCCAGCAGTCCGCAATGCTGTGATAGATTTCAACCGACTCTGTAAACAACGGGACAATGGCAGCCGCCCAAACGGCGGTATCTTTTTGCCCCTCATAGACGGTTGTCTCAAAGTCCCCGACCAAAAAGGTCTTAGCCCGGCTTTTCAAACGGCATCACACCACCACCCCGTAAAAAGTCATCCATGCTAATGACGCCACCCTGCACCCTTATCATATCGCTGGCACCTGTCGTGATCTCAAGCGTTGTGTCAACCGGTGCACCGCGCTCCGCGTCATAGTATCCACTAGACACCCCTCGCACGGCGTATTCATTGCTAAAACTTGATCCGTCAGCAGCCGTGTAATACTCGGCTTCTTCTGCAAGTGTTTCAGCTTTACCCGGCGAGTAATCCGCAATATTCGCGTCTTTTCCCATGATGAGACGCACAAAACGATTCAGATTAAACCGGGCTTCTTCAGCTGTGTGATAGTATTTGTAAAGCATCTCGTCTATGATCTCTTGCAGCTCTACACCATTGTTTTGGATTCTTCTGGCTAACTCGGCTGCCCCTAATTCCGATTCAGCCGCATTCAGTACTCGCTCGAAAAAATTGTGGTATTGAATGGCTGTTTGCTTTGCGACATCGTCCCAACGATAAGACGGTGTAAAGGCTATTAGTGGGTCTTTTAGATTGCCGATGATATTTTGATAACCGGCGGCGCGTGCTTCCTGCCGTGCTTGTTCTGCTTCCCGCTTCGCTACTGCCTTTTGCGCTGCTTTGGATGCTCGACGTTCGGCTGCGCGCTCGGCTTGTGCGTTGCGCCGGGCTTCCGCGCGTGCCATGCGTTTATACGCTGCACGCATAGCCGCTTGATAATTCTGCTTTTTACCGCTGACTGTAATCTGCCCGGATTTTGTCGGCATCCACTTGCCGCCACGCTGCGGAGACGCCGGGACTTGATTGCCGCTATCATCCGTGTAGTATGCCCGGCTATACAGTTTTTCCGGCGTCAGCTTTTTCAAGCGCTCAACGTCTCTCTTCGTTGGCTTTGCCTTTTGCTCCGGGATATCGGTTAAAAAGGTAAAGCCGCGCTGTTCTGCGGAGCGCATAAAACGTTCAATACGACGCAACTCTTTATTATATGGTGCCAAATTTTTCGGCGGTTTCGGAGTCGCCATATCATCACCCCCTTATTTAGGATTAGGCCCGGCTGTTACACCGGGCCTTGTGGATTTACTGTGCGTCAGGGTCGACAGGCATGACGCAATCGGCAATATCGGTCGAGAAAGTGGGCTTTTCGCGGCACAGAGAACATGTGATGAAGTCCTTGCCTTTGTAATTGTTACTGGCCTTTCTGTAGACCTTGATGGTGAAGCCACTGGTAATCCCGGCATCGCTCAGCTCGGCAACGATGTTCTCCAGCTCGCGACGGAACGTCGCGCCGCCACAAACGAACTTGCGGCCGTCCGGATCGATCACAACGCACTTTTCGTAGTCCTTGTCTTCGGACTTCTCGTTGTGGATTCCGAGGATCAAGTGCTTTTCGTACTCGATCACGACCGGCCCCTGCTGCGTCGCATCGTCAAGGGGAATCGCATCCCCCAAATCCTTGCACATGACGCGCTCGTAGGCGTCAAATTCTCCGTTGGACTCGATGATCTTGCAGGTGTAATTCTGGTTAGCCATAATGTTTTTCCTTTCTGCTAGTTTATTGAGATAGCCGCTCTGTTATTATGTAAAGTGGTCAGACACGTTTACAACTTATTTAAGTTTTGTTTAAGTATCCGTTACACTGCGATTGCCGTCACGGCAATCATAAATCTCCGCATGTGCGACAAACTCCGGAATGCTCATCCTATAGATATGCGTTTCCGGCGGCGCGACTTTCACAACCCGCAGCGGTTGAATGTGCGGCGGGAGCTGCGGACGAATCACGCGCAGGCGCTCAAGGTCGGTTTTACTCCCGGCCGGAATTGTAACAGTCAGAGCTTGGACCCTGCCGCTTTGTTCGTTTGCTGCGCTGATCGTCACGTCTTCTGTGGTGATCGTGCGCGTTATGGACGGCTTGCGGGACATTAGGCTCCACCCCTTTCCATCATCCCGATTAGCAGGGCCGCGAATCCCGTGGCGGCTGCTGCAATACCTAGTGTATGCAATAATGCAAACGTGATCCTGTCAAACACTGCCTTAGATACAAATGTGGGTGCAAATGCAGAGCATGTTACGGATATCGCAATCAATAACACAAGCGCTGACAGCCCTACAACGGCCCATAGAATAACGTTCATTTATCTGCACTCCTTATGCCTGAATACGTAGTCCGTCCGAATCATATGTTATGCAAGATTGCGGCATATTTTCAAGCCTTAGCGGCGTTAACCGCAATGGTCGCGAAAACTCACCTAGGCACATAAGCCTATCATACAACGCTTTATTTTCGCGCAGCACATTCGCTGCTTGTCTCTTCAGGATGTCAAACGCGTACTTAACGCACCGATCAGCAATCAACTTATACGCTAAATCTAATGTTTTTGTATCATCAACGTCAGTATCCCATGCTAATCCAGTTAATAGATCAACGACACGCCATTGTTTCCGCCCGTTTTTTTCTGCACGATAAATCCCGATCGGCAACTGATGCCCGTTCAGCATCTCCAACCCGTACAGATAACCAGAAACACGACTCACATATTTCATCGATAGGCCATCCACACCCGCTACAAACCCGTAGCGCCACACTAAAAACTCTTGTTTTTTCATGGCTGATTCCCCCATTTCAGTTAATAAACATCTACCCACTTTGTGCGGCCGGTATGCCGTTGATACTCACCAAAGGCGGCAAGCTCCACGCGGCCGTCAAGCAAACGAATGTAAATATCCGGGACTCTCAGCCGTCCGAGATAATAGCGTTTACGTGTTGCCCACGCTTTCGCCGCTTTTATGCTGTCTGTCTCAAATAGTATCCTATCCATTTCGGATCCATGCTGCACAACAAAATATGTATTCATTTTTCGTTTCTCCTATTCCTTTCGTTTTTGTTTTCGGCCTACCTCGTCAGCGCGTCGTGGCCATTCGACGCGGACGCCCGGAACGGGCGTTTCGGCTTCAGAATTCGAATGCCCGGAGCTTCTTGATAAGACGGTGGCACTCGTCCGCATATTCATAATGCGGTGCAGCGATTTCTTGTTCGCCGGTATGCCACAGATGATCAGCATACATCCCTTCATGCTCTTCCGTTTGCTCAAGAGCATACAGGAGCATTTCGACATCTTCATGAGTTAATACATTATTGTTTTTCATTTCTATTATTCCTTTCGTTTGTTCTATCTTTGTGACTTTATTCTATCACAGACTCATCTAATTGTCAAGACTCGTAACGCGTCATTTACGAAAATTTATCATCTTTTTTCCCACGGTTTGCGGTCTATATCGATATGGCAGGGCGTTAGCGGGCGCTCTGCCCGAAATGCCTTTAAGGCTGCTAGAGCTTCCCATCGACCTTTCCCGTCCCACTGCTGACGGGATAATACAAGCGGCTTGATACTCTTATCAGAGTACACCCGGCGCAACTCCATAACGTAATAGATGCCGTTGTAACGTGGCTCCCGTGTAAAATATAGTTCCTCTTGATAATCCGATACAAGTATCTGTTGCGCACGGGTATACAATTGTGCTAGATAGCCCCGCGCGTCGGCTGCTAGGCTTTCGGCCTGCGCGATAGCGTACCGCGCAGCCCGCTCCGCATATTGCAGCGCGTCAAGATCGTGGAGTTCGTCCGGGTGCGTGGCGTACCACGTCACCCGGTGTTCTTGTGGGCGGCTCATGCTGTCAGAGCGGCGCGGCCTGCGCCCGTAAGAAGTTCCGCGCCGTACTTGCTGCGGATTTGGTCAAGAGTTTTTTTCCCGTTGCCAATGGGCGCAGCGTCTGCCGGGTGCCAATACCACGCCTTTTTCCGCGATGCAAAGCAGAATCCAGCGGCGCGGAGTGTCGCGCGATGCGGGTACGTGTTGCCCGTTACCCACAGCCAACACCCGCAAAGCTCTATGATAATACCCTGCAAATGCAGAAGGCTCTCCACGGCTGCGCGGTATGCGTCCGGGGTTTCACCCGCGTGCGGCGTTCCTCGCTTGAGTTCGTCAAAGCGCAAATCATATTCATTGTTTATTGCTTTCATCGTTTCGGCGTTCCCGCCAACGTCGGGATGATGCAGCTTGATCAAACGGCGATACTCCGCGCGGAGTTCGTCCAGATTTTCGCACTTGTTAAAATATGTCATGTTCGTTTCTCCTTATTGTATTGTTTTCCGGCCTGCCTCGTCAGCGCGTCGCGGCCACTCGACGCGGACGCCCGGAAACGGGCGTTTCGGCTTTCAAAATATGAAATCGCGTAACCTTGAAATTACCCGGCTACACTCTGCCGCCTGTTGATTGTGGTACGCCGCCGTATCGTTTTCCCCATCGTTTTCAGCTTTTTCCGCCCGTTCCCTTTCATCCATTGCCCTCTGCGCTAAAGCCGTTAAAATAGTTTCAACGTCCCGATAAGTCAAAATGTTTTCTTTTTTCATTGTGTTTTTTCTCCTTTGTTTTGTGTTTTGTGTTTGTTTTGCTGGACTACGCCCACATTATAACCGGTTTTCCGCACTTTGTCAATACCCGTAACGCGTCATTTACAAAAATTTTTGAAAAATTCTCAAAATCGGCATTGTATCCCGCGGCAGATGTGATACAATATAATTGTAGTTGACTGTATCAGCGTTACAACGGACAGCCACCCCGGCAGGAAGCCGGACTAAATATAACGTGACATATCCGTAATG
>ERZ831773.2098-NODE-2098-length-17553-cov-3.075380_pt1 | contig 17553 bp, 14 predicted proteins | sample MGYA00519696_ERZ831773 | MGnify/ENA primary metagenome ERZ831773 (study PRJEB31850, sample SAMEA3708720) | human gut metagenome | biome: human gut; feature: human-associated habitat; material: faeces | place: China | collected 2014 ...
TACGAACATATTTATACCTATTGTACAATCCTCAGGATAAGCTACACAAGAAATAGTTTCATTATCTTTTTTTATGTTTTTCAATCGTATCATAATATTTTCTTGCCTCCCTCGAATAATTATATTCTTTAGATGTCATTATATGTGCCTCACTTTGAGGTATCCCTAAATCTACAAGTTTGTTTTCCATAATTTCATGTTTAAGTAATATTAAATCATGTTGTTGAATGTTTTTACCATCTATTAATCTTTGCCATGATTGAGCCATTTCATAACTTGCGTCAAAATCTTCTAATTTTCCTCTACCTAAATCATGTTTCTCCATAAATATAAAGTTTTTTATTCTTTGTATTTCATTTGTAGAGTATCCTGTATTAGATGCTATTCTGGCAACATCAGTTGTCATATACCTTACAGATTCATAATACCTAACAGCGTGTCCCTCTGCCCTTTTACTATACGGATTTAAAGCACCACTTATACTACCTGTATTTATTATACCACGTTTTTCGGCATTTGCAACATATTTTAACGCATTTTTCTGTTCGTCCGACAAACTGTTTTTCCATTCGTCAAACGTCATACTTCCGTCAACCTTATAATTTTCGCCAGTGAGCGGATCGCGTGCAATACGACTCGTCAAATTCACGTCTGCCATAATCGTAACGCACCGACAACGTGGGTGTATCGGTGGGAAGTTTTCGCCCTCAACAGCTTTGTCGGTATCAAACACGCTACCGTCAAGACTTCCGCACCTGTCACACGTCAATTCAGACAGTGCCGCTACAAATTGATATTTCTTTATGCCGATTTCCTCATAAGCCATCTTTTGACCTTGATTCATAAAATGTGCCGTTTCACTCCGTACAAGCGTTTCGGCTGATGTTCGTATTCCGCCCGGTGCAGTGTCCTTGACATATTCAACCAATCTGTCAGCCATACGACTTACACTGTGCCCGATTGTAATACCGTCCTCAATCGTTTGTCCGACTGCATTTATAAATCTGTCATTATGTATCCATACTCTTTCACTGTAATTGTGACCGTGCCACGGCTCACTTAACACTTTATTAACCGCCTTTTGCGGTACAAGTGAAAAATCAATACCTCAGTTTAAACCTTTGGCGGTATTAAATATATTCGTGTAGTATGACGTTTTAACCGCACTGTCATACAGTTTCTTTTGCTCCTTAACAGCTTCATTTGCCACACGTCTGAAATAGATATATACATTCCGTTTCCATCCTCATTTTATGTTACATTTAAATATGTATTGTCAATAAGTTTCACAACAATTTTTCCTTGCGATTGTTCCCATTTCGTCACTTTCGCAATATTTCTTGATCTTGCCATGAATTTCACCTCGTTTTTGTTACTTAACAGGAATGTCCTTATTTTGTAGATTATTCATCAACTTTTTTTATAATTCTAAAGCAAAGTTGACAAATAGTCTACATTATGATATATTAATAATGACAATAAATGTTTAGACAGGAAGTGATATTTTATGGAATTATATAAGAGAATAAAAGCACGCAGAGAAAAACTCGGAATGTCACAAGAAGAACTTGCAACTAAGTTAGGTTATAAATCCCGTTCAACTATAAATAAAATTGAAATGGGCAAAAATGATATAACTCAATCAAAAATCATAGCTTTTGCCAATGCACTTCAAACAACTCCAAGCTACTTAATGGGACTGGACGAACACGAAACGGAAATATATACAGATGATAAATTTCCAAATCCGAATATAACAGAGGACTACACAACATTCCCCGTTATAGGTGACATAGCGAAAGGATATAATCATATCGCTATTGAATCATGGGACGGAGATAAAGTCGATATTCCTAATTCATATTTAAAAGGACATACTCCGAAAGATTTCTTTGTACTGTGCATTAAGGGTGACAGTATGTATCCTCAATATCAAGACGGCGATAAAGTATTAATCTTACGTCAAAGCACCGTTAATTATAGTGGTGATGTCGGAGCAGTGATATACAATGACGAAATATCAACATTAAAAAAAATCGAGTTTGTAGAAGATGAAGATTGGTTGAGGTTAGTTCCTGTCAATCCGAATGTTCCGCCAATATTAATTGCGGGTGAAGAATTAAAACACTGCCGAATAATGGGTGTTCCTAAATTGTTGATTAGAGAAATGTAACTTTAATTTGAAAGGTATGCCCGCCTAACTGCAAAAATATAGCTATTAAAGAAAAACTTTAATGACGTTGTTGATGCTATAACCGATTGACGTTGAACAATATCTAAATTACTTTGTCAGCTGAGATTATTCCTCTGACTATTAGGAGAAAACAATGCAAAATAAAACAAAACTATTTAAAACAGCAATATGTATTATAACCACGTTAATATTAATTTTCGGGACTATTCCCTGTGGTGCGGTTTTATCGGACGAATCAAACGCACCAACTTACACAAATCTTGTTGTATTTATGAAATTTTCTGACGAGGACGAATTTATCAACAACACTTATGCCGACACAACTGTCCGCAACATTTTAGACAATACATATAATAAAAGTGTATATAATGTCGCTGACTATTTCAAAACAGTAAGCGGCGGGAAAATGAATATGCAAACGCTTTATCTTTTTGACAATAACAATTCGCTCACACTTTCAAAGCCACGCGGTTATTATGCCGAAAAAGATGACCAAAACCCTTACGGTTACGAGAGTGAAGAAAAAAATTCCAGAATGTATGAACTACAGACTGATTGGGCGAATACAATTTCAAACGCAATCACGAACGGAAACAAGCCAAAAGATATAGAAGAAAATCAATATAATTTTGCCGATCTTGACCGAAACCATGACGGAAAAATTGATTTAATTACCGTGATTTACAAAAATACAACGCAAAATATTTCGGTTAGCTGGAATTCACCTCTTTGGGACTATCACTCATATTCAAATATGATTTCAGTTCAAGAAGGAGTTAATACTTATCAGAGCGGAGAATATTTACAGCTAACGTGCAACTACGAAAACGTAAACGGACTTATGCTTTATCGCGGTGAGGATAATCTGCCCATTTTACCGACAGGTAAAATATGTCACGAAACCATGCACGCACTTGGCTTGAAAGACTTGTACCGCTCCAATCAAACAAGTGCAGTGTATTATATGTCACTAATGGCAAAACATCTAACCCCTATCGGACAGTATATTTCCGTTAAAGAACGCGAATCTCTCGGTTGGCTTGACAATAATCAAATTAAAACTATTGATAAAAACGGTACATACACACTCTATCCTGCCTCAGCTCAAAATGAAGTTGTTGCATATAAACGAGATTTGCCGAACGGAAAAACTCTTTATTTGGAATATCGTCAATTTGATGACAATGGTAACAAATATGATACAAAAAACAAGAAACTCTATTCGTGCAATACCGGTGACTTGATAAAAGGTGTAACACTTAAGAGCGGACTGATTTGCTATCTTGCTAACACAGGTGTACGTTTTCCCTCAAATATAAACACTACAGGCGCTAACTGGAATATGCAGGTCGTTTCTAACGGTCAATACTCAACTATGTCAGATTGTGCAGTCGGTGACGGCGAAGAACTTTATATTGGTAACGACATATTTGTTTATGTAACAAATATGTCAGCAGATAAATTAGAGTTTGAAATTAGCGGAATTGCAGAAACAACCCCTACTCCGACTTTGACTCCAACCGCCACTCCGAGTCCTACTCCGACTCCAACCGTGAGTCCGAGTCCCATTCCGAGTCCCACTCCTACTGCAACTCCATGTCCTACCCATACAACAAATCCGACAGCAACTCCACATCCGACCCCGACAATAACTCCGACCACGAGTCCGACAGCTACTCCACATCCGACCCCGACAATAACTCCGACAGCAACTCCTACTGCAACTCCAAAACCTACATTAAATCCTACTGCAACTCCGACAGCGAGTCCGACACTAATTCCGACTTCTACCCCAAAACCTACACCACGTCCGACTGCGACTACAAATCCGACAATAACTCCTGCAACAAGTCCAACTGCTACAATGTGTCCTACACATGATATTAACTGCAACATTGAAGGCAACAATATATCTGTTAAACTTACAAACAGCACTTCAGTCGGAATTATCTTAATTTCTGAATTTAATTCGGACGGCAAATTATTACGTTGTACTACCCATTCACCACAGGAGAATATAAGTGTTTCCCTACTTTCTGAAACTCATACCGTAAAAGTTATGTGGTGGAATTCTCTAAACAATCTTGTTCCAATCACCGACTCAAAAATAGTAATACGATAATCTGATTTTTCAAAAATATAATCAGCAGCTGAATTCTATCATTCAACTGCTGATTTTTTGCAAACAAAAACGGAGCAAAAACGCTCCGTTTATCTTCTAAATGTATCTTTTATTTTTTTAACCAACCCCACACATCTGCCGTTACGCAGCTCGTTTATAAATTCGGCTTGTTTTTCCACATACCAGAGCTTTGACGAATCCATACACTTAACCGTCTTAACCGTATCCGCAATCATCACAAATGCAATTACGCACGTCATAATATGTAACGCCGGTAAACTCACGCTGCCAATCATATCAATCGTCACCGGTGCAATAAACTTAATAAGTGCAACGGTAAATGTACCGAACGCAATTCCGCCTATAAGGCAAACACGTCCGTTTATATTACCGGGCCAACCTGTATAATCCCACCATCTCTTATGAAACAGCGTTTCCAAAAGCCACGATATAAAATATTCAAGCGAGCAGGTAACCACCATTCCCGCAAAAAACAGTATCAAAGGATTTTCAATCCATCCAAGCAATATCAAATCAAGCATTGCTCCCATACCGTATATAGGGCAAAAGCAAGTGCTTAAAAAGCCGCTGTTTACAAATTTTCTTTGTTGTATGCTGTAATATACCGTTTCATAAGCCCAGCCAATAAAGCTAAATACCGCAAAGCACAAGAAATATTGGCAAAAACTCATCATTTACCCCCCTTATTTAAATCATTTGTATTTCCTTATACAATTCAGCATAGTCCCCCGTAATCTTTGTATTTATCTTTCTGTACGCTTCTTTTTTAAATGTTTCATAAAGAGAACAATATTTATCCGCCAAACATACTATCCACCCTTCTCGGCAAGTCGGCGGAATTACAGTAAGCGGGAACATATGCTTTTTTATAATATCGCGTTCTGTATCGGTCAAATCAAAATCTCTGTCAGCATTTCTAAGAGCCGTCATAGGATGAGTAAAACCGTGTATTCTTCTCTCCTTTTCGCCGTCATGCCAATCATATAGGAAATAATCGTGCAGCAATGCTCCTCTTATAAGGTCACGCTTTTTGTACTTTATACCGAAAAACTCGGCAATTTTAATACTGTAATACGCAACCGCAATCGTATGCAAAAGGCACGAAGTGTCACCGTGCTGAGTAAACTTTTCCATACGTCTTAAATGCGATTTTTGTGACAAATTATGCAAACAATACAAAACTGAATTCATTTATTCTACCGCCTTTTTTAATTTACACATAGCCTTCTTTACCTATTATTATAATCACTGACATTTAATATGTCAATATATCTGCCGTCAAATTTATAAAATTTTAATATTACGCAAAAAAAACAAGCGATTTTCATCGCTTGTTTTTCATCTTATTGAGCTATTATTATACGAATTCTGCCACCCAATGTCTGTGCCTTATCGTAATAAGCAGTAAGCTTATAATTTCCGTTTATAGCATCATCAAGTGTTATCTTCAGATATTTATTAACATCTGTTTTATGATATACAATCACCTTATCACTAAGCAAATATGTTTGATTATTGATTTTCGCCTCTGTACGTGTAAGCGAAGTTATATTACTTGGATACGATGAAAGCTGACGCATACTTTCAATACCTGTCTGATTCATACTGAATCTGTGCGGACCTCTTACATTTGTTGAGAATGCAGTCGCATATGTGTTTTGCGTACCGTCTATATCAATAGTATATGTATGAGTTGTCGAATCAGCAGCAGTGATTACACCGTACTTATAAGCGTCACCCGTTATATCTTTCAATATAAGCTCGTCAATCTCACCGGCTTTATTCTTTGAATAATACAATACGCTTGAAGATTTTATCGTAACACCGTCAAGACGCTGCGGATAAATTCTTGTGTACATTGCTAAGTCATCGCTTGCAGTTCCGGCAGTGTCAAGAATCTTCACATCGTCTGCAAGGGTATAATCGCCAAATTTATTCTTTTCGGAATTAAACTTACCGCTTACGTTGTCATACCCCTTTGCTCTTGAAAGACTTGCTTTACCGTTTGTAAATGATACATTTACTACAGCACATTTAAGCGAACTGCAATCTGATGAAGTCGCATATTCATTTACTGTTCCGTCAGGTGTAACAACCTTTGCATAGTAACTTGAATATACCGTATTATCAGGGTTTGTGAAATCTTTTTTGCCTGTTTCCGTAACAAATCCCACTGTTGTGTGTGAAGATGTGCTTTCACTTCCGCCGACAACTCCGGCTACCTCGCCGTTTCTGCCAAGAAGAAGTGTTACGGTATCACCGTACTTAAATGTTCCGCTTGATGAAAGTGCATTAAATGCGTCTACGCTTTCAACAGAATACTCTTTACCCGAAATTGTAACGCTTGTCGGCGAATCCTTTGTCGGTGACGCCTTTTCGTACACGCCTGTAACTTTATCCGTGTAAGCAAGCACCATATTCAAATCTTTACAATAGTAAATAATATCGTTAAGCTGAATTTCTGACGCGTCAACTTTATTACCGCTTCTCATTACCGTTGTCGAACCGTTTGTATCGAAGTTCGCGATCCAATTTGAATTTGTAACCTTGACCGGTCCTTCCATATTACCCTTTTCATAGCTTACGTAATCAACATTACTTCCGTCCATCTTGACATAAAGAATGTCGCCCATTGCCATTTCATTCTTTACAGCACCGTATGTACTCTTATTCTTATCTTTGTAACAAGTTGTGCCGTCTGTTATATCAATCTGTTCAAAACTGCCGTTTTTATAACATATAACTGCATCTGAAAGAAGTGAATAGATTACATATTTATCAAAGCTGTCCGTACCTGTTTCGCTGTCTTTTGCAACAAGCATTGCATAGTCAACAGAACCGTTTGAATTTTTAAACAGCTTGAATGTATCGCCTTTTTCGGCTTGCATTGCGGCATTTTCGTATGTAAGTGCCTGTGACTTGTAATATGTAGTTGTGTTTGAATTGATGTTATACATATCGCCGTCAAGAATTATATCTGAACCGATTACGTTTGAAACGGTGTATTCTTCAACTTGCTGGTCACGCGGTGTAAATGACACAAAATCTTCATCGTTCTTTACGACAATATCGCCTTTTCTGCCGACATAATCACTGTTAAAATTACCGTCAAATTCAAATGTTCCGGCTGTTGTATAGATTTTGTCAGTACCAAGTGAGCTGTCCTCGTTGTGTGACGCAATAATCGTAACACCCTCAATAACTTTACTGTCAAACACTGAAGTTATAAGTTTGCTTTGATTATCTTTGATTTTTGTGTCAAGTGTATTGTAAATAAGTCTTGCAACCTGACGTCTTGTAAGTGCCTCGCCTTGCTCGGCATTTACGTTCTTTGTAATTTCAAGACTGTTTGCAAGCCCCATTTGACCGTAAGGCCATGAATCGCCGAAATCCTGTGTTGTGTATCCAAGCACCTTTAATACCATTGTAAGTGCCTCTTCATATGATACCGTATTGTCAGGTCTGAATGTTGAATCAACATATCCCTCCGCAATTCCGGCTGATACAGCGGCCTTTATGTAAGGTGCTGACCAGTGAGTATATGTAACATCTTTAAAAGGTGATACTTTTAAACCTGTTGCTACTGTATTTTTGTAGCTTGATGACGCTACTGCAATTTTTGCAAATTCCGCTCTTGATACATTATCATCAAGTCTTAAATTGCCGTCATCATCGCCGACCATTATATTAAGTTCCGACAAAAGCGACATAATATCTTCGTCATTGTTCCAGTCTGCCAATGCAGGCAAAGTCGATAATGACATAGCCGCCGCCAAAACAAAAGAAATTATTTTCTTCATAACTTACTTCCTTTCCGTGCAATATTATCGTACATACTATAAAATCAAGAAAACTCAGTCCGAGAGAAAATCATTCGTATCGCTGAGTTATCAATCATAACGTAACGCATCTATCGGATTTAATTTGGCTGCTTTTTTAGCAGGCATATAGCCGAAGAACACACCTATCATCGCCGAAACCGTAAACGATACTACAATAGATGTCGGGGTCGGTAATATATCCATCCCCAAAAGTTTACCTGCCAGTATTGCCAAGAGCGAGCCTACAATAATACCGATTACACCGCCCAAACAACTAAGCATACCCGCCTCAATAACGAATTGGGAAAGTATATCTTTCTGCTTTGCACCAAGCGATTTTCTGATACCTATTTCCCTTGTACGTTCCGTAACCGACACAAGCATAATATTCATAATACCGATACCGGCAACAACAAGCGATATAGCCGCGATTGCGATAAGCATAAGTTCCATTTTATCAAGAATATCGGTTACACTGTCTGACATGGACTTCATTGACGTTACAGTATAGTAATCACTGTCACCTATATCTTTATCACAAAGTGCTTCCAAAAGTGAAACCGCCTCCTCAACCTTTTCCTGGTCAACCGCATAGACAACATAGCTGCTTACGGTTGATGTACGGTTTGTGTATGACGCCAAAGTGTACGGTATATACACACAGTTATCCGAAGAATTTTCTGTCGAGTCGTCCTGTTCTTCAAGTATTCCGACAACTTCATACGGCGTACCCGTTATTTGAATAGACTTACCGAGTGCGTCACCGCCGAAAACTTCTTTTGCTATATAAGTACCGATAACGCAGACTTTCTGCTTTCTCTCAACGTCAACATATGTAAGCTCACGTCCGTATGTAATATTATACTTTTTCATTCCGAGATAGTATTCGTTTACACCTGTTGCCTGTGTTGAAATTGTATCACTGCCGTTTTTTATAAATGCAGGCATTGAAACTGTCGGTGACTGACCTGCAATAATATCGGAATGTTCTTCCGCAAGCTGTTCCATTTCTTCAGGCTTTACTTCCTTTGTCGCGGAACGGTCTTGAATTGAAACATTGATTGATTCAATACCCATTTCTTCAAATGCGTCCGTTATTTCCGATGTCATTCCCGACATAAGACTTACAAGCGCAATAACCGCCGTAATACCGATTATAATACCGAGCATTGTAAGTATTGAACGCATTTTGTTGCCGACAATACTTGACATTGCCATCTGAAAACATTTCCAAATACTCATAATCAAGTCGCCCCCTTTGCTCTTTCATCTTCGGGAGCATCTTCGCCCGCACCGTGTTGGTTCATTACTGTTACGTCACCCTCTGCCGGGCCGTCATAAACGATACGTCCGTCTGTTATACGAATGATACGTTTTGCTTTCGCCGCTATCGAGTTATCGTGAGTGATAAGAATAATCGTATTACCCTCCGCATTAAGTTTCTGCAAAAACAGCATTACTTCACGACCTGTACGCGAGTCAAGCGCACCAGTAGGCTCATCGGCAAGGATTACCGACGGATTGCCTGCTAAAGCTCTTGCTATTGACACTCTCTGTTGCTGACCACCCGAAAGCTGTGTCGGGTGGTTTTTCGCTTTTGATTTAAGTCCTACTCTGTCAAGTGAAGCAAGTGCTCTTTTCTCTTGTTCCGCGTCGCTAAGTCCCGCATACAAAAGCGGCAGTTCAACGTTTTCCAATACTGTTAATTTCGGCAGTAAGTTATATTGCTGAAATATAAATCCAAGCATTTTATTTCTTACATCAGCCAATTCATCTTGACTGTAATTATTAATTTCTCGTCCGTTTAATCTGTAAACACCCTTTGTTGCCACGTCAAGGCAACCTATAATATTCATACAAGTAGATTTACCACTACCCGACTGACCTACTATCGCAACAAATTCGCCTTTGTTTATGGTAAGAGATATTCCGTCAAGTGCGTGAACTTCCGTATCACCCATATGATAAATCTTATAAACATCTTTCATTTCTACCAATGGAGGCATTTTACTTCACCTCCGCTTTATCTTCCGCCCGGCATTCCGCCACCGCCGCCGGACATACCTCCGCCGCCTGGCATTCCGCCGCCACCGGACATTCCTCCGCCTGACATTCCTCCGCCTGACATTCCTCCGCCTGACATTCCTCCGCCGGGCATTCCGCCCATATTGCCATTAGGAACTACATACATTTCTTGAGCATTTTGAACACCGAATGACGCATTCGCACTTGACGATTCTGTGTCAAGCGTTCTTACCCGGTCTTTTTCTGTTAAACCCGACTTGATTTCGATATAGTCTGTATCGTTAATTCCTGTTTCAACCTGAATTGCACGGTAACCGTCCGGTACATCTATATTAGTAGGTACACTTTCTTTAGCTGCCGAATTTTCATCCGATTTATCACCGTTCGGTGTATCGCCGCTTACAACAGGCATACCGCTTGACTGTGGCTTACTGTCTTTATTTTCGGCTTGTTTTCCGTCATCAGCTTTCTTGCCGTCCGGTTTACCCGATTTATCTTTATTACCCTTTATAATATCCGTAACATCATTTTCGTGAGTTGTTCCGTCGTCCTTTACAAATACGATATTGCCTCTGTTTACACTGTTTACAGGTACAGCAATTACATCATCAGCCTCCTCGACAACGATTTCAGCGTTTACATTCATACCCGGCAACAAATCTCCGTAATTTTCTATTTGAATTTCGATAGTGTATGTTGTTACACCGTTTTCGTTTACACCGTCTACAGGAACTTTTGTAACCACACCTTCAAATTCACCCTCTACCGCGTCTGCCGTAACAGTAGCTTTTTGACCTGTCTTAACAAGCGCTATTTCCGTTTCGTCAACGTCAATAGAGAATTTAACGCTTGACAAATCATAAATTACACAAAGCGGATCTGTTGCATTTGAAGAATCTATCGTATCGCCTGCTTTTGAGTTTTTCTTAACGACTGTACCCTCAATCGGAGCTTCTACAACATAATCGTCAACTGCGTCCTGTGCTTTTTCTATACCAAGTTCGGCATCGTCAAGTGCAAGCTGTGCGTTCTTTATGCTTGAATCCTGTGAGAAAGTATCGTTTTGCAATACTTGCTTTTCAAGTGCCAAAACCGCATCATTATATGAAAGCTGTGCATTGCTCATTGTCGAGTTTTGATTATCATACTTAACATATCCGACTTTTTGACCGCTGTAAACAGAATCTCCTACCGCAATATTAAGATTTTCAAGTGTGCCTGATGCCGTTGATGTTATTGTTCCCTCGCTTACATATTCAAATTGTGCCGTATTTGCACAAGCAACTCCGTTTATTTCCGCACTGCCGTAATCATTTGTTGTAAGTGCGCCCGGATTTGTGACTTCAACCGTTACATACACAACTTTAGCGTGTGCGTCTGTTGAAACGGCTGACGATGATTTTTCTTTAACAGTTCCGTAAATCGTATCGCCCGAACCTATAACAGATACTGTTGCGGCTGCGCCTGTCTGAATACTTTCGGCATCAACTTCATTAAACGGTATTCTCAGTTTCATATAAGAATCGTCATACAATGTTGCAACCGCTGCACCGGCATTGATATGGTCACCTTCTTTTACGGATAATTCTTTAACTTTACCTGCTGAATTTGACTGTATGTACTGATTGTTTTTAGTATCATTAAGCGAATTTAATGCCTTTGTCACTGCATTTTGTGCAGACTTTGTACCGATATTGTTTGAAGAAACAGTCTGTGCCTTTTGCTTTACTGCGTCAACATATGCCTGTTGTGCTTTTGCAAGTGCATTTTTTGCCGTACTCAAAGAATTTTGAGCGTCATTATCTTCAAATTGATAAAGCTTATCGCCTTTCTTTACAATATCGCCCTCTTTGAAATAATCACTTGTTATATCGCCCGACTTGATAGTTGTTACTTTATACGAATCATTCGGCTCGATAGATGATGAACCTGTGATTGTATTTGTGATAGTACGACGTTCAACCGGCGAATCGGTATACATAACTTTTACGGCACTGTTGTTTTTAGACTTTATAATAAGTCCCGAACATATACCTGCAAGTATTGCTATTACAAGAATAATTATAAGTAATTTCTTGCCTATCTTAAACTTACCGATAAAGAACTTCTTGTTTTGCTTGTCATATCCAATGAATTTCTTTTTCGGTTTCTTTTCTTCATCACTGTTGTCATCATCATCTGAAAATCCAGATATTTCTTCAAAAGTGAGTTCGTCTGCATTTGTATCTTCTGTGTTAGATACCTCTGCTTCACTTTCCAAAAGCTTTTGCTCCTTTTCAGAAGTAAAATCTCCCATATTTCTTGCCTCCTGCACCTTTATATTTTTAACTTATCTGCTCTGCGACTTTAGTTAATTTATCGCAAAACATTTTAAGGTCTGCTTCATCTACATCTCTAAAACATTCCTGTAAGTTTCTGATTATAACTTTCCTTTGATTTTCATATGCTTTTCTGCCCTCGTCAGTAAGAACTATATAACTCTTACGCTTATCGGTTGTATCCGATATACTTTTAACCCAGTTTTTTTTCTTCAAAGCCTTTATGCTTTGAGAAATAGCCGCCTTACTGACTTTTAAAATGTCACTCATCATAGTGACCGTCATCATTTTTCCGTCATTTGCGGACTGAGTAAGTAAATTCAACATCATATAATCGCCCCTTGACATTTCCTCAAAAGGACACTTTGAAAGAAACCACAGCTTTATCCTGCTTACGATTTCCCAACATTGAAGAAACATTTCTTCTTTCACCGTGTATCCCCCCACACACCGTAATATTAAATTTTGTTAATTTACTTAACTATTTTACCACCACAATTATTCAAAGTCAATATTTACACTTTTGATACAATATGAATTTACACTTTATTCACATTTCATTTGAATATTATTAACTTTTAGTATATAATAACTATATCATAATTGTACGAGGTGATATTAAGTGAAAAAAACATATATTGATACGGCTATGGAACGTATCGCACCTGATTTAATACTTAAAGGCGGAAACGTTGTCGATGTTTTTTCCGGCAGAGTTATTAAAGCCGATGTTATTATAAAAGACGGTATTATCTGCGGTGTCGGTTCATACAGCGGTGAAAACGAACAAGACGTTTCCGGCAAATATATTATGCCGGGTTTTATCGATTCGCACGTTCATATTGAATCATCTATGACGCAGCCGTCCGAATATGCAAAGGCAGTTATGCCTCACGGTATTACAACCGTTATTGCCGATCCTCACGAAATAACAAACGTATGCGGTGAGGACGGTCTTGAATTTATGTTAAAGTCTGCGAAAAATATTCCGCTTGACGTAAATCTTATGTTGCCGTCATGTGTACCTGCAACGCCTTTTGAACATACAGGTGCTAATCTTGACGCAAAAACCACTCAAAAACTTGCGCCTAAATTCTTCGGTATCGGTGAAATGATGAACTATCCCGGTATTGTTTCAGGTGATGATGAAACGCTCGGTAAGCTATGTCTTGACATCGTTGACGGTCACGCACCTTTGCTTTCAGGTCATGAGCTTGACGCATATGCAAGTGCCGGTATAAAAACCGACCATGAATGCAGTGTCATTGAAGAAATGACCGAAAAGATAAGCAAAGGTATGTATATTCTTCTTCGTGAGGGTACGCTTTCGCTTGACGTTGCCAAGCTTATCAAGGGCGTAACCCCTTATACGTTAAGACGTTGTGCGTTTTGTACCGATGACAGATTTGTCGGCGAAATTATTCGTGACGGCAGTATCGACCACTGTATCAGAAAAGCCGTTTCACTCGGTCTTAGCAATATTGACGCAGTCATTATGGCTACGCTTAATGCTTGTGAAATGTACGGTATGAAGAATAAAGGTGCAATCGCTCCGTCATACGTTGCCGATATTGTCGTTGCCGATGATTTGAATTTAAGTTCAATATCACAAGTCTATAAAAACGGCAAACTTGTATGTGAAAACGGTAAAGCATTGTTTGAATGCGAAACAGTTGACAATTCAAAAGTTACAAATACCGTTCATCTGCCGAAAATATCAGCCGACTTCTTCAAGACTGATGTTAAAGACAAATTTGGCGCTATCGAACTTATACCCGAAAGTATTATCACAAAAAAGGTTACTGTATCGTATTCCGACAGTCTTTCTAAAGTATGCGTTATCGAACGTCATCATAATTTAGGTACAAAGGGTATCGGATTTGTAACCAATTACGGAATTACAAACGGTGCTATCGCCACTTCTATCGGTCACGACAGCCATAATGTAATCGTTATCGGCGATAACGACAGCGATATGGCACTTGCCGTAAATACTCTCGGTACAAGCGGCGGTATTGCAGTTTGTTCAGAGGGTAAAGTTATCGCATCAATGACTCTTGATATTGCGGGACTTATGTCCGTAAAATCAGCCGATGAAGTTACAAGAGAACACGATAACCTTTACAGCACCGCAAAAGTACTTAATATAACAGATAAAATCGATCCGTTTTTGTCACTTGCATTTTTGCCGCTACCGGTAATCCCTGAAGTTCGTATTACCGATTCGGGACTTTTCGATGTTATTAATTTTAAATTTGTGGAATGATGTTTTATTTTGCGAAGGGGCGATTATTGGTCGCCCTTTTTCTGTTCCTCTATCACCACCCCCTCAGTCGACTCTGTCGACAGCTCCCCTCTATGGGAGCCTTACTTGCCTCTCCTTGAGGAGAGGTGGCACGCAGTGTCGGAGTGGTGGCTGTTATTCGACGTCCTTTTTCCATATTCCAACACGTCAAGGCAAGCCGATATGGCTTGCCTTATTTATTAATTTGTTGCACTTGTGTCGATTGTGTTATCCGTTGTTTTTTGTCTGTGACCGCCGCCGAAACCCGAATTTGACTTTGTTCCTATCTTCGTTATACTGCTTTCAATTTCGGCACTTCCGACTTCTTCACCGCTTGCGTAAACCGTATACGTTTCACCTGTTTTAAGTTTATCCGATGAGTACACAATCTTACTTCCGCCTTTAACGGCTGTATACTCAGCGATTGTCTTACCGTTTGAATCAGTTATCTTAACTTCATCACCCGCGGAAATCTGTGAAGTTGTGTATGCCAAAATTACGTTTTGAGCAGAGTAACTGTTCGGACTTTCGTCCATACCGCTGCCGCTTACACCTATAATTGTACCGCCGTTTACTATAAACGCACCGTCTGTATCAAAAGCACTTTCTGCACCCGTTGCCTGTGCGTCAACCGTAATAGTACCGCCATTGATGAACAATGAACCGTTTGAATCAATACCGTCTGCGTCGGCAACTATTTTAATATTACCGCCGTTGATTTGAATATGATGTTCACTGTCCTGTTCATTACCCTCGGCTTGTTGCATATTCGGAGGTGTCATTTGACCGCCGTTTTTGTCACTTGGTATTTCCGGCGGTGTCATTTGACCGCCGTTTTTGTCACTTGGCATTTCCGGCGGTGTCATTTGTCCGCCGTTCTGTCCGTTTGTCATTTCCGGCGGTGTCATTTGATTACCGTCCTGTCCGTCACTGTTTTGTCTGCCAATTTGACCTCTGTCGTCCTGCTGACCGCCTTGCATATTAGTACCGCCTCCGAAACCGCTGTTTTGATTTGCACCTGTACCGCCTGAATTAAATCCGTCATCACTTGCAGTTATGTCAATATTACCGCCGTTTATCGTCAAAATTTTCTTACTTTCAATACCCTCGGTTGATTTTGTTATCGTTATATCACCATCATCAATCGTTACATCACCATGACATGATATACCTTTTTTACTCTCCGACGATAAATTAAGTGTACCGCCCGTAATATTTATATCAGACGTACAATGAATAGCATGGTCTGTTGAATTAACTGTAACTTCACCGCCCGATATATCAAGCATCCAATCCGCTTTTATACCTTTGCTTGAAGTATCGTCACTGTCGTCACTTTCTTCTGTTTGCGTAAATTGATTATTATTCATTTGTTCACGCATTGATTGAATTTCATCATCTGTCATTTGTAACGAATCTTTCATTTCACCTCGACCGCCGAAGTCATTAGATGTACTTGCCTTAACCTCGCCTGTTGTCGTAACATTCACTTCACCGCCCGATATATCAAGTATTTCTTCCGCTTGAAGTCCGTCACCCTCTGCAGTAACATTTACAGTACCTCCGCTTATCGCAAGTGTGTCATTTGCATGAATACCGTCATTTTTTGCATTTACGTTAATATTTCCGTTACCGATTTCAATGCTGTTACTGCTGAAAATACCGTGATTATAATTTCCGTTTAGGGTAAGTGAGCCACTGCCCTTAATTTCAAGATTATCTCTTGATGTTATACAGCCTTTTTCATTTTCATCACCGCTTGTGTAATTTTCCCCGTCCGTCAAAGTATTTTCGGTGTTGTCCGTCAAAGTGATATAAGCCTTGTCGGCATTCTTTACATATACAGCCGAACCGTTTTTATTTGTAAGACTCATACCCGACAAACGAAGTTTAACTTTTTCTTCGGTGTCAATAACAATTTGACCGTCATCAAGTGTGCCTGTGACTTCAAAGTCACCGCCCTTTGAAATTGTTATAATGTTATCCGATACGCTTATACCGTCACCTGTAACTTCAACATTGTCAAGATCAACCGTTCCTGTGTTGTCTTTCCAAGACTCATCCTCATCATCTTGCGGAGTGGTTATTGTAACTGTGTTGTTCTTTTCATTCCACTCAACATCAAGTCCAAGCATATCACTTATTGCACGAATCGGAACAAGTGTTCTTCCGTCCTCGATTATAGGTGCAACATCAGATGAATATGTCTCGTCATTCTTAGTCATATTATTGCTGCCGATAGTCATTTGTATAGTCTTTGACTTTTTCTTTGCGGTTATCGTCTGCGTGTCGCTGTCCCATTTAACCTTTGCACCGAATGTTTCAAATATGGTACGCATAGGAACCATTACTCTGCCATCTACGATTTCAGGCTGAACGTCAAAGCTGATTTTTTCTCCGTCAAATGTAACCGTAATATCATTGCTCTTTGCCAAAACACATCCGCTGCCAATTGTTGCGGTAATTGCAACTACTGCTGCTATACTTATTATCTTTTTCTTTAATCCGATATTCATTTTTATTACCCCTTTCCTTTATGTTGATTTCATTATACATTTAGTTTCTTAAATAAACCTTAAAGGAAGAATTTTATTTATGAATATTTTGTTAATAAAAAAAATGGCTACAAATATGTAGCCATCTCAAATTGCAGACAAAACCATAATGGTTTTGTCTACTTTATTTTAGGGTGTTTGAGGTGCTAACCTCATTGAAAATCATTTCTGGCGACCTGTGCGGCAGAAATGGCTTAAAATCTAAAGTTTCGA
>ERZ831773.2099-NODE-2099-length-17551-cov-21.760002_pt1 | contig 17551 bp, 15 predicted proteins | sample MGYA00519696_ERZ831773 | MGnify/ENA primary metagenome ERZ831773 (study PRJEB31850, sample SAMEA3708720) | human gut metagenome | biome: human gut; feature: human-associated habitat; material: faeces | place: China | collected 2014 ...
GCACCGAGGCGTCGCATTCTTCAGATGGTTCAACCCTTAAGTTAGCGCTTATGGGTTTTACCCCCGCGTGGTGGCTACTTCTTCGATTCGTAAGCGAGAACTGCCTTAAACTCCATACCACGTTCTCTGATACTCAACTCACACAACGAGTCGCCTACCATCAGCGTGAATCCCAGTACTGTAAAACACAGCACTATGATTGCCACAAGGGCATATTTTGTCAGCATGTCTTGCCTCCCTGCAAAGAAGAGACTAACATTCGAATTGTTTGGGTTCGAACGTAAGCCTCAGGTTGATAGAAATATCGCCTGGGGCTTTTGTCCATCTGGAACCTCGCGAATGCTTAACGCCAGACAGCCTCAAGCACCCGACGCCATTCTATACCTGATAATTCTTCCAGCGGCGTTCACGTTTAAAATCAGGAATACTGCTCGCAAAATAAAAACGCCCCCATCATTTCTGACAGAGGCGTTTAATTTATCCGGCAATATTTACCCTTCGTGCAATCCACATTCCCTTTTTAAGCCAAAGAAACGTGTTTCTTCTTCCGACATGCCAGGTTCCCATTTACGGGTTGTATGGGTATCACCGACCGATAAATATCCTTCATCCCATAATGGGTGATATTTCAGGCCATGTTTTTGCAGGTACTGATAAATAGTTCGGTTATCCCAGTCGATAATCGGCAGCACTTTAAATACGCCACGCTGAATTGCCAGCACCGGTAAATTGGCGCGGCTGCCGGATTGTTCGCGGCGCAGGCCAGCAAACCAGGTTTGCGCGTTAAGTTCTTTCAGCGCCCGGTTCATCGGTTCGACTTTGTTGATGTCATTGTACTTTTCAATGCCTTCAACGCCCTGTTCCCACAGTTTGCCGTAGCGTGCTTCCTGCCAGGCGGCGCTTTCGGTAGCACGGTACACTTTCAGGTTGAGCTTGAGTTTGTCCGTTAACTCGTCAATAAAGCGGTAGGTTTCCGGAAACAGATAACCGGTATCGGTGAGGATCACTGGAATATCCGGCCGAATCTGATTCACCAGATGCAGGCTCACCGCCGCCTGAATGCCGAAGCTGGAAGAAAGCACATATTCACCGGGCAGATTATCCAGCGCCCAGGCTACGCGGCCTTCAGCGTCCAGTTTTTCCAGTTGGGCGTTAGTTTCCGCCAGCGCCAGAATGCGATCTACCTTCGGCAGTTCGTTCAGGGCGTTTAGATCGAGTTTGGACATAGATTCCTCACTGTTTGCCTTGCCTGATGCGACGCTCACGCGTCTTATCAGGCCTACAAGACCGGGCTGATGGTTAATCCCACAAATCGCGCGCCGGATCGAGCACCGGGCGAATGATGCCCGCACGCACCGTAAAGTCGCCGAAGCCTTCACCCGCTTCGCGCTCTTTCGCCCAGCGCCCTATCAGTTCATCAAGCGACGCCAGGATTTCCGGCTCGGTGATGTTTTCTTTATACATCCGAGGGATACGTGTCCCAATGCGGTTGCCGCCAAGATGCAGGTTGTAGCGACCCGGCGCTTTACCCACCAGGCCCACTTCCGCCAGCATCGCGCGACCACAACCGTTCGGGCAGCCTGTTACACGCATCACGATATGCTCATCGCTGACACCATGTTTCGCCATTAAATTATCGATGTTGTCGATAAAAGACGGCAGGAAACGCTCCGCTTCCGCCATCGCCAGCGGGCAAGTCGGGAATGACACGCAGGCCATTGAGTTTTCACGCTGCGGCGTGACGGCATTCATTAACCCGCTCTCTTTGGCGATCTTCTCGATCTTCGCTTTCTCGCTTTCCGGTACACCGGCGATGATCAGATTCTGGTTCGCCGTAATGCGGAAATCGCCTTTGTGGATCTTCGCGATCTCCAGCAGGCCGGTTTTCAGCGGACGCGCCGGATAATCAAGGATGCGACCATTTTCGATAAACAGCGTCAGGTGCCAGTTATCATCAATGCCCTTAACCCAGCCAATACGATCGCCTCGTCCGGTGAACTCATATGGACGGATCGGTTCAAATTTGATCCCCGCGCGACGCTCCACTTCCGCTTTAAACGTCTCAACCCCCACGCGCTCCAGCGTGTATTTGGTTTTGGCATTTTTACGATCGGTTCGGTTACCCCAGTCACGCTGAGTTGTCACGACGGCTTCGGCCACCGCCAGCGTATGCTCCAGCGGCAGATAGCCAAACTCACTCGCGGTGCGGGCGTAGGTTTTCTTGTTGCCGTGTTCGATGGAAAGCCCACCGCCCACCAACAGGTTAAAGCCCACCAGCTTGCCGTTTTCGGCGATCGCCACGAAGTTCATGTCGTTGGCGTGCAGATCGATATCGTTCTGTGGCGGGATCACTACCGTGGTTTTGAATTTACGCGGCAGGTAGGTCTGGCCGAGGATCGGTTCTTCATCAGTAGTGGCGACTTTTTCCTGGTCGAGCCAGATCTCCGCATACGCGCGGGTACGCGGCAGCAGATGCTCAGAAATCTTCTTCGCCCACTCGTACGCTTCCGCGTGTAGCTGCGACTCGTAAGGGTTCGAGGTGCAGAGTACGTTACGGTTCATGTCGTTAGCGGTCGCCAGCGCATCAAGACCAACCGAGTGCAGCATCTGGTGCACCGGTTTAACGTTCTTTTTCAGAATGCCGTGGAACTGAAACGTCTGGCGGTTGGTCAGGCGAATGCTGCCATAGATGGTGTTTTCACCGGCAAATTTGTCTATCGCCTGCCACTGTTTAGTGGTAATCACCCCACCCGGCAGACGGCAGCGCAACAGCATCGCGTGGCGCGGCTCCAGCTTCTGTTCAGCACGTTCGGCGCGGATGTCGCGGTCATCCTGCTGATACATGCCGTGGAAGCGGATCAGCAGGAAGTTGTCGCCCTTAAAGCCGCCGGTCAGACCGTCGTTTAAATCTTCCGCAATGGTGCCGCGCAGGTAGTTGCTTTCAAGCTTCATGCGCTCGGCGTCTGTCAGTTTTCCTTCGACCACTAAAGGCCCTGGATGTTTTTCGCTCATTAGTAGACATCTCGCTGATAACGGCGCTCTACGCGCAGCTCACTTAAAAATTCATCCGCCGCTTCGGTGTCCATGCCACCAAATTCGGCAATCACTTCCAGAAGTGCCTGCTCAACGTCTTTCGCCATGCGATTAGCGTCACCGCAGACATAAATGTGGGCACCGTCATTGATCCAGCGCCACAGCTCCGCGCCCTGTTCGCGCAGTTTGTCTTGTACGTAAACTTTTTCTTTTTGGTCGCGCGACCAGGCGAGATCGATCCGCGTCAGCACACCCTCTTTGACGTAGCGCTGCCACTCCACCTGGTAGAGGAAATCTTCCGTAAAGTGCGGGTTGCCAAAGAACAGCCAGTTTTTTCCCGGCGCTTCATCGGCACCACGTTGCTGCATAAAGGCGCGGAACGGCGCGATGCCGGTGCCTGGGCCAATCATAATCACCGGGGTTTCTGGATTGGCTGGCAGGCGGAAGTTATCGTTATGTTCGATAAATACGCGGACTTCGCCCTCTTCTTCCACGCGGTCAGCGAGGAAGCTGGAGGCACCACCGGCACGGGCGCGGCCTTCCACGTCGTAACGCACCACACCAACGGTGACGTGTACTTCGTTCTCGACTTCCGCCTGCGAGGAGGCAATGGAATAGAGACGCGGCGTCAGCGGGCGCAGCAGATTAATTAGCGCTTCGGCATCAAGCTGTGCCGGGGAGAAACGCACCATGTCAACAATCGGCGTCGTCGCGGCGTAATGCTGTAACTTCGCTTTATCGCCCACCAGCGGCAGCAGTGTTTCACTGCGGGTAAGCGTGGCGTAATTCTCAACAATGTTGGCGGTGTTGACGGTCAGTTCGAAGTGCCACTGTAGCGCTTCGTTCAGAGGCAACGTTTTGCCCTCGACGGTGACAGGTTCATCGCCTTTCAGCCACAGCAGTTCGACAAGTTCTTTCACCAGTGCCGGATCGTTCTGATACCAGACGCCCAGCGCGTCACCCGGCTGGTAACGCAGGCCCGAGTCACCTAAGTCAATTTCGATATGGCGAACGTCTTTTTCAGAGTTACGCCCGGTAATTTTCTGGTTAACAGAGAGGCTAGCCACCAGCGGCGCGTCTTTGCTGTACGGGCTGGTGTGGATTTCATTTACCGCGCCAGTAGCGACGGATTGCGAAGGTGCCGCGACAGGCGCACGCGATTTAAGCGCATCAACCACGCGGGCGCGCCACTCGCTGGCAGCAGCCTGGTATTCAACATCGGCATCGACACGGTCGAGCAGGCGTTCACCACCCAGTTCCGCCAGCTTGCTGTCGAAATCTTTCCCGGACTGGCAGAAAAATTCATAAGAGCTATCGCCGAGGCTAAACACGGCAAACGCGGTGTTTTCCAGCTTTGGCGCTTTTTTGGAGAACAGGAACTTATGCAGCGCGACGGCTTCTTCCGGCGGTTCCCCTTCCCCTTGCGTTGACGTCACTACGATGAGCAGTTTTTCGCTGGCGATTTGTTTGAATTTATAGTCGCCCGCGTTCACCAGCTTAACGTTCAGTTTTGCTGCTAATAAATCATCACGTAATGCTTCAGCAACCCGGCGCGCATTGCCGGTTTGCGAGGCGGAGATAATAGTTATACCCGGCATTTCTGCGGCTGGCGCTGGCGTCGCTGCAAGCGCAGCAGGCTGCTGATTGAGTACGCCCCAGAAATAGCCAGAAACCCAGGCAAGCTGGGTGGGAGTTAAATCGGTCGTGGCCGCCTGAAGGCGTGCCAGTTGCTCCGGGTTCAACGGAAGCAACGCGGAAGGTGGGACCTGTGTCGTCATGCGTCGTTATGTTCCAGTAAGCAAAGCTGTTTCTGCGCCCTGTCAGCGCCCATAAAACAGAAGAGAAGGTAAGGTTAACGGGGCAAACGGTGTGGATTAAAGACGGGATAGCGATAACTAATAACCAAATCGACTAACCTGTTTTAGCAATAGTCTTTAACAACAAAATAGATTAACCAACCTAATGAAAAACAAATGAATTTAGCCAATCATTAAGATAAATCAGCGATTTTGCGCAACAAAGTCGTTTTAGATAATGCGAAAAAACAGCCTTTCCGGTACTCTACGGCGGTTTTATCGTCCTGTAGAGAAATTATGATGTCCACCACGTTATTTAAAGATTTCACCTTCGAAGCCGCTCACCGCTTACCACACGTCCCGGAAGGGCATAAATGTGGTCGCCTGCACGGGCATTCCTTTATGGTGCGACTGGAAATTACCGGGGAAGTCGATCCGCATACGGGCTGGATTATCGATTTCGCTGAACTAAAAGCGGCGTTTAAACCAACCTACGAGCGCCTCGATCACCATTATCTCAATGATATTCCAGGTCTGGAAAACCCAACCAGCGAGGTTTTAGCAAAATGGATTTGGGATCAGGTTAAACCCGTTGTGCCGCTGTTAAGTGCGGTGATGGTAAAAGAAACCTGCACCGCAGGTTGTATCTATCGCGGCGAATGATAAGAGTGTGTCGGCGGTCAATTTCCCTTAAGTAACGCTATGTTAGGGTGTTGTGTTCTGGATATCTGGGGCATGACATGGAAGACGACTGCGACATTATTATTATTGGTGCCGGTATTGCAGGCACCGCTTGCGCGTTACGCTGCGCGCGAGCGGGTTTATCCGTTTTGTTACTGGAACGCGCTGAAATCCCCGGCAGCAAAAATCTTTCCGGCGGGCGGTTATATACCCATGCACTCGCGGAACTCCTCCCGCAATTTCATCTGACCGCGCTTCTTGAACGACGCATCACTCACGAAAGCCTTTCCCTGTTAACGCCCGATGGCGTAACGACGTTTTCCAGCTTACAGCCCGGCGGTGAATCCTGGAGTGTATTACGTGCACGATTCGATCCGTGGCTGGTTGCCGAAGCCGAAAAAGAAGGTGTCGAATGCATCCCCGGAGCGACGGTGGATGCACTGTATGAAGAAAACGGCAGAGTCTGTGGCGTTATTTGTGGTGACGATATTCTCCGCGCCCGTTATGTGGTGCTGGCAGAAGGTGCCAACAGCGTCCTGGCTGAACGTCACGGGTTAGTGGCTCGTCCTGCTGGCGAAGCGATGGCGTTGGGGATCAAAGAAGTGCTGTCGCTGGAAACATCCGCTATTGAAGAACGTTTTCATCTGGAGAATAACGAAGGCGCAGCGTTGCTGTTCAGCGGCAGGATCTGTGATGACTTACCCGGCGGCGCATTTCTTTATACTAATCAACAAACGCTCTCGTTAGGGATTGTTTGCCCGCTCTCTTCCCTTACGCAAAGTCGTGTTCCGGCAAGCGAGCTGCTGACTCGCTTTAAAGCGCATCCGGCAGTGCGCCCGCTTATCAAAAACACGGAATCACTGGAGTATGGTGCGCATCTGGTGCCAGAAGGTGGCTTGCACAGTATGCCGGTGCAATACGCCGGTAACGGCTGGCTGCTGGTGGGCGATGCGTTGCGCAGTTGCGTCAATACCGGAATTTCCGTGCGCGGCATGGATATGGCGCTGACTGGCGCGCAGGCGGCGGCACAAACGCTGATAAGCGCCTGCCAGCACCGCGAGCCGCAAAATCTGTTTCCGCTTTATCATCACAACGTAGAGCGCAGCCTGCTGTGGGATGTTCTACAGCGTTATCAGCATGTTCCGGCGCTTTTGCAACGCCCGGGATGGTACCGTACGTGGCCTGCGTTAATGCAGGATATTTCCCGCGATTTATGGGATCAGGGTGATAAACCTGTTCCACCGCTGCGCCAGTTATTCTGGCATCATTTACGTCGTCACGGCCTGTGGCATCTGGCGGGCGATGTTATCAGGAGTCTGCGATGTCTGTAGCCCGTAATCTCTGGCGCGTTGCTGATGCGCCGCACATTGTTCCGGCTGACTCCGTTGAGCGCCAGACGGCAGAACGGTTGATTAACGCCTGTCCGGCAGGTCTTTTTTCGCTCACACCGGAAGGTAACTTACGTATTGACTATCGCAGTTGCCTGGAGTGTGGCACCTGCCGTTTGCTGTGCGACGAATCAACACTACAACAGTGGCGCTATCCGCCTTCCGGATTCGGCATCACCTACCGCTTTGGATAAATAATAAGGATAATTTATGCCCCTCTTACACCTGCTCCGCCAGAATCCGGTGATTGCTGCCGTTAAAGATAATGCCAGCCTGCAACTGGCAATCGATTCTGAATGCCAATTTATTTCCGTGTTGTACGGCAATATCTGCACCATCAGTAATATCGTTAAAAAGATTAAGAACGCCGGGAAATATGCTTTTATTCATGTTGATTTGCTGGAAGGCGCGTCAAATAAAGAAGTCGTTATTCAGTTTTTGAAACTGGTGACCGAGGCGGACGGCATTATCAGTACCAAAGCCTCAATGTTGAAAGCGGCAAGAGCGGAAGGTTTTTTCTGTATTCATCGCCTGTTTATTGTTGATTCAATTTCGTTTCACAACATTGATAAGCAAGTTGCGCAATCGAATCCGGATTGTATTGAGATCCTGCCAGGCTGTATGCCCAAAGTGCTGGGCTGGGTGACAGAGAAAATCCGCCAACCGCTGATTGTCGGTGGGCTGGTGTGCGATGAAGAAGATGCGCGTAATGCGATTAACGCGGGTGTCGTGGCGCTTTCCACCACGAATACCGGGGTCTGGACGTTAGCGAAAAAATTACTTTGACGGGATAATCGTAACCAATTGAATTTGGTTTGATTTGTAGGCCGCACGCCACATCCGACATTCAGCGCCTGATGCGACGCTTGACGCGTCTTATCAGGCCTACAAGTCCCCAGGCCAGAACCGTAGGCAGGATCATCCGGCAACACGTTATTGGCAATCTGCGTGAATGTTTGTCACCAGTGCCTCCAGCACCACTTTCCAGTCATCAACCACGCCAACATCTGCCTGTGAAAATACCGCAGCGCTGGCGTCATGATTAATCGCCACCACAAACTTGCTATTGCGTACGCCCGCCATTAACGCTGCTGCGCCAGAAGCGCCAACAACAATACACACCTCAGGTGCCAGCAGATGTCCGGAAATACCAATCACTTTTTCAGCATCAACGCCACCGTTCATCACTCGCGCCCGACTGTAGCCCACTTCGGCTCCCAGCTTTTCTGCCAGCATAGCGATTTCCTGGTTATCTGCCTCTCCGCCCTGCCCCACCACCAGCACCCGTCTGGCCTCAGCTAATGGGTCGCGGGTAACATTTTTCAGATCCTCTGTGCTAACCAGCCAGTCCGGAAGCGCACCCGGGACAATGTTCAGTTGTTGCATTCCAGAGGGCAACGTGGCGTTTTTCGCTGCTCCCGCCTGACGCGCCAGGGAAAGGCATAGCGGGCGTTTTTCTGTTTGCAGCGTCGCCGTTAGTGCATTTCCCCAGTGGGATTTGCGCACGCTTACGGTTGGAATATCTAACGAAGTCACCTGGCAGATGCTTGCACCATGTAAACGCCAGGCCAGCCGGGTCGACAGTTCATCGCCAAACGTTCCCGGCGGAAAGAGAACAACGTCCGCAGGCGTTCGCTGCCACTGTTCCACCAACGCATCCAGCACCTGTTCCGCCACTACAGGCTGAGGTTCAATCTGCCAGTGCGCCAGGGTACAACCGCTGAAATCCTGCGCCGCCAGCCAGCTTGCTATTGCGGCATTCTCCTGATTTATTGTCACAATTGCGATATTCATGGCTGCATCCTTTGGCGTAAATAGTCCTGCCATAGCTTTTGAGCTTTTTCTGCTACCGTTTGCCCATCAATCAGCGTCGCTCCGCGTCGTTGCTCTGCTCTTGCCAGTTGCAGACACTGCATCGCTGGCATTTCGGCAGCAACAGTTTTACGGATAATTTCTGCTTTCCCCGCAGCCATTCGCTGGCGCATTCCCGGTACTGGCAAGGCCACTTCACCGCACTGACGCACGGCAATCACCGCAGGCAAGCGAACCCGGCAACAACGCAACCCATGTTCAGTACGCTGTTCGAGGGTGATAAACAGCGCGTCGAGAGTGAAACGCTCCACCTGGGTGAAGCAGGGCCAGCCCAGCATTTCCGCCAGCAAAAATGGCGTTTGCCCATTCTGCCCTTCGCTGCTTTGGCAGCCGGTAATTATCAGATCCAGCGGATTCTGATGCTGCCATTCGGCAATATGGCGAGCGACAAATTCCGGCGCAAAGCGCAGATCTGCCGCCGTCTCCAGCAATACAGCTTCCTCAAACCCAAGAGCCATGAGATAGCGCAGCCAGTGCAATGCCCGTTCATCCCCCATGCTCAACGCGGTTAAAGACATCGGCGTACCGTTTTTTCTCTGCGCCAACAGCAGCGCGGCAGCGGCCTGTTCATCAGCACCGAGTAAACTTCGCAGTAGCGAAATATCCGGTCCGCTTTTACCCTGAGCCGCCGCCTGCCACTCTTTTTCCGCCAGCATTCCGGCATCCGGTTCGGCTTTAAACGCTAACAGAATGTTCATTCGCACCTCCTACATTTCCCGCCGCCACCAGCGGGAGGGCTTTAGTTTCTGGTGCCCATAGCCAGGTCACAACAAAACCAACCAACAACACTGTCGCCAGGAGCAATAAGGTGACTTGCATTCCCCACTGCGCCAGCACCCACGGCAGCAGGCCAGTACTTACCGCCGCGCCAAGTCGACTCATGGCAGTGGCAAAACCGACGCCCAGCGAGCGAATGTCAGTAGGAAAACTTTCCGCAGGCAAAATGCCCACCAGATTACTGACTGCCGAAATGGTGGTGCTGAAGAGAACAAAAAGCAGCAGCGTTAATGAACTGCCGGAAGGCAAACAGGCCATGACTACCAGCGTTGCCGCCAGCAGCAAAAAACTTCCCAGCAAAAATTTGCGATGTGCCAGCAGGTGCGTCAGAACTAATCCCAGCAGCGCGCCCACAATTAACAACGCATTAAGCATCAGGCTGGCAGTCAGCGCATCTTCCAGACCAATAGTCTGGGCGATAGTTGGCAGCCAGGTATAAATCACAAACCATGGGATTACGAGGCAGACAAAGAAGACGCTGTTAAACGCCGTGCGCCGCCAGTAACGCGAAGAGAACAAGGTTTTGATGTGTTTATGGGTCGCCGTTACCACTTCATCGCCCAGTAAAACATGGGGACCAAAATAGCGATGCACGATAGCGTGAGCTTCTGCAAAACGCCCCTGGCGCAGTAGCCAGCGTGGTGATTCTGGCGTTCCCCAGCGTAATAACGTAATCAACAACGCGGGCAGAGCTGCCGATGCCAGTAGCCAGCGCCAGGCCTCCGGGTTTTCGGAAATAAAGTGATGTCCGGCAATACTTGCCAGCACATAGCCTACGGTCCACACCACGCTGAATGCGCCCAGCAAAATACCGCGATGGCGGCGCGGGGAAAATTCAGCCAGCAAGGTGTGACCTACTGAATAATCGCCTCCCAGACCAATGCCAATCAAAATGCGCAGTCCAATAAGATGCTCTGGCGTGGTGGCAAAAAATTGTAAAAACGAAGCAAGCGTAATCAGCAAAAAGCTGAAGGTGAAGATTTTTTGCCGACCAATATGGTCGGAGATCCACCCAAGAACCAGGCTGCCAAGGAACAAACCAAGGAGCGCCGAGCCGCCGATCATTCCCGCCATAAACGGCGTCAGTTGCATGGCGGGCGTAAGCTGAATAATGGCGTAACCAATGACGCCGAGAACATAACCGTCGGTCAGGTGTGCGCCGAAAGTGAGCGCAGCAATGCGGCAGTGAAAACGGTTAAGCGGTAAATCATCCATTCGCACCGGTGAAGTGTTCATCTTTACCCCTTCATTGTCCGGTAATAAGAACGGCTTCTCGCCTGAGAAGCCGAAAAGGCAACGCCCCGTCATCGCGGAACGCTGCCTGACACATTATTTTTCAATCGGATAGATAGTACCCGTATTCATAATGCCATTAGGATCGAACTGCTTTTTCAGCCCTTCCAGCAACGCCCACGCGCTGCCGTGTTCCAGTTTGCTCCAGTGAACGCGATGTTTACCGATACCGTGGTGGTGCACCATCGAACCGCCGAGGCGAATGGTTTCTTCACAGATGATCTTGTTGAGCGGATTGTGGTACTTGTCGATTTCCTCTTCCGGCTTACAGTCAACGACGTTGTAATCGTAGACGAAGTACATGTTGGTGCCGTTCTGATAGCTATGAGAGGAATGACCGCCCAGCATGGTGATGTCGTCGGCGTGCGGGAACTCAGTACGAATACGGTTAATAACGCTTTCGTAGATTTCGTGGATGCAGCTCCAGCAGCCGGATACTTCGGTGGTAAAGCCCATGTTGCCGGTTTTGAGGATCTGCACACGTTCGGCAGCCACTTTATCCGGTCCCCAGTTCAGGTTGTTAAACCAGGTTTCGATCAGCTTGCTGTCCACGCGCTGGCATTGCGGGTAGCGGGCAACGATTTCCGCAATCCCTTCGCCCGTCACCTTCGCAATGCGAGGGTTACCTTCAGCCATAAAGATCAGCACGCATTTTCCGTCGGCAAAATGGGTGAAGTGTTGGGTGCCATCTTCAGCGTCATACAAACGAGCGATTGACGGACGATACCCTTCCACCATGATTTCACGCAGGATGTTGAAGCCGGTTTTCATGTCTTCCAGGATATAGCCGTAGAAGAGGTTGTTTTCCGGGGTGAATTTAAAGATTTTCACTGTTACTTCAGTGATATAGCACAATGCACCTTCGTTGCCGATGATGATGTGACGAATGTCCGGGCCAGCCGCGCGGCGTGGCACGTTTTTAATGCGTGTGACGGTGCCATCAGCCAATACTGCTTCCAGACCAACGACCATATCTTCGATTGCGCCGTAGAGTGTGGAGAACTGCCCGATACTTCGGGTTGCTACCAGGCCGCCCATCTGCGCCAGCGGCTTTGACTGCGGAGAATGCCCCGTGGTGTAACCTTTTTCACGCAACGCGTTTTCCAGCACTTCCAGCGGAACACCACATTGCGCCGTCGCCTGCATATTCTCAATATCAATATTAATGATTTGATTCATGGCGGAGCCGTCGAGCACCACCGAGTTTTCTACAACAGTTTCCAGCCCACCTTCGGTGGCGGAAGCACCGGTACGCGGCACACCGTTAATTTTGTGCGCATTCATAAAATTCAGCACACGGGATACTTGCTCTGTGGAACCGAGTTTTACGACCGCTGCCGGAATCGGCAAAGTATAAATGCCATGAATATCCGGAAATTTACGAAAACGGTCAATACTGTTTTTCTTTAATACTGTTTCATCGGTAATTACGCGATCTGCACCAACAATTTCCTTTAGCTGGTCGACAATCGCTGCGCGAGATAAAGACATAGTAATTCCTTCCTGATAATAAAAATGGAATAATCATTAATAAGAGAAAACAGAAACCACCGTTATGGGTTAGCGCACTAAATAACCGCCATCAACCACTAATAAATGCCCGTTGACATAATTCGATGCCGGACTTGCGAGGAATACGGCTGCGCCCATTAAATCCTGAGTATCGCCCCAACGGTTTGCCGGAATATGATCAAGAACGCGCTGATTGGTTTCTGGATTACTGCGTGTCGCCAGCGTAATATCTGTTGCATAATAGCCAGGGGCGATACCATTTACCTGAATATTATATTGACCTAGTTCATCACAATAAGCTTTGGTGAACCCGGCAAGAGCATGTTTAGTGGCAGAATATGCAGGTGACCATTGTCCACCTAAGTAAGAGAACAATGAACAGATATTAATAATTTTGCCGCTTTTCTGCGGGATCATAATTTTTGCAGCTTCATAGCTTAACTCGAATGCGGCGGTCAGGTTCACATCAATCATCGGATCCCAGTCGGCACGACCGAAGTCCAGCACCTTATTCAGCTTACAAATACCGGCATTGTTAACCAGAATATCAACTGTACCGAAACGCTCACAGCAAGCAGCGATAATCTTCTGCGGCGCGCCTTCTGCGGTGATATCCACCTGCATGAAGTCCACCTCAACACCCTGTTTTTCAATCATTTCCTTTGTTTCGCCGTTATCTTTGACGAAACTAGGAATAAAGATATTTGCGCCAGCTTTGGCCAACGCCATGGCAAATGCCTGGCCTAAACCGCTATTCCCACCGGTAACAATTGCGGTTTTACCTTTCAGGGAGAAAAAATCCATTGAGAACGCATTGAGAGATTCGATTGACATAGTTAGCTCCAATTTCCGTAAGGCAAAAAAAAAGAAAGGTAACTTCCCCCGCGAGAGGGAAGTTACCTTTCTCATTATCTCTGGTAACTGGAGATAATTTTTAGCATAAGGGCATAACTGCTAATGTGATCGTAATCACAGTGTGATATTCGTATTGTCAAATAATTTTAAAAAGCAGAAGCGTGATTACTCTCACACAACACCTCTGCTTTCCATGTTATTTATTATTTCAATTACTAGAGACCTGAGAAAAGTAATCCACCTGAAAGGGCGGCTTACTTTTCTCTTTTTTTTGTCTATTACAAATGGGAATACGATATGCAACACAACTCATATCGCCGTTGGATAACCCTCGCGATAATTAGTTTTAGCGGCGGCGTTAGTTTCGACCTGGCTTATTTACGTTATATTTATCAAATTCCCATGGCGAAATTTATGGGATTCAGCAATACCGAGATAGGTTTAATAATGAGTACCTTTGGTATTGCGGCCATTATTCTTTATGCCCCCAGCGGCGTTATTGCCGATAAATTTTCACACCGCAAAATGATTACTTCCGCGATGATCATTACCGGATTACTGGGTCTGTTAATGGCAACGTATCCACCGCTGTGGGTAATGCTCTGTATTCAGATCGCCTTTGCGATAACGACGATTTTAATGCTGTGGTCGGTGTCGATTAAAGCTGCATCGTTGCTTGGCGATCATAGCGAGCAAGGGAAAATTATGGGCTGGATGGAAGGGCTGCGCGGCGTCGGTGTAATGTCGCTGGCGGTGTTTACCATGTGGGTCTTTTCTCGCTTTGCACCGGATGACAGCACCAGCCTGAAAACGGTCATTATCATCTATAGTGTGGTTTACATCTTGTTGGGGATTCTGTGCTGGTTTTTTGTTAGCGATAACAACAACCTGCGCAGTGCCAATAACGAAGAAAAACAGTCATTCCAGCTTAGCGACATCCTGGCCGTTTTGCGTATCAGCACCACCTGGTATTGCAGCATGGTGATTTTTGGCGTCTTCACCATCTACGCCATTCTGAGTTACTCCACCAACTATCTGACCGAAATGTATGGCATGTCGCTGGTGGCGGCGAGCTACATGGGGATTGTGATCAACAAAATATTCCGCGCGCTGTGCGGCCCACTTGGCGGCATAATCACCACCTACAGCAAAGTGAAATCCCCTACCCGCGTGATCCAAATCCTTTCCGTACTCGGCCTGCTGACGTTAACTGCCCTGCTCGTCACGAACTCTAACCCGCAATCGGTCGCGATGGGGATTGGCCTGATTTTACTGCTGGGATTCACCTGTTACGCCTCACGCGGGCTGTACTGGGCCTGCCCTGGCGAAGCGAGAACACCGTCTTACATTATGGGCACCACGGTAGGTATTTGTTCGGTGATTGGATTCCTGCCGGATGTCTTCGTTTACCCAATTATCGGCCACTGGCAAGACACCCTGCCCGCTGCAGAAGCCTACCGCAATATGTGGCTGATGGGCATGGCGGCGCTTGGCATGGTGATTGTCTTTACCTTTTTGCTGTTCCAAAAAATTCGTACTGCTGATAGCGCCCCCGCAATGGCTAGCAGCAAGTAAGCCAGGAAAATTACAGGAGAAAAATCATGTCGAAAAAATACATCATAGGGATTGATGGCGGAAGTCAGAGCACAAAAGTGGTGATGTACGATCTGGAAGGTAACGTGGTTTGCGAAGGCAAAGGCTTATTACAGCCGATGCACACGCCAGATGCCGATACTGCAGAACATCCTGACGACGATTTATGGGCATCATTATGTTTTGCCGGTCACGATTTGATGAGTCAGTTTGCCGGGAATAAAGAAGATATTGTCGGTATTGGTCTGGGATCCATCCGTTGCTGCCGTGCGTTATTGAAAGCCGATGGCACGCCTGCTGCGCCGTTGATTAGCTGGCAGGATGCACGCGTTACACGCCCTTACGAACACACTAACCCTGACGTGGCATATGTCACCTCTTTTTCGGGTTATCTGACGCATCGCTTAACCGGCGAGTTTAAAGACAATATCGCCAACTATTTTGGTCAGTGGCCGGTGGATTATAAGAGCTGGGCATGGAGCGAAGATGCTGCGGTAATGGATAAGTTTAATATCCCCCGTCATATGCTGTTTGATGTGCAAATGCCTGGCACCGTCCTCGGACATATCACACCACAAGCCGCACTGGCGACACATTTCCCGGCAGGACTGCCGGTTGTTTGTACCACCAGTGATAAACCGGTAGAAGCTCTGGGGGCCGGATTACTGGATGATGAAACGGCGGTAATTTCTCTTGGCACTTACATCGCATTGATGATGAACGGCAAAGCACTGCCGAAAGATCCAGTAGCGTACTGGCCGATTATGTCTTCTATTCCGCAAACATTGCTGTATGAAGGTTACGGTATTCGCAAAGGCATGTGGACGGTGAGCTGGCTGCGCGACATGCTAGGCGAGTCGTTAATTCAGGATGCCAGGGCGCAGGATCTTTCACCGGAAGATTTACTCAACAAAAAAGCTTCTTGTGTGCCGCCAGGCTGTAATGGTCTGATGACGGTGCTGGACTGGCTGACCAATCCGTGGGAACCGTACAAACGCGGGATTATGATCGGCTTTGATTCCAGCATGGATTACGCATGGATATATCGTTCGATACTGGAAAGCGTGGCGCTGACGCTGAAGAACAATTACGACAATATGTGTAATGAAATGAATCACTTTGCGAAGCATGTGATCATTACTGGCGGCGGTTCGAACAGCGATCTGTTTATGCAGATTTTTGCCGACGTGTTCAACCTTCCGGCACGACGTAACGCCATTAACGGTTGTGCAAGCCTGGGGGCAGCGATTAATACAGCGGTAGGTCTGGGGCTATACCCGGATTACGCAACGGCTGTCGATAACATGGTTCGCGTGAAAGATATCTTTATACCGATTGAGAGCAATGCCAAACGCTACGACGCGATGAATAAAGGCATTTTCAAAGACCTAACCAAACATACTGATGTGATCCTGAAAAAATCGTATGAAGTGATGCATGGGGAATTGGGGAATGTGGATTCGATCCAGAGCTGGTCGAATGCGTAAGTGAGGAAGGCCGGGCGGGAAACTGCCCGGCCTGAACATACCTGAATGGTTATCCCCGCTGACGCGGGGAACATAAGTTCGACAACTTAAAAAATGATAACAAGTCCGGTTTATCCCCGCTGATGCAGGGAACATAATAAAAACTTTAACTAGTTCGGTTTATCCCTGTTTTTACAAGGAATATTAACTACACTCGATGTCTTTAGAATAAAAGACAATACGAATCGCACTTTATCAATTTTCACTTAAAGTATGAACTGGATATCTTTATTCATAAGAACTATTCATCAACAGCGTATAGAGGCGGTTATGTAAAACCACTCATTAGCCTCAAAACAAAGACAAACTTCCAGATTTATTACTTAACCAATGAATAACAAGCTTAAAAAATATACTGTTATTCTAAAGAAAAAATTAACAGGCATTAATTCAATATTAAAAAAATAATAGATTAAAATTTCTTAACGATTTAAGAATCATACAAATAACACTTTGATTAAATTTAATTTTTTGTATCGATAATTGTGAACCTCTCTGGCATGGAGAACTATTTTGAACATGAGGTGTTACGTGGATATGTTGCTTATTACAAGTACTGCTAATATAAAAACTTGAGAAAGAGATAACGGGTTATATGGTGGTTTATCCCCGCTGGCGCGGGGAACTCGACAGAACGGCCTCAGTAGTCTCGTCAGGCTCCGGTTTATCCCCGCTGGCGCGGGGAACACGGGCGCACGGAATACAAAGCCGTGTATCTGCTCGGTTTATCCCCGCTGGCGCGGGGAACACTGGCTCTGCAACAGCAGCACCCATGACCACGTCGGTTTATCCCCGCTGGCGCGGGGAACACGAAATGCTGGTGAGCGTTAATGCCGCAAACACAGGTTTATCCCCGCTGGCGCGGGGAACACATTACGCCTTTTTGCGATTGCCCGGTTTTTGCCGGTTTATCCCCGCTGGCGCGGGGAACACTCTAAACATAACCTATTATTAATTAATGATTTTTTAAGCCAGTCACAATCTACCAACTTTATAGTATCACACAAACAACACATCCATTATGTTAAAGAGCACTTAATCCATTGATTAAAAAGGTAAATATTTAAAATAACTCTATACAAACTAAAATCTACCAAACTTTACCGCAATAATTTTCACTCCAGCGAAAAATTAATGCCACAGAATTTGTAGAGAATGCTAATGATTAGCCCGGTAATGACTCCAACTTATTGATAGTGTTTTATGTTCAGATAATGCCCGATGA
>ERZ831773.2104-NODE-2104-length-17517-cov-38.482362_pt1 | contig 17517 bp, 15 predicted proteins | sample MGYA00519696_ERZ831773 | MGnify/ENA primary metagenome ERZ831773 (study PRJEB31850, sample SAMEA3708720) | human gut metagenome | biome: human gut; feature: human-associated habitat; material: faeces | place: China | collected 2014 ...
ATCGAACGGTAGCGGAAACTACCATTACGTATATGAAAAGTCTTAGAAATATCCAATTGAAGCTTCTGGCATCGTTGATGTATGCACACCTGCTTTTCTCATATATGCTGTCGTCCGTACGTTAAGAATGTGTGTTAAACAACAATTTAATCATTCTACTCATTCCTCAGTGCTGTCACCGGATCGCTCTTTGATGCCTTTTTAGAAGGAATCAATCCACCGGTAAATGTAAGAAATACACTAAGCAGTATAAGCACCATCGCTGGAATTACAGGAAGTACTGCATTGATGTTGTCCACTCCTGAAAGTGCATGAATAACAGCATTTATAGGAAGCAGGAAAAGTAATGTTATACCTATACCCATAAGTCCTGAGCATAGTCCGATTATACATGTTTCTGCATTAAATACAGCCGATACATTCTTCTTGGAAGCACCTATTGCCCTTAATATTCCTATCTCCTTACGTCTTTCAAGTACACTTATATATGTGATAACACCTATCATAATAGAAGATACTATTAAAGATATAGCCACGAATGCAATTAACACATAACTTATAACATTTACTATGGTAGTGACAGAGGACATAAGTGTTCCTACCACATCTGTGTAGCTTATAACCTGTTCATCCTTACCCTGCTTTTTCATGCTTGTATTATAGTTATCAAGTATATTTACTATCTTATCCTTACTTTCAAAATCCTTAGGATATATGTCTATTTCACCTGGTACTGACAAATCTGCATAGCCAAGCTTTTTCATATTATTGTCATATGAGGCAACATCCGTATCAGACATAAGTGACTTCATAAGATCTGAAAGGTCACTTTCGTTCATATTCATCTTTATCGCATCTGCGAAGCTGTCTGTATCTATACCAAATGCGCTGCTAAAATCATAGTCATCTGTATCTGTTCCCATGCCCATTGAACCTAGTGCAGCTGCCATATTATTTCCCATAAGCTGCATGGCATTCATCATGGCATCTGTCATAGAGGACATCATCTGTGTCATGACTGCTTCCATAGCCTGCTGCATATTCCCCATGATACTTTCCATCATCTTGTTCATGGCATTCTGTATATTGGCAGTAAACTGTTCCTTAAGACTGTTGATCATATTGTTTATGACTTTATCAAGAATACCATCTATGTTCTGATATCCATTCTGCTTGGCATATTCTGCGTATCCATCTACTACATCCTTTTTAAATATACTCCAGAGCTGTTCTTTTGATATATCAAATGTCACAGCATCTTTCATAAGTTCTTTTGCCGAATCTGATATCTGTTTTCTTGCCTCATCTGTAAGCAGGAACTTAAATACACTTTCTGCTGTTGTATCCTCAATACCATTCTTTTTAATATATTCCAGATATCTGGCTTCAAGCTTGTTTACCTCCTTAAGCACTCTGTCCTGTGATATATTTACATGCATTGAATCAGTAATAAGCTGTCTGATATCCTTACTTAACTGGGCTGATACTTCCTCAGATGACATATATTCTTTTAAACCATATAATACTTCAGATATAGATGCTTTAACTTCGTCTGTAAGACTGTCTGATACCAGCTTCTTTAATGTGTCTGCATCTATACTGCCTATATCAAAGTCCATACCATTTTCCCCGAAAGCAGAAGATATATCTCCAAAACTATCAGGGTTAAACACTGATGAATCCATAGAATCAAACATAGATGGATCAAATGCCGCTGATATATCATCTGGATTGATCAATGCAGCAAAATCTGGCATACTCATATTATATATACTATCATCCACCTTAAATGCATTACTTATTGCATCTGTATCTATCTGAAAAAGTGATTCCATGTTAAATTTACTTTTACTGTCACTACTTATACCAAACTTTTCACCAGTAAATATGTTGGTATCCTTCTTTTCCTTCTGTGCCTTTACTACATCACTAGCTGTAGAATATTGTATAAGCTGTCTTGTAAGCCCGGATGTATATGCTATACCCGGTGTAAGCATTGCTGCTGTGGTTCCCTCAACCTGCTTAACTATACCTGATATTTTCAGATCACTGCCTTTGCTTATCAGCTCCTTCATATATTCTTCATTACCAGTTTTATCCTTCCATATATCATACTCTGTATCATACTGATAATAATCAGCACTATTCACCACTTTAAAGGTCATGCCAATAAAATCATCATATGAAAAGCTGTCGTTATTCTCAGGAATATCTATCTCTTTTTCTGACATAAATGCAGATATCATATTCTCATATTCAGCATTATCCCGCAGACCTAGTGTGTACTCAAGCCTGTCACTTATGTTACCGCTTGAGGAAAGCACAAGAACACATTCGTTATAATTCTGTGGCCAATGTCCTGCTTTTACTTCATACTGTTCTTCATATAAACTGCTGTTTGAGGGCAGCTCATAAAACACATTTGTAGACATGCCAGATGTCATGGAATTCTCATATGATGAAGACATTCCCATCATCTCATACGACTTGTCAGGATTTATCTGCCTATATCCTGTATTATCCTCCCTGTATATCTGAGGAGTTACTATATATTTGTATTCTATGGCATGCACATAATCTTCAATATTTTCCGGATTGCCTTCTATATATGTTTTAAGCGATGCCAGATCGTTGGTACTCATCTTAGAGAACATATCAGAAACAACAGGTGTAACACCGATATCGTTCTCCTTTTTGTTGTCACCTGATGCTGACATACCGACCATCATCGCTGTAAGATCAAAGCCCGTACTTTGTATCTGTAACGGATATTCTGACAAAGTATCCTCCTCCATCGCACTTATATATCCACTGACACCATTAGATATTGAAAGAATAAGTGCTATACCTATAATTCCTATAGAACCTGCAAACGATGTAAGAAGAGTCCTTGCCTTTTTAGTCTTAAGATTCTGAAAGCTTAATGAAAGTGCTGTAAGAAACGACATTGACGACTTTCCCATATTCTTGTGCACCGGTTTTTCTATAATATTTTCATCTATCTCTAACGGATCAGAATCCGATAATATCTTTCCATCTTTAACTTCTACTATTCTTGTAGCATATTCATAAGCCAGCTCAGGGTTATGAGTTACCATAACTACAAGTCTGTCCTTTGATACCTCTTTTAAAAGCTCCATAACCTGTACGCTTGTTTCACTGTCAAGTGCTCCTGTAGGTTCATCTGCAAGAAGAATATCTGGATTATTAACAAGTGCTCTGGCTATGGCAACTCTTTGCATCTGTCCACCTGACATCTGGCTTGGCTTTTTATGTATCTGCTCTCCAAGTCCCACCTTTTCTAGCGCCTCTTTAGCACGTTTTCTTCTTTCAGTCCTTGATATGCCTGATATTGTAAGTGCAAGCTCAACATTAGAAAGAACCGTCTGGTGAGGTATAAGATTATAGCTCTGGAACACAAAACCTATCGTATGATTACGATATGAATCCCAGTCTCTGTCTTTATATTTTTTAGTTGATATTCCATTGATGATAAGATCCCCACTATCGTATCTGTCAAGACCGCCTATGATATTAAGAAGTGTAGTTTTTCCTGAACCACTTGGGCCTAACACAGCGACGAATTCACTATCCCTTAGATTCAGCGACACATCATCAAGTGCTTTCTGTACTAACTTTCCTGTTCTATATTCCTTACGGATGTGTTGAATCTGAAGCATTATCTATCTCCTGTTCATTTTATTATCATAATTGAATTTTATTATAAAACAATGTATACTTTTATTACAATACATTTTGGTTATAAAAACATTACTATTTTATAACATTTTCATAAAGTTATCTATATTTTTTCTACTACATGCCGTTACATAAGCATGTTATAATTATAAGATAAAATACTAGGAGGTAAATACCTCTGCTCCTGCAAGGGCAGTCGCATTTTACTTCGTAAAACAAGGAGGTATACAAATATGTGGGCTTATGAAAGTGTTTTTTATCAGATATATCCTCTGGGATTCTGCGGTGCACCTTATGATAATGATGATGTCCTTACACATCGTATCCTTAAGGTCAATGACTGGATTCCCCATATTAAAAAGCTGGGAGCCAGTGCAATATATTTCTCACCTGTATTTGAATCTGATACGCACGGATATAATACCCGTGACTATACAACAATAGATAAAAGACTTGGAACCAATGAGGATTTTGCCAATGTATGCTCTAATCTGCACAATGAAGGCATAAAGGTTGTTCTTGATGGCGTATTTAACCACGTAGGTCGTGGTTTCTGGGCTTTTCAGGACGTTCTTAAAAACCGTGAGAATTCTGCTTATGTTAACTGGTTTGCAAGAATAGACTTTAATGGCAACTCAAACTATAATGATGGTCTGTGGTATGAAGGCTGGGAGGGCTGCTATGACCTCGTAAAGCTCAATCTATATAATGAGGATGTTATACAGCATATTTTTAAGGCTATCAAAGGATGGGTAAATGAATTCGATATAGATGGCTTAAGACTTGATGTAGCTTACTGCTTAAATCACGACTTTTTAAGAAGACTCCGCTCTTTCTGCGATTCGCTAAAGCCTGATTTCTTTCTTCTTGGTGAAACTCTTCATGGTGACTATAACCAGATTATGAATGATGAAATGTTACATTCTGTAACCAATTACGAATGTTACAAAGGTCTTTATTCAAGCTTTAACTGTATGAATATGTTTGAAATAAATCATTCATTATTACGACAGTTCGGACCAGAAAACTGGACTCTTTATAAGGGAAAGCATCTGCTCTCCTTTGTTGACAATCATGATGTAACAAGAGTTGCCAGTATTCTTAATAACGCTAACCACCTTCCTCTCATATACACCCTTGCATTCGGAATGCCTGGTATTCCTTGTGTATACTATGGCAGTGAATGGGGTGCAACAGGAAAAAAAGAGGATGGTGATCCTGCTCTGCGTGTTTCCTTTGATACGCCTATATGGAATGACCTCACAACATTTATATCAAAGCTGGCTGTCGCGAAGAAGTCGTCAAATGCACTGAATTACGGAAACTTCTCATCTATCGTGCTCACCAATGAGCAGTGCATCTTCCTACGTCAGTATAATGATGAACGTGTTCTTGTTGCCATCAATGCATCTGAACATCCTTACTTTGCTTCGTTTAATATCGGAACTGATACATGCACTGACCTTATAAGTGGCAGCGAAATTAAGCTTAATAACGGAATGGAACTGCCTGGATACAGTAGTTTTATACTTCAGCCATTCTCTTAAGCTCCGGAAGTACTGTACATAGCATTGTTATAAAACAGATACTTCCTCCTATTACATTGGATACCGGCTCAGCTAAGAATACTCCTGCTGTCCCCATATTAAATGTATATGGCATAATATATGTAAGAGGCACGACTATAATGACTTTTCTTAATAATGAAAAGAATATGGCGTGCTTCTTTTTGTTAAGTGACTTAAATACTGTCTGTCCGATATATTGCAGATCCATAAATATAAATGCTGCAAAATACTGCTTTAATGCAACAATAGCATCACTAAGCAGGCTGCTGTCTGAGCTGAATATGCTTATTAATGCTCCCGGTGCAAATATAATAATGCTCCACATAACAGCCGTATAAGCCAGTGTCATAATACCAAGAACCGCTATTGCTTTTCTGATACGTGTGGGCTTTCCTGCACCATAATTATAACTGATAACTGGCGAAGAGCCTTCATTAATAGCATGAATCGGAGTATCCACAAGCTGTCTTACACTTGATACTATTGTCATCACTGATATGTAAATATCTCCTCCTGTTACTGCCAATACATTATTGCAGCATATTGTAACAAGACTGTTAGTAACCTGCATTATAAATCCTGCTGTGCCAAGACTGATAATATTCTTAGCATAGCCTGCACACTCTGCAAGTTCGCTTTTCTTTAAAAATCGCATCTTTAATTCGGATTTATGTGTCAGGAAATATATTGTAAACATCGCTGAGAAGCATTGTGAAATAACTGTTGCTACTGCTGCTCCCTTTACGCCTAAGCCAAAAACAAATATAAATAATGGATCCAGTATGAAATTAAGAACTGCTCCTATTGCAACTGATATCATACCAGTTGTAGAATATCCCTGTGCATTAATATATGGATTTAGTCCTAAGGCAAGCATAGATGGTATTGTTCCTATAAGATAAATCATCATATATGGATATGCATAAACTATTGTACTATCTGATGCGCCAAACACGATAAGAATCTGTTTTGAAAACAGCATACCACATGACATCAATATAAATGCACCTGCACAGAGCATTGAAAATGATGTATCCATAATAAGTGCAGCTTCTTTATTTTTCTTTCTTCCCCTGTATATCGAAAACAGAGGTGTTCCACCGCTTCCAAACAAGTTAGCAAATGCTGTAATAATAACAATTACCGGGAAGCATATTCCAACTGCACCTATAGCTGTTGTACCGATATGTGGTATACGTGCAATATATATCCTGTCTACTACGTTATACAAAAGATTCAATAACTGTGCTACAAGCATAGGGATTGATGCACTTAAAATATTATCTGTAATTGTTCCATTCTCAAAGTCTATTTTTTTCATTTCTATTACCTGTCCTGCGTATTATATTATACTGCATATTATCATACTGTTTTACATAATATTTTCCTCTATTATACATATTCATCTGGAAATTTCAATTTCTAAAATTTCAGTTTCTAATAATCATTTCTGTTCTAGCTTCTTCATGCTATGTCACAGACTAAGCGCTGTTCTAACAGTTTATAACTCTTCCTGTTCTAGCTGTAACCCTGTGTGAGATTGATATAACAGTCCTGTTTTCAGATACATTTTTTAATGCCTTTAGTACTTCCCTTTCTGTATCAGCATCCAGATTAGCAGTTATCTCATCTAAAAGCAGAAGCTGTGGATTAGCAGCAGTTGCCCTTGCAATAGACAATAACTGCCATTGTCCCTGCGAAAATATTTCCTGTGTGCAGGGTGTATCATATCCCTTATCAAAGCTCATAATTGTATCGTGAAGTCCTGCAAGCCTGGCTGCATTCACAACCTCATCCATAGATATAGCTTCATCATATAATGTAATCTGGTCTTTAACTGTTCCTGGCACCATATGAAATGTCTGTTCAACATAACCAAATATTCTTCTTTTCTTATTATCAGGTATATTATAAGAATCGATTCCATCAATTAGTATCTGTCCCTTTAAAGGCCTGTATAAGCCTAAAAGCAGCTTGAATATTGTGCTCTTTCCCGCACCTGTCCTTCCCTGCAGTGTAACCTGTTCACCCATATCAACATTGAAGCTCTTATCTTTAATTATAATATGGTCAGCTTCATATCCGAAGGTTACATTATTAAACTGGACATATGGTGTGCTGGCTTTTCCAGCTTTTAATCCTTCACTATTATTGATGTTAGCTGTCTGTGTTTCTAACACAACATTAATATCTGCATTAACAGCTTCAATTGCTGGAAGTGTCGGGAGTGCAAAGAATTCATTTATTCTTCTTACACCGGCAATTGCTGACTGTATAGTCTGGATTTCCATACCAAGGCTCTCAACTGGTGCAAATATCTGTGATATGTAATTAATAACAGCTACCGCCGTACCTGCTGACATTCCAAAAAGGCTAAGAGCCTTTGCATTGCCCGATGCAGAAAACAACATAACTACCGCTACTACAACTGCATTTAGTATAAGAATAACAGGTGAATATATCGCATCGTAAAAGTTAGTCTTTTCCATAGCCTTATAGCTGTCACCTATATATTCATCATATTTTTTCTCCATATACTTTTCCTTGCCAAGATTATGTATTGTACGGATGTTTCGTAGTGTTTCCGGTACATGTCCCGAAGCCTTGCTTACTGCACGCCGGTTTCGCAGCTGGGCTTCAAGCATATTCCTCTGCACATATCGGGTAAACCAGAATATAAATGGCAGTAATATAAGCAATAATATTGCAAGCCCTTTATTTCTGAACCATATAACTGCAAGAATACTTATTATCTTACATGTATCCGCAAACATACTGACTATACCTGAGGTAAACAGATTCTCTACAGTATCAACATCACCAACGAATCTTGACACCACAGCTCCCGGCTCCTGCTTACTTAATGATGCGGCTGTCAGTCTGGTAAAATGCTCCATAAGACCACTACGCAGAGCATGCGTTATCTTTTGGCCAAATACAGTAAGAAGCCCTTCCCTTGCAGCCTCCATAAGACCTGTGATCACATTAAATACCATATAAAGAAATATAAGATATAAAGGAACCTGACATCCTGCTGCCAATGTATCTACTATTCTTCCAAGTACAAGCGGTGGATAAAGTGCAGTTATAACTGCACCACATACGGCTGTTATAATACCAAGTGAAAGCCACTTTTTCTTTATTGTAGTGTGCAATATTATTGAACCTACACTATGTACTTTGCCGCCATTATCAACATTACTATTATGTTTACTCATGCTTATCCACCACCCCTTTGACATTCTTACATTGTTCATATGAAACAGTATCTTCACTCATTGCATTTGCTGCATCATTTAACTGTCTATAAGCCATACATTCCAACATAAGTTCATCATGCGTTCCTACTCTGACACTACCTTCATCAAGCCATATAACTTTGTCCAGCTTAGGAAACATATACAAACGGTGAGACAGAATAATAACGATACTACCTTCCGTCATTTTTCTAAGATTATTATATATCTGCTCCTCTGTATTCCTATCAAGTGCTGAAAATGGATCATCAAGTATAAAAACTGGCTTTTTATGGCATAAAGTTCTTGCTAATGCAATTCTTTGTGCCTGTCCTCCAGACAATCTCACGCCCCCACTGCCTATAATGGTATCTGCTCCCTGCTCCATAGCCTCAACTTCTTTATCAATACATACTGCTTTTAGATACTCGTTTACGTCTTTATTATCACCAAGCAGGATATTATTCTTTATTGAATCATTGAAAAGCTCCGGATCGTGTCCTAGGTAACTTATTATTCCTGTTCTCTCATTATCTGCAGCGCTTCTTAGTTCACATCCGTTATACATGATACTTCCCTCATATGGATATTCACACAGAAATGTCCTTCCAAGTGTTGACTTACCACTAGCAACCGGACCTGTAACACCTATGATCTGTCCCGGCTCTGCAGTAAAGGAAATATCATTATATACATTTTTTCCATCTGGATATGTAAAGCTTAAGTTTTGTACCTCAAGCCTTCCTGATGTCTGATTTTTACAATCTGTATCCTTAGCCTGAATAACCATAAGCGGCTTAATACGTTTCCATGAAACCTGTGCCTTATGAACTGCATTAAACAGCTTCGCCGCCTTCGAGGACTTATCAGATAACTTTATAAAGCAGGCCATGAATGTTGTAAATGCTGCAATATCCCAGGTTCTCCATCCTGTTCCAAGTACATTTCTGCTGCCAAAATATAATATAAATAAAATGCCCATCATTGATATTATTCTATATAATGGTGTAAGAGAAGAATTCCATATATTAGCATAAATAGCTGATTTCTCATACTCAGCCAGATTATCTTCGTACGCATTTTTTCTGTTAACTTCCCTGCCATAAACTCTGTAGGTTATAGCATTGGATGCTCTGTCGAGTGTTGCATTACTAAGGATACCAGATTGTTTTTTATACGCAGAACCTGTTTTCTGGACTATTACTTTCATCTTTTCAGCAATGATATAAGATATAGGTGGAAATATCATTGCAATAAGTGCCAGCCTTACATCATATACAAGCAACATTCCTGCATATGCAGCCAACGCTACGCCTGTATCAAATATTTCTGTTGTAAACTTTCTCATGCCTTCAGCACAATCATCTACATCAAGTATGGCCTTTGTCATAATATCGCCCATACCTTCACCTTCAAGCTCTGTCCTGCTCTTTAATACAAGTGTTCCATATAATATTTTCTTCATTCTTCTATTAACATTATTGGCGAATCTACGAACATAAAAACGTTTTATATATCTTGATACCTGAACTACTCCAATTGAAATCACATATGCAATAACAAGTATAAGCATATCCTTGTATACAGCATTCTTTGCCAATATATCTATAAGACAGCCTGCCATTTTTCCTTCAAACCATGGTCCAAGCAAAAGTCCAAGATTGTATATAACACCTGACACGGTTATTATAAGCAGCAGCTTCCACTCTTCTTTAAAATATGATAGTATTCTGTCGGCTGCAAATTTCTTGTTTGCGGTCACATTTTTGTTATCTGAAGGATTTACTCCATTATTTCTTAATTTAAAATCCAATCTCATCTGGTGCCACAGAACATTTCCATGAGTGGATTTATCTGTTATCCCCTCATCAACGAATCCAAACTTGGAATAATATGGAACAAGGCTTTCTTTACATGTTAATACAAGCCCTTTCCGGTTCTGTTTTCTGGCATCTAAGATAGCCTTCTTAATCAGCTCTTTCGCACATCCGCATCTGCGATAATCAGGAAGAGTATTTACACCAAAAATCATCTGCCATGCACCATTCTCGTCATGCATTGATGCATTTTCATACATCTCATCTGTAAGATCAGCCTCATCTGTAACAAAACCATCTACAAACGCAATGAGTTTATCATCATCAAACATAAGCCAGAAATGATTTCCATAATACTTTATTCTCTGCTCAAATTCTTCTTTAGTTGCTGCCTCTAAAACAGGAAAACACTCGGATTCAACCGATGCAATATCGTCTAAATCAGCCATTGTTGCATATCTTATATTCACAATCATTCCTTCTTTACTATTGCTTTTTATATTTAGTTTTTATTCATATATTACTATAATTTGCTTAAATACTCTGCCGGAACAGCCTTCACAAGCCATACTCCATTTACAGATAAGAAAAACTCATATCCTTCATCTGCCATCTTTCCGGCTGCCACCCTATAAACCACAGGCTTTCCATGCCTGCTGCCCACCTTAACTGCTGTCTCAGTATCCTTTGATAAATGAACATATAACCTGCTCTTAGAAAGTAATCCTTCTTTATCGATTGATGAAACAAACTTTTCTCCCGTTCCATGGTAAAGAAACTCTGGAGGAGTTTTCTTTTCAAGTTCAACATCAACAGGTATTGAATGCCCCTGGTTCGCTCTGATTAATGTCTTATCTTTATTAAATGAATATCGCTGCTTGCTGTCAGTTCGCACAATCTCTTCAAGCATCTTCATATCAAATGGTCTTGTTTTGCTTATACCTGATATTAACTCAGATACATCTGCCCAGCCATGTTCATCAAGTTTGATTCCTATTGTTTCCGGCTTGTGCCGCAAAATAAGGCTTAAAAATTTGCTTGTGTCCGTTAATCCCATTGTTATCCCCCTTTAGTTTTCTTTTATAGCTTCCTGTAAGACATATAATGCGCATTATATGCGTATTTCTAATACTACTTTCTACTCTATCACATATTCGTACATTCTAAACTGCCTGTTTCCAACTACCTCATAAAAAATGTTTTCAGTACTTACATATTTAAAACCAGCTCTGATATATAACTTGTCGGCTAGTGTGTTCTTATCTATTACATCAAGATGAATGGCTTCAATGTTTTCTAACTTAGCATATGATATGATGTTTTTTACAAGTTGAGTAGCAAGACCCATACCGCGGTACTCATATCGCACTGCAAGAGCATGGATTATCCATACATTATTATCTCTTTCATTTACTTTCCACGCTACCCTTTTATACTCTTTATTAGAATTACTGTTAACTATGGCACACGCCTTAATAATTCCTTCATCTCTTAATACGAACAACTCTTTCTGAACAATACCAGCCATTAAAAAATCTGCTGAAGGATGTACCCCCTTTTTCCAGTCAGGAAAAGAAGGTTCTTCTTTGCTTTTGCCTATTAAATCCCAATAGAGATTTTCTATCTCATTAAAATCCTCCAGGCATGCTAATTCAAAATTCATATATCTGTCTCCTAATTTTTATTTAACTCCAGCTCTTCCAGACATCCGGCTGGTATCCAAGTGTTGATGCTTTTCCACTAGTCTCTCAAAAGAGGCTTCAAAGTTTAAATCATCCTTATCACTTCTTTTTCTTGGACCTTTCATGTAGTTTTTACTGCTTGCCCGCCTTGCCTTCTTACTTATATGTCTTTCCATTAACATAAGATCAATATTTTCATTTGTATACCATTTCCCGGACTGATGAATGACATACGCACCCTTACTTAATGCCATGGCAGCTACACCATAGTCCTGCGTAACTACTAAATCTCCTTTTTCACAAAGGCTTATTAACTTAAAATCAACTGCATCAGCTCCGGCACCCACATATACCACTTCTGAATAGTCTGATGTAAGATAATGATTAGTATCACACAAAAGCGTTACGGCAATATTATGACTCTTAGCTATTCTTTCAACTATCCCAATCACAGGGCATGCGTCAGCATCTACATATATATGCATACTCTTATCTCTTTCATTTACAATCAATTGTTATATACATTTAGGAACTGTCTCTATTTCATTCCCACAGATAACTTATACCAGCGTTTTATGTATGGGTCATCAAAAAGCTCAAGGTCGTTTTCTGTAAGTTTCACAAAAAGATCAGTAAGCCCGTCATACTCATTAATATCTCCTGCAGGATACAGTTTCCAGTTTAGCTGCTCTAATGTCCAGTTACTCTTAACTGAATTGTGAAGCATAGACGTTGTCGCATAATTAGACAGGTTATCCTCTCCTCCAATGGCAATAGGAATGATGTGGTCAATTGTTGGGACCAGCTCCCAGTAGGCACTGTGACATTCTTCCATCTTCCAATGGCTCTGATATGGAAATGCATCCGGCATGTATGAAAAGCAGACTGCTAAGATAATTCCATTCCGTAGCATTGATATTTTTGAAAATGCTGTATCAGCCGGAACCGGTAACTTCCTTGTAGATGGACCGAAAGAGACTGTACGCATAGATGAATCTATCCTGCCAGAAGATACTACTTTCGGTGTCCGTATTAGTGGTGACAGTATGGAACCAGAATTCCACGATGGTCAGATTGCATGGATATTACAGCAGGAATCTGTTGCTAATGGAGAAATCGGCATCTTCGCTCTAAACGGAGAAGCCTATATTAAGAAATTACAAAACGATAAAGACGGAATTTTCCTTATCTCACTCAATGAAAAGTATGCACCTGTATATTCATAATCAGTATTCCTTTACTATCTCTTCATCTATTCCGTACATAGCCTTAAAATGTTCGAGATCTGTCGGACTTTTTATCAGCATTACCTCTTCTATCTTACCTGTATGTATATCCTTAAAGCCTGCTACCTGCTCGCCATTACAAATGCTTGCTTTGATTACAGGCTTTTTGTTTTCCTTATCATATGACTGTTGAGCTTTTTTCTTCTTAAACAGTCCCATTTTGCTCACCTTCCTTCGCCTGTGCCATCAGCATAAGCTTCTCAAATGACTGTGCAAAACGCTCATCATCTTCACTTGTCCGCTTCTTTGAACCTTTTATATGATTCTTAGAAGAACCTCGTCTTGCTTTCTTATTAAGGTGTCTTTCCATAAGCATCCGATCAATATTCTCATCCGTGTACCACTTGCCGGATTGATGAATTGCATATGCACCCTTTCCAAGCGCCATTGCAGCAACACCATAATCCTGAGATACCACAATATCTCCCTTATGACATATACTGATCAACTTATAATCTACCGCATCAGCCCCAGCGCCAACCACAATTACTTCACTATAATCTGAATATAATACATGGTTCGTGTCACACAGCAATGTGGCTGGAGTATTATATTTTTCCGCAATCGCTTCTACAATGCCCACTACCGGACATGCATCTGCATCTATAAATATCTGCATATCTTTCTCAAATCCATTCAACTTTAATTGTAATTTACTGGAGTTCTTACCTCAATGAGGTTTCCACTCGGATCATAAAATCTCACAAGCTTCTGTCCTCCTTCAAGTTTCGTCAGTTTATTAACATAATTCAAACAGAAATCATAGGATTCAAGTTTCTTGATGAAACACTCCATATCATTTTCTTCAAAGTACAGTTCGGTCATATTGCTATGAGATGTTGTAGGTATTTGGGTACTTTCATACCATACATTAACATCCTGCAATACCAGTCCCTCTGACAATATTACATTACCTTCCTGTTTCAAAATAACCTGTAATCCAAATAAATCCTTATAAAATCTGACAGATTCTTCTAGCTTGTCTACGATAATCAAAATATTCTTTAATCTCATGCCCTGCTCTATTTATTTTCAAATATCAAAAACAACTATCACTGATTTAATTAGTTAAATTATCGGTTTAAATTAATTAAATTTGACCAAATTAAACCAATTAAAAGTATTAATTTATAACAATTTCTAGCATTAATTGGCTTAATAATCGGTTTAATCCAAACAGATAAAACAAATTTTAAACCGATTATTTTTTATAATTCTTCGTGATACTAGAAGTTGCCATATAAACACCTCCTAGTATGGCTGTTCTTCTGCCTATTACTCAATGTAATTTGCATTCTTTTCTACTTTTATTCTATTATGGAAATGTCCGCTTTGTAATATAAAAATTTTGAAATTTATATTACTTCTTCCTTCCCCTTTGTCTTATCCGCTGCATCCCTTCCTGCAAGTGTCTCGGACACCCTAGCCTTCATTGCTGCGAGTTTTTCTTGCAATAAAGTCGGTTCTGCGACTTCATCATCCATGTCAATCGCATCATCGCCATTTTCATCCATGTTAAACAGAGCATTAAGCTCTGCCAGAGCTACAGTTTCTCTGAAAGCTCGCTTCCTGTGGAAATGGCAAATACAATCCATCCCTTAAGCTGGCAATGGATATAGCTAAGGTTTTTGGTACAACAGTTGAAGATATATTTATCTTTGATGATGACTCAGAATAAAACAAACTTAAATTTATTCTCTCCTTATTCATTAAATTTATCTATAACTATATCTATTAAATTTTCTAAATACCTAGGAATCTCAAATTTTACAATACGAGAAATTGCCATATAAAAGCCTCCCTGCAAATAAATTCAAAATCCGTTTAGAATCAATACTATTCTATATGTAATATATCGTCACAAATTCCAGAAAATTAATAACACAGCATATAATACAAACTGCTTTTCCCGATATAATTAGGTAAGATTTATGATTTGAAATGAGGAAAAGCATGAACATATGACTTTATAGAATACGCGTATAATCATAAAAAATAGGGTTATAATACTTGCGTATAATCAAAAAATAAATTACAATATGCGTATAATCATAAAGTATAGAACTAATATATATGCGCATAATCTGGAGGAACCATGATATTAAAAAGAAAAATATATAAAAAACTACTGGAATGGAAAAATGAATGTCAGGGGAAAAAAGCTTTACTGATAGAAGGCGCCAGACGTATTGGAAAGTCTACCATCTGCGAAGAATTTGGAAAAAATGAATATGAAAGTTATCTCCTTATTGACTTTGCTAAAAAAGATAAGGAAGTCGAAATGTATTTTGAGCGATATCTGAATGATCTGGATACATTTTTTATGCTGTTACAGACACATTTTGGAACAAAACTGACAGAGAGAAACTCTCTTATTATTTTTGATGAGGTACAGATGTTTCCACAGGCAAGAGCTGCGATAAAATATTTAGTGGCAGATGGAAGATATGATTATATCGAGACAGGTTCATTGATATCTATCAGAGAAAATGTAAAGAATATTGTCATACCATCAGAAGAAAGACATATTAATATGTATCCTTTGGATTTCGAAGAATTTGCAATAGCATTAGAGGAAGAATTACTGGTTGAATATATAAAAAATTGCTTTGAAAAAAGAGAACCTTTGGAAAGAAGTATGCATAATCAGGCAATGCTTCTGTTTCATCAGTATATGCTTGTTGGTGGGATGCCTATGCCTGTAGTAGCATTTATTGAAAGTAAAAAAGATTTTACAGAAGCGGATAAAGAAAAAAGGGACATTCTTAAATTGTATCGGGAAGATATTATGAAGATAGATATGAGATATAGAAGCAAAGTTCTTGCAATCTATGACCAGATTCCTGGATTCCTGTCACAGCATGAAAAAAGAGTTGTATTCAAAAAGCTACAGGATGGTAGTTACGCAGACCAGTACGAAGAAACATTTTTCTGGCTGTCGGATTCTATGATATCTAATGAGTGTTTTTTGTGTAATGATCCTAATGTGGGGTTATCATTAAATGAGACAAGAAGCTATGTAAAGTGTTATATGGGAGATACCGGTCTTTTGGTAAGCCATGCGTTTGATGAGAATGAATTACTTGAAGATGAAGTGTATAAACAGATATTGGCAGGCAAATTGCAGATTAATGAAGGGATGCTTTATGAAAATGCAATAGCCCAGATGCTGGTATCAAATGGACATAAGTTATATTTTTACACACACTATAATGAAAATAAGCATCGAAATGATATGGAAATTGATTTTATTATTTCAAATAACAGCAGATTAAAATATAAGATGTTTCCGATTGAAGTAAAGTCTGGAAAGCAATATAAAACGACCTCATTAAATAATTTCAGAGAAAAATACAAGGAGCGCATAGGGGAAAGTTATATTATTCATCCAAGAAATTTAATTGTAAAAGATGGAATTATATGCATTCCACCATATATGACGATGAATATATAAAAATCTGACATCAAGTATTAATTTATCTACCAAAGAACCGGAGCGGAAGTGAATCCCTAAAAGGATTCACCCCGCCCCGGTTCTTTGGCTTGTTTATAGTTTTATTGTGATATAAGCGTATTTAATTATCTTACATTCTTAATCTTGCGTCTGCCTGTTACTGCAACACCTGCTGTTAAAGCAAGAACTGCTGCTGCAATGTATGCCATCATATTATTTGCATCACCAGTCTTAACATCTGATACAGATGTATCTGAAGAACCTGCGTCAGTTGTATTATCAGCCTCTTCTGACCCTGATGGCGTGCCAGCCTCAACCTTTACTAATGCATTGATTGCTGCTGTAAGATGCTCTATTGCCTCATCGACATCTGCTTTATATTCAGCAACTGCAAGTGCATCAACTGCTTCTTCATACTCAAGCTTCATAGCTGCCCAAGACTGGGCTGTGTAATCTGCTTCATTAAGGTCATCTGCTGCTGCAATAACTGCTGAGAGCTTTGCTTTATCTTCTTCACTTGCAGGTTCTTTAACCTTAACTATATTGGCATCTGTTGCTTCAAAATTAATTGTAGTATCAGAATATCCTAATGCATATACTGTAAGTGACCAGTATCCTGTTCCGTCATAACCTGCTGGTAACTGGCAGCGTGCTGAATCAGTAAGTCCAAGCTGGATTCCCATTACTTTGTGCATCCAGTTATCTGCAGCAAATTTAGTTCCATATGTAGCAACAGCATTTGTTCTTGTTGCATCATTTCCATAATATGTCCACT
>ERZ831773.2111-NODE-2111-length-17474-cov-6.244159_pt1 | contig 17474 bp, 8 predicted proteins | sample MGYA00519696_ERZ831773 | MGnify/ENA primary metagenome ERZ831773 (study PRJEB31850, sample SAMEA3708720) | human gut metagenome | biome: human gut; feature: human-associated habitat; material: faeces | place: China | collected 2014 ...
ACACCCAATTATTGAGATAGCAAAAGACATTTAGAAACATTTAGTTTTACTCTATATTGTAATTTACACTTGATTATCAGTTGTTTGCAGTTTTATGATATTCTGTGAAAGTATAAGTTCGAGAGCCTGTCTCTCCGCTGAAACAAGAACGAAGGACTTTACAAAAGCCTTCAAAAAGTCATTCAAAGCACCGTATATCAGCTGATTACGGTGCTTTTTTATTTTTGCGCCCCAACAAGGTGAAGGCCTGAATGTGGGTCAACGTAAAAACCTGAGGGATTTTCATTTTATGCATATAATTTAACGAGTCTATATAAAAAGAAAGCTTTATCTCTTACTCCTCTGAACTGTGCTCTAAATGCTTTGATTTTAGCATTGAAATCCGGCACAAGTGTATCGTGATCGCGAATAGTAGCCGATAAGGTTTAAATATTTTATAAAAATATTTCACTACATATATGAACAAAGAGGATGCGCCCAGGGTACATCCTCATATGATATTATCTCAGAATTAATTGTGGTTTGGCTATGCCTCGGCAACTAATTTAGAATAGTAATGCTGCGAATTAAAAAATTATCGCTGATTTAAAAAATCGTGCAACTCTTTGACCATTTGTGGAGCAATCTTCTGATAGTTAACTTTTTTACCCGGCATAAAACCGCTAAGTAATCGTTCGAGTTGTTTTTGTTTCTTGTGGGCATTTTTTATGCAAAACTCTGTTTTTAAAATACGAATCTTTTCGAAAGCTTGTACACCTTCTACAAGGCGCTCGAAACGGATGCTGCTTCGTGGACCGGGATAGATGCTGTAACAGTCGCCTGCAGCCCAAGAGCGGAAGCGCGAATCTTGTAGAGGTTGTTCCGTCCAACTATTGAATGACCAACGCAAGTAACCGTCGTAGTCGGCTGCTGCCGTGTGAATAAGTGTCCATGTTGCTTCGACGGGCTGTGAAAAGGTGAATGTGTTTGGGAATGCCTCTTTACAACAGGTATAGAAGGTACTAACCTTTCCTTGGCGCCTACGTTCGGCTTTTACTTTGTCTGGGAACTTGTATGTATAAGGAATGCAGAGGTCGTATAGATCGGCTTCTAATTCATCGTGATATTTTCCCGCTAGCGAAATCTTGAATGCCGGATCGGCTTGCTTTATTACACTGATAGCCTCTTGCATGGCTTCCATTGGACGTTCGTCCATGGCAATCGTTGTTTTTTCGAACCACCCTTTTTTACGAAGATGTTTCGAGAAGTCTTTCAGGAATGCCCCCCAATAATCGTTATAGGCCGAATCACCAGGTTTGGTATTGATAAAAAGTATCCGATTGGTGGCTTCATCATAGTAGTCGAATTGTAAATTCCAGGGAATTATGGTATAACAGTTGATTTGTTTTCTTATTCCAATTTCATTCATCATAAACTCAACCCATTTGTCGAATACGGCATAGTCGTAAAACCAACTGCCATCAACCTTTTTGATGCGCGTAATCATACTGTCGAAATGGTCTTGTGTCTGGCCGGCCCAGGGTTTGTGCATGATACTTGTCGTAATCACTTTCTGGCCTGCATCAGCTAGCATCTTCATGATGGGACGCATGGCATCGAAATGGGCTTTGCTCCATAGCTCTACCTCATGGTAACGAGCGACTGAATAAGGGTTTTGCCAGAGATCGAGGTGAATAGTCCACTGTGGCGGAGGAGGTAAAAGTCGATCGACTATTTCTATCTGGTAGGCGAGTGTTTGTGGAGATAGGTTGTTTCCTCTCACTGTCAGATGGCCTTTGTAAATTCCGGCTTTAATGTCTGAAGGAATCCTGATCTTAAGCCATATCGGTTGGGTAGTACAAGCTTTCACTTCTATTTGTTTGGTAATGTCAAGGACATCTGCCACTAGCGAAGAATCCCATTCTGTGGTAAAAGGACGTTTTCCACAGCCTCCTTTCCCATCTTTGTTAAGTTCGTCAGTCATTACGTAGCGTACAAAATACGTGGAGATTGCAGTAGCTGGGATGGTGTGGTTGCCGTTTGTCAAGGCACTGGTTTCAAGTTGTACTTGATGGAGATCGTTAGCTGTGTAAAGTACAGCTTGAGCATGAACACGCTCTCCTTTCCATCCTCTCAGTACCTGTTTTGTCGAATGGAGTAATTTTTTGGGCACACTCTTTTTCGGGTATCGGACATCAATAGAGCCCCATGCGAATCGGGGTTGGACTACTTGACTCCATATCTTGGAACTATCGTGTGGCTTGTTATCGGTTAGTTCCTCATATTGTTCTAACGGGTATTTCTTGGTCTGTTGGGCTGAGGCATAAACTGTCCATCCTAACAGAAGCATTATAAAAAGATATTTCATAATATAAGTGGGTAAGTGAGTAATTTTATTTTTTATTTCATAAGATCACGTTTCCGTTTCAATGCTTCTAAAAAGTAGTAGTCGGCATAGTTGAGCGGCACATCGATTTCGGACTGATGGGGTATGCTGCCTACTGAATGCATAAGTAGAAAGTTTCCGTTGGTACCGAGTGCGGCACGATATTGTTTGGATGAGAGTGTTATCATGATTCGGTCGGCATATTCCATACAAAAATGTGCGTCAGGTAGCTCTTTTATGGTGCTAAGTTCGTAAAGTGCAGAGGCCATACATGAAGCCGCCGAAACATCACGAGGTTCATTTGGAATGTCCGGAGCGTCCATATCCCAATAGGGGATCAGATCCTGGGGCATCGAAGGATGATTTTTCATCATTCGGAAAGTGTTCATTGCTTGGTGGAGGTATCGGGAATCATGGGTGTAGCGATAACAGAGAGTGTAGCCGTAGACGGCCCACGCTTGTCCACGGCTCCAAACGGATTCATCGGAATAACCCTGTGCAGTTTGTCGGCTTCTTACTTGACCGGTTCCGGTAGCATAATCAACGACATGGTAGCAACTTCCATCTGCTTTGAACTGCTCTTTCAAAGTTCGATCAGCATGCGATACAGCAATTTTGTGGAATACGGAATCACCCGAAAGTCGGGTGGCTTCGAAAAGTAACTCTAGGTTCATCATATTGTCAATAATTACTGGGCAATCCCATCCCCGTTCTGCTTGCCAACCAAATTTTGTATCCCAAGATTGGATGATTCCGGCAACCGGTCTGAACCGTGTTTGTAGGGATTTGGCTGCCTGTAGAATTACTGAACGGTAGGTTGTGTCACCGGTGAGGCGATAACCATTTCCATAACTGTTGTTGATTATGAACCCTATATCATGATGCCACGTCAAGTACTGAGCCTCTTTTAGCGCTTGGGTATATTTTTGGGCAACTGGAAGTAACTTTGGATCACCACTGAGTTCGTAGAGATACCATATCGAACCTGGGAAAAAGCCACTTCTCCAGTCGGTGTATTTACAATAGTACGTACGGCCGTCTTTTCCTAAGGTGACTGGATTCATAAATTTGCCGCTTTTCTCAATAGCTTGAATCTCATTTCCGATTTGTTTGTAGGCAAATTCAATATTTTCATCAATCACATTGTCGTTTAATTTATGCGTTGTATTGCATGCATACAATAGTCCTAGAACTGAAAATAAATAAATCAATTTCATATTATTTTATTTTAAAAATTTTATATACGTAATGTCCATTCAATTCTTTATTTATGGCTTTTAATGAAATACGGTACAGACGCTCGCCCCATATATTCGACAAACGCGGATCTTGAAGTGTAATCTTTTCTACTTCACAACAAAATAGCCGGGGGTTGTAGGAAAGGCATACTTTTTCATTTTGTTTCACTTGGACGGTGAGCTTTCCTGGCGTTGAATCGTCTACGTCGTTCCAGGTGAGGAAATGAATTCGGTTGGGCAAATGGGCCGCATTCAACTGAAATTTTTCTTTGATAATAAGTTCGCTCTTTTTTAACTGGTAGGTACGGATCCATTTCTGGATCTGCGCCTCACGAGAATAGGCCGGAGCGATGTTCATAGAAAGCGACATTCGTCTGATATCGAATTCAAAGTTATCTGCTTTGTAGGTGTTGCCATACTGCTGAGAAAAACCGTTTATCTGGGGTAAATTATGATAATCGCTTTGCATGGTCCAGATTTTATAACGTTCCTTGCTAAAGGTTTGCCGGGTATAGGTGCCAACCCCTACATCGATAAAGACTGGTATCGAATCAGAATAGAGAATGAAACTGCCTACATCATTGTGGTTATGGCTTTCATTGTTATATCCTCCCTTGCATGCAACGAAGAAACTGTTCTTATGATACATGTAGCAGAACTGTGTTTCTGGATAAAAAGAGTAGGAAGGGATTTCGAACTTGGGGGATATCTTTAATATTTCAGGCAGGCAAGAAAATGCCCGTAATCCTCGATAAATATCCGTGCCGATTTGGGTGAGCGCAATCCGTCTTTGTTCTTCTTTCATTTGAAGAAGAAGGTAGGAAGAAAACTCCTTCATAAGCTTGCTGTCTACGCCTTTGCCATAAGCATAGAGAAGCGAAGGTTTCGCTTCTCCACGGGCTGAGGCATCTGCGAAGTTCACGACCCATCCTTTGCCGGCATAGGAACGTACGATGTATTCACCCATGTTACGAATAATCGGATGGTGAAAGATATCTACTTTTTTACTTGTTCCTATAGAGAGCAATTCGAGATAGTCGTAGAGCTTTCCGGCTGCATGTCCCCAATACCCGGGACCCTCTTCGCAAGCTCCATCAGAGTGAGCGTAATTAATGAATTGGTCGACTGAACATATTGTGCGATAGATTGCTTCAGCCAGTTTGTTACGATCGTTTTCCCAAAGCAGATAACACTGTAAGACATTGAAATTACACCAAGGTGTCCAATTGTTAACTAGTAATCCTGGTTTATAGTTGATTGCTTGCCAACGGAAACGGCTCACATTCATGTATGGTTTAAAAATCTGACGATGGATTTCACGTTCCAAACGTACATTGATTTGTGGTGAGATGGCATCAAACTCTTTTTGAAAAAAATAGTGAGCCCATGACATTAATGCAGCTATTTCACCGCTGCTTAAGTCAATAATAGGATCATCAAGTTCTGGCAATGCCCTTCCTGATTTCTGCATGGCTGTCAAATGAGCTGAGACAGCCCACGTTGTTTTCTCACAATTAAAAAAGATTCCGTCAACTATTTGTTCTAAAAATCGTCCCTTTCCTTCGGCCAGCTCAGCCAGAATTAAGGCAGAAAGGGCCATATTATTTTTATTATGAGGTCCCTGCATCCGGTTACGGCTGCCGATACGTTCATAAGCAAGAAAATCAGAGGCTTTGATGACCTGCCAATTGTATTTTAGAAATTGCTCTCCTTGCCGGATAAGATGATCTTTATAATCTCCTAAAAGAGCATTCCATTGCTTACGGTCGGAATAGGGTGGATAGATAACCCACTTCTGTTCGGTGACGAGGGTTGATTTTAGTTCATCCAACGTTACCTCTTTTTGCAAAAGTTCGCGTTTTTCGTATCCCCACAAAGAGATATTGATTCCGAACAGTAACAGACTGGTCAAGTATAGTATGCGAAAGCAAATCATATTATTTTTCTGTTGTTAGTTAATCATTTATGGAACTCATTTTTACCTTTAGGGTATTTATGCGTTCACCGCTATGTTCAAATTGTAATAAGGTGAATCCATGGATAGGTTTCTCATTTGCTGAGTTTGTTTCAGCTTCTTTTGTAAAAAACTTGGCTCCTTGCGGTTCAAGTATAGTAAGATAAAGCTTCTTATCACCCGATGTCAGTATAGCCCTGTTCTCATCTGTTTTAACCGTTTTTTTTGTCACAATCGACCATCTGATAATATCGGAGGTAGAGAGTAGGGTAATGTCATCGGTTAACACGATGGTATTGGCATCTTGTTGCTTAAATGTGCGGGTGAATTTGTTTGTATTTGGATAGAGTGTAGTCATTTCGAGAACAACTTGGGGCTCTTCAGATTGGATATCCGCTTCTTTTATAAAAGCACGTCCTAGCGGATATTGGATCTCATCATTGATAGTTACTGTGTTATGTGCCTGATTGGTGTTTCGAAAATAAGACCACCGTAATCCGCTTGCAGAATAATCCCAAAAACCGGGAAGATTATACTTCTCTGCTCCTGTTTCATCAGTCCAGCGCACGCCCTCCGATTCGATCATAAACGAGCCTCCGTCCAAGTGTTGATGAGCCATGTCGGGATCGGCACCTTTACCAACAAGAAAGAGGGAACCAGCTGCTGTATCGCCGTTAAACACAAAAATATCATTTACTCCATAGAAAACTTGTAACTTGTTGGGAGTAACAACGGTTGAAGGAGCATTGTCGTACCAAGGAATGCAAAGGAAGAAATGCCATTTAGGATTTTCCTTCTTATTTATTACATGCTTCTGAATGAGGGCTCTATACCATGATGCTACTTCTGGTTGGTTGTAATATTTACTATAAAAGAAAAAAACAGGTGATTTGTAGACTGGGTAGTCTTCAGGCGAATCGGCAAAATTGAAAACTTGGTCGGACGGACTGACAGTATTAACATAATAGCGTGCAGTTTTACTTATACCGGGGAGTTCTCCCAATCCGTAGTCGGTTTTGAAATTATCATTAAGTAATTTTAAGAACATGGCAAGATGCATTGTGGTATATTCCCAATAACTAGGTCCTTCATAGCAAACTCCATCAGGTTGGAAATGTTTTAGGCAATTGGGTATATATTTCACGGCATTGTCTATGATTTCTTTGGCTAAATCAGGGTAATCTTCACTGATGGCCAAAGCGCCAAAGGACATACCTGTGTTACATACTACATTCCAATTTGTTTCGCGTTTAGCCCAGCTTCCTTCGTCCCCGTTTTTATACTCTTTTAAGGCTATTAGAAGAGCATGTTGAAGAATACAGTTTTTTGCTTTTTGCCGAATCTCCGGTGAAAGGTCATGGTACAGCCAATCATAAGCAATTGATACTGCAATTGTCATTTCTGCCGTATCGAGAAAATGAACTTTATTCCAATCGGGATATTTACAGATCCATTCTAGGATGGTTTCTGATTCTTTGAGAAAAGATTGTTCTTCAAACATTCTATAGGCCAATGAAAGTGTAATTAGGCGATAGACATAATCACGTGCGGCAGTAAGCAAGGCACTAGTCCCTGTCTTATAAGGATATTGGTCGGCTCCAATCAGTTTTTGAGCTTCCTCACGTAGATAGACGGACAGTTCTTTCATTAATGGATCTGTAACCATCAATTCACGTACCCTTTCTTCCTCTGCAGCAGAAAATAGCAGTCGGGGGTGTTCTGCTAAGAAAGGATCTTTGTCATCTATATCTTCTTTTTCGTTTCCTACTGGAGAGTCAGATTTTCCACACGATGAGAATAGCGGAAAAAGAAAGAAGGATAAAATCAGTAAAAATCTTGTTGTCATAATGAATGTTTTTTTATCGGACAGATGCTTGAAAATGACATCGGTCCGATATGTTTCTGTTTTAGATAATTAATTCCCCCAACCGGGGTTTTGTTTTAAATTTGGATTCTTATCTATTTCTGTAGCCGGAATAGGCCAAAGATAATCTCTTTCGGATACTTTTCGTGTATAATACACTACACCGGTAAATCCGGTTTCCTGCTTATTGTTGAGTTCTTCAAGTACTCCCCATCTTTTCATATCGCTGAAGTTGAGTCCCTCGGCAGCGAATTCTACCATACGCTCATGGCGTATTCTCTTAAAGATTTCCTCCTTGTTATCTGCTTTTAGCCATTCGGGACCGCTGTTAATTCCTGGCATCTTTACGCGTTTGCGTACTTGGTTAATCAATGTAACGGCTTCATCTTGTCGATTGATTTCGTTGTAACATTCGGCAAGCATTAGTAATACATCGGCATATCGAATAATTGGGAAATTGATAGGCGTATCTTCACGGTTGTTTATGGCCCCGTTCATATCTCCTTCTGCTACAAACTTGCGGAACAAATAAGAGTCGGTCATGCTGCCGTTGTGGCGGATCATCCCGTTGGATTCGTGGGCACCTTTCGCAACCACAAACTCACAAATTTTGTTTGCATTGGATACCCATCCTTTGTAAGTAGTGTAAGGCAGAATAATACTCATTTTCATTCGGGGATCACGTTGTTCGTACATGTCAAGCAGTATCTGCTTGGTAGACGGATATTTCGTTACTTTCTTTTTATCGCTTGATAAGGTGGCTCTAAAAGTTTTATCCTTTATTTTTTTGTCGACGGTAAAATCTGGAATGACTTCTTCCCAATTAAACGCGCGTCCATCTTTCCATTCGTACGAATCGACCAACGAAGTTGAAGCCATAACATTGTTCCAACATCCTCCAAATGATGCACGGGTACCCATATAGAAAGTGCTAGGTATACCTATATCTTGGCCTAGACCTCCCAGGTTTTGAACGGCAAAAATCATTTCCGAACTTTCGTCACCACCAGGTTTAAATAAATTCTCGTAACTTGAATATAAGGTATGCTTTTTACTGTTGATAACTTCTTCAAACACTGTAGCTGCCTCGGCATATCGTTTGGCATAGAGAAGAACCTTACCCTTGAGTGCATAGGCGCCATTCTGTGTGACGCGGCCTTTCGCATCACTGCTTCTGTCGGTAGGGAGGGTTGCGATGGCGTCATCCAAATCTTTAAGAATGAATTTTCTTACCTCATCGATAGAAGAACGAGGATTCAACATATTGGCAAAATCTTCTGAGACAATTGTTTTTTCATCATAAATGGGTACCCCGCCAAAAAAGTCTGTTAAATAGAAGTAGAATAAGCTGCGTAAAAATTTGGCCTCACCCATAAGCGTTGCGATTTCACTGTCTGTAGCATGTATCTTCGGTATGTTTTGAATTGCTAAATTTGCCCTGGCAACGCCTTCATACAGATAAGTCCATCTGTTTAGGATGCGATTATCGAGACTGTTATAGGTTCCGCGTGAAATATTCTCATTGCCGTGTTCCCCGTATCCGGTACCTACCTCTCCCAGACAATCGAGTGAGAAATAACTTCCGAAAATATAATAATTCTGAAACATGGCATAGATGGCATTGATTCCCTGTTCTGCATGTTGCTGTGTTTTCCAAAACGTATTGGTATTTATCTTGTCCTCTGGATATCTGTCAAGGTCATAGCAAGCACATACCGAAAGAATTGCGACGATAACTAATAAAATTGATATATATTTTTTCATATTCGTATAGATTAAAATGTTAAATCAATTCCTATAACGGCTTTTTTCATGGTCGGATAGTTCATCCCACTCACTTCTGGGTCAAAGCCTTTGTATTTGGTAAATGTGAAGAAATTCTCCAAACTTCCGTAAATTCTGAACTTCTCAACTCCGAAACGAGCTACAAAAGTTTTGGGCAATGAGTAGCCTAACTGAATGTTTTTTATCTTGAGGAAAGCCTTGTTCTCAAGATAAAAATCAGAAATCTGAGTATTACGTTTATCTGTATAATTCAATAAGCGAGGATATGTTGCATCTGTTCGTCCTTCATACCAACGCCCATCGGCAATCTCTTTGTTGATTTGATAGCCATGGCGTACGGTTGGAGTATTGTAGCCTTCTTGTTGCCAATAAACCTTTACTCCACCGATACCTTGAAATATGGTTGAAAAGTCGATACCTTTGTAGGTAACTCCGGCATTTAATCCATAGAAGAACTTTGGATTCGGACCGTCACTTACAATTTGACGATCGTCTTTATCAATGATTCCATCGTTATTTGTATCCTTGTAGAGTAAGTCTCCTTTTTCGGGTTTTCCATAAGTGGCGAATGGATTGATTTTTTTGCCATTCTTATCCAACGGAGCATTGTCAATCATATTTTGTACCAATTGTAAGTCTTCATCTGTTTGAATGATTCGGTCAACTAGAAGCATGTATCCGGCATTGATTGGGTAACCTTCCCATAAGACCTTCGCACCGTTGATTTCACGACCGTCGACTCCTGTACCTTTGTATTTGTTTACTTCGTTTTTAACATAGGTGAAGTTACCGTTAATGTAATAACTGAAATCACTTACTTGATCTTGCCATCCCAATGAAAGTTCAATTCCCTTATTGGTTACTGTGGCACTGTTCTGTTTTGGTATAGATGTAGAACCGTGCACGGCAGGTGTAGGGAGATTTATCAAGATGTCGACAGTTCGTTTATTGAACCAATCAATGGTTCCCGATAGACGATTGTTGAAGAGACCGAAATCTAATCCTATATCTGTGACATAGGTAGACTCCCAAGTGACAGAGGCATTGGAAATCGCTGATTGAGCCATACCGATTGCCGGTTTATTGTTGAATACATAAACTGTTTTTCCATATAAAGAGATTGCATCATAATTACCGATTGAGTTGTTTCCCAATGAACCATACGAAACTCTAAGTTTTAAGTTATTAAGACCTTTGCTTACAATATTCTCCATAAATGCTTCTTGATCCAGACGCCATGCTGCTGATAAGGATGGGAAATATCCCCAACGCTTCTTTCTTGCAAAACGTGAAGAACCATCAGTGCGCAAATTGAGTTCAGCAAGGTATTTATCCTTCCAACCCAGGTTGATACGTCCGAAGAAAGAACGCATTGCCCAAGAACTTATTGATCCTGAAGCAGAAGCGTCACCTGTTGCCGCGTTGAGTACATTGAGGCTGATGTCAAGAAGGTCCTGTTTGTTTGCAGAAAAGCTTTTAGAAGTGTATTGATCTTGACTGGCACCGACGAGTGCCTTGATTGTAAACTGTTGGTTGAATAGCTGAGCTTCGTAACGGGCAACAATATCTCCGAAATTACGTTCGATATTACTTTGTGAATTGGAAATACTTGTTTTCCCTTTTGGCGTATACGTTTCTGAATCAAGTTGGAAGTTCCATCCATTCACAAAAATAGGCTTTTTTTCTGTGAGCGAATGTACAAACTCAGCACTGTAGGAGGCTGTAACTGAGAAACCTTTGAACGGGGTTATAGTCCCATAGAACCTTGCCTTGTATCTGTTGCTGCGTTTGTTCCCTTCCAGGCTGTTGAGCTTCCTGAGCGGATTATTTCCTGCAGACTGAGCGTTGTCTTCTACATTATTCATGGCACCATAACGTCCGTCAGGAGCACGGAATACCATACCCGGTGTAGTAGCTACTGCTGTATTGAATACATCGCTGACTGATGATACTCCCGAATCAGAGATCCATCCGCTGGCCTGCAAACCAATTTTGATCCATTTCTTTACATTGGCATCTATATTGATACGCGCATTATAAGATTTGTGGCCTGTATTCTCCATTACACCGGGATCGTTGTTATATCCGAAAGAGGTATAAAAACGAATCTTATCTGTTCCTCCACTCACCGAAAGCGTATGAGTGGTTGCGGTGGAAGGACGGAATGTTTCTTTAACCCAGTTTGTGTTCGGATAAAGCAATGGATTTTTCCCTGCATCATTTTTCCAAGCATCGATCATAGGCTGCGAGAAAGGCTCTTGTTGATTGGAGTTCAACAGACCTTCATTGATGAGTTCCATATAGTCGGCATAGTTTGATATCGGGGTTAATGTGCTACGGATTGATTCGAAGGCAACATATCCATTATAGTTGATTTTTATGCTACCTGCTTTACCTTGTTTTGTGGTTATTAAGATGACCCCATTTGCAGCACGTGATCCATAAATAGCAGCAGAAGCAGCATCTTTCAATACTGAGATAGTGGCAACATCCTGGGGATTTACGGAATTGATAGATGCCTCAACCCCATCAATAAGTACCAAGGGCGCGGCTGAATTTAGTGTACCTTGTCCTCTTACACGGATATAGGCATTATCCTCACCAGGTTGATTACTTGAGGACATCACTTGGACTCCTGCAGCCATACCCGCAAGTGCATTTGAAATATTATTGATGGGACGTCCTTCGGTAATTTTGTCTACTGCGATGGAAGATACTGCTCCCGAAAGATTTACTTTTTTCTGGGTACCATATCCTACCACAACAACTTCGTTTAATTTTTGCGTATCTTCAACCATAGATATGGTGATGAAATCTTGGTTATCAACAGTTATGACATGATCTTTATATCCGATGTAAGAGATAACTAGTGTAGCCCCCGGTGAGACATTTAAAGTAAACTCTCCGTTAATATTTGTCACAGCTCCGTTATTTGAGCCTTTTTCCATGACTGTGGCGCCGATAATGGCTCCTGTTGCATCTTTCACGATTCCGCTGATTGTACGTTTTGTCTGTTGTACACCAACCACTGTCTTGCCATTGAATACGGATAATGGTTCAGCTACCGCAAATTCGGAAAAGGCAAATAGTACACTGAATGCAACAGATACTACTCCATAAATTCGGCATTTTTTGTAATAAGTCATCATAGTAAAATTATTAGTAGAACATGTTTTTCATTATAAATTACTTCCTCATTTTCTTCGATTAGGTCTTAGCATGCGAAAGTCAACCTTGAAGAAGACTGGGGGCGGTGATCTATAGTGGTGACAAATGTAGGGAAGATAGAAAGGAAATAGGGGAAAAAATCATCCGAAATAATAGCACCTATTATCTAAAAAAGGTGGAAAAAACTGGTTGTAGAGCTATTCAGACAATTTTTCCGCACTATTCTCCTTTTTTCTATATTCGGATGGTGCAATTCCAAAACTTTTTTTGAAGCAGCGGGTGAAATAACGAGATGAGCCAAATCCGAGCATATCGGATATTTCTGTAATTTGAAGTTGAGTGGACTGAAGCAGATGTGCTGCGCGTTTGATTTTTTTACTTAGTATGTAATCATTGGGAGTAATACCTGTCAGAGACTTGAACTTAGCATATAACGAACTGCGGCTGAGTCCTAATGCACAAGCAAGGTGGTCAATATTAAACTCTGTGTCATCTATATGATTCTCTATAACACTATTTAATGCATCTAGGAAATGCTGATCAATGGGATTGTTGGCTATAACTTCAGTATCTGTATATCCTTGTTGTTGGAATTTTTTCTGTAGCATAAGTCGATTATGAACTAGATTATTGCAACGTACTAGCAATATACTAGTATTGAAGGGTTTAGTAATGTAGTCATCAGCTCCTTTTGTCAATCCTTCTATGTTTTGCTGTGTGGATGCAAGTGCGGTCAGTAATACAATAGGAATATGGCAAAGGTTGAAATCACTTTTAATGGTTTCACATAATTCAATCCCAGTCATTTCCGGCATCATTATATCACTGACAATAATGTCGGGAAATTCCTCATGGGCTTTGTCAAGACCTTCTTTACCGTTGTGTGCCATAACTACTTCATAGGTTGAAGAAAACAAATTGGAAAGAACATTCAACAGTTCGTGGTTGTCTTCGACTAATAATACTTTCCGCTTTTCTATTGCATTGCTTTTTTTATCTGCATGAGGATCTATGACAGATTTTTCCTCATCGTTAATTACGTTAATTGAAATGTTTGATTCATGGAAAATATCTTTTCCTAAAACGAATTCTTGGATATACTCTTCGGAAGATGCCACATATTCATTGGTAGCAAATAGTTTTTTGTCCTTTTGTAATGTTACGATGAATGTACTTCCATTGCCCGGAGTACTATCGACCTCGATTATACCATGATGCATCTCAACTATTGCCTTGCTTAAAGCAAGCCCGATTCCGGTGCTTGGTGTTCGTGTAATGGAGGAAACTTGATAAAATCGTTCAAAGATATGTTCCAGATATTCACGGTCAATACCTATTCCAGTATCAATAACCTTTATTTTTATAATTTGAGACTCATTTTCTATCTGGACTATCACACGATCATTCTTCTTAGTATATTTGAATGCATTGGAGAGCAAATTGAAAAAAACTTTTTGCAGTTGTTTTGCATCAAACCAACAATATACTTTTGGTTCATTGCTACTGAATTGATACTCGATCTGTTTGTTAGAAGCATACTCCTTGAACGACAAAAATATCTCGTTAACAAATGAAACGATATCCTGCTTGGAAACTTTTAGTTGCATCTGTCCTTGTTCCAGTTTTCTAAAATCGAGTAATTCACTAATGAGGTTCATCAATAGTTGTGAGTTTCGATAGATATCAAGTATTTTGTTTGATAGGGAAATCGAACTGATTCTGCTTTTCATCAATACTTCCGATTGTGAAATGATTAAAGTAAGTGGAGTTCGGAACTCATGCGAGATATTAGAGAAGAATTGCAGTTTGGCTTGATTTATTTTTTCTAAATTTTCTTTTTCTTTACGTTCAAGTTCAAGAGAAGCCTTGAGCATATATTGCGATTTCTGAAATTTATAATAACTGGACAACAAACCAATGATGGTGACGAGATAGAAAATACTAGCCCACCATGTGGCATACCATGGAGCATGTATTTGGATATTGAGCATAATCTTTTGTGGTTTCCAACCGGATTGGTTTACTTCGGCTTCGCGAATGACTAGTGTGTATTTCCCGGGATTTAGGTTGGTATAGCTTATCTCGAAATTATTGCAAGACAGCCATTTGTCATCAAAACCTTCAAGACGATATTCATATTGAATTTCATTGAGGGAGCTCACATAATTATTAGATGCAAAATTTATGATCAGATTGTTTTGGTGATGACTTAATTCTATATTACGAGTCAAGGCAAGATTGTAATGTAGAATACTATTTTCTTTGCGTGGAATGACTAACTCGTTGTTGACATAGAGCTGGGTAAAATAGAGATTGTAGATTTTGGGGGATTGATAAAGTTGTTGCTCATAAAATGTTGCAAATCCGTTGGTTCCTCCTACAAAAATTTCACCATCTTTTGTAACCAGAAGACCACATCCTATGTTAATTGCTGTTAATGGAATGCTCTTTAGGTCAATCACTCTGAAGTCTTCATGTTCAGGAGAGAAAAAGGAGATTCCTTTGTTTCCTGAAATGATAAGATCTCCCAAGGTGGAGATTGCTATCTCATAACAGTAGTTACTTGCGATGCCACTGTTATGGCTATTGTAATTCTTGAATTGTTTTTTCTCTTCCTCATATAAAAATAGTCCGTCACCACGGGTTGTAATGAATATTCTGTGGTCACGATCTTCGATAATTTGTGTGATGATACTGCTTTTCAATCCTTTTTCATTAGGCTTAAATTCTATATATTGATCTGTATGTTGTAAATCAGTCAAAAAGATTCGGTTATTATATGACAACCATAAACGGTTTTTCGAGTCAATAAAAAAACTACCATTACCGAAGAAAGTATCAATGGGTACTAATCGTGCGATTTTTTTTGAATCAAGATTCATGGAAAAAATTCCATTGGGTGAGGTGAAGATAAGTAGATCTTTATAAATACCTATATTGTTGATTTTGTCACCCACTAAACGCTCATATCGTGAATTATTGAAAAGCAGATTTTCGAACCGATTATTCTTAATATCGTAGATACATAGTCCACCTGTATAGGTTCCGATGTAAAGCTTGTCCCGTTCTGGTGAATAAGCTATGGCTTTCAGATTGTTATGAGCTATACTGTTACTCCCGTGGCTAGATTGGAAATTGCTGAGTTGTTTGGTTGTACGGTTGAAGTAGTTTAGACCACCTCCTTCTGTACAAATCCACACATTGCCAGTCTTGTCTTCTACCATTTTTCCTACAAATGGATAACTTAGCCCACCGTTTCTTGCCTCATACACGGAGAAAAGATTCATTTCCGGGTTAAAGTAATTTACTCCACCGTAATATGTTCCAATCCAAATCGTACCCTGCCGGTCTTTGTATAGTGGAAACACTGAAGAATGCGAAAGATTTCCTTGGTAAGGCCCTTGCTGGTAGCATGTGAACAGGTCGTTGTTAGGGTTATATTTGTTTAATCCGTTAAAAGTGCCAATCCAAATATTCCCATAATTGTCCTCGGTAATGCCGCGAACCAAATTGCTTGATAGAGTGTTTGGATTGCCAGGGTGATGTTCGAACAATGAAATGTGATTTTTCGGGTCAATCTTAAATAAACCGCTCCCACGAGTTGATATCCATACGTTACGTTTAGAGTCTTGATAGAGTGATTGGATATGGATATTGGTAAGTACTTCTTGCAGCGGTTTAGTCTCTTCATATAGATAAAGTCCTTTGGGGGTTCCTATCCAGCATCGTGCGCTTTTGTCTACTAAAATAGCATTGGCATAATGACGCGTAGTAGGTAATTTGCATTTGAAGGTTATTGCATGGTTTTCACTGTGATAGGTCAGAATCGAGTCGTTGCTACTGATCCATATCTCTTGTCCTTTGGTTGTCATCGAACGGACATTCTGTTTGAAAAGTGTACTAAATTGTTGAGTATATACGTTGTATCCGATGAGTTGATCGTCTGAAATAAAAAATACATTTCCTATTTCATCGGTCGATATGAATTGTGTTTTGTTACCAATTTGAATAGAATCAGCCTCTGTTTCTTTCAGATACTTCAGTACGGTGATTTTTACACCGTCGTAATAACATACGCCTTCTTCTGTACTGAACCACATTCTACCCAATGCGTCTTGACAGATAGATAAAACAGAAATTTGAGGAAGGCCATCTTGAATTCCTATGCGGGTGAAATAGATAGCGAATAGCTGTTGGAGAGCACAACAGTAAAGCATTAAGAACAGAAGATAAAAGCGTTTCATGGCATTTTTATCAATTCAAGATTAGTAAAAGTTCTTATATTTCAAGTGAGAATTATTCTCTTAAAGTGTTGATTGATGTTCTAAAGCATAAAATATACACAAAGATACTCAATTATTTTAAAACTTCATATTTTTGAAGGAAAAAATGAAATTGAGAAAGAGATAATATTATTCACATCTAAAATGTGCAGATAAACTTATTGAAATTCTTGGTACCATTCGGATTGAGAAAGCATGAAGGAATATTTTGTAAAATTCTATAAACTAGCGAAGTGTGATTTGTGAAACTTTTTCTTATGACGAGATATGTCATAAAGATTATTATAGCAACAGTCATTTCCTAGGGTTCGCCATTACATAAAGGAATTTATGGCATGATGTAGTTTGCTTACGTTCTTGGCTCTTATAGCTATTCGCATTTCCCAATATGAAAAGGAATAGTTGTTATTCATTTTCTAATTCTCAAACATTCTGCTGCGTGCAAGCATACAAGCACCCACCACACCTGCCTTATCCTTTAGCTTGGAAATTGTGATGGTAGCATCTTTATTGACTAAATTCAGGGAGTATTTTCGTATTACAGTTTTGATAGGCTGATTATATAATCTCCAGTTGATGACAGTGTGCCTCCAATAATTACCAATTCGGGATTGAATATACTGATCAATCCGGCTATTTGTCTTCCTAGTTTCTGCCCAATTTCCTCTACTATTTCGATGTATAGTAGATCCTCCCTATTTACTGCTGGACGATATCGGATCAACGTAAGAATCTGAGGGATTTTCATTTTATGCATATAATTTAGCGAGTCTATACAAGAAAAATGCTTTATCTCTTACTCCTCTGAACTGTGCCC
>ERZ831773.2112-NODE-2112-length-17471-cov-15.746612_pt1 | contig 17471 bp, 12 predicted proteins | sample MGYA00519696_ERZ831773 | MGnify/ENA primary metagenome ERZ831773 (study PRJEB31850, sample SAMEA3708720) | human gut metagenome | biome: human gut; feature: human-associated habitat; material: faeces | place: China | collected 2014 ...
CTCGTTGGGCTGCCCCTGGAATAACCTCCCCAGACACAGAAATCCTGACACTCCCCCTTGGACTTGAGGCCGAGCATGTTGAAGTGGCTCGAGGTGACCATGCCGACGACGGCGGTGCGGTTCCGTCCCATTGGGCGGGACCGCATTCGCGCACTGCGGGCTCCGGAAGCCAAACCACAACCACCACAACAGGAACCCCATATGGAATGGATGAAGGAAGCCGTCGACTACGTGATCTTCGGCATTCTCGGCCTCATGGGCTTCGTCGCACTCTGGCTCACGATCGAGCGCATGCTCTTCCTCAAGCGCTACAGGCCGGCGGACTACGCCTCCTAGGAGGAGCGCGGCATTGCGCTCACGAAGAACTTCACGACGCTCTACATCATCTACTCGAACGCCCCCTACGTCGGGCTGCTCGGCACGGTGATCGGCATCATGCTCACGTTCTACGACATGGGCAGCACGGGCGCGATCGACGCGGGCCGCATCATGACGGGCCTCTCCCTTGCGCTCAAGGCCACGGCGCTCGGTCTGGCCGTCGCGATTCCGACGCTCATCTCCTACAACGGCCTGCAGCGCGCGATGAACGTCGCCTCAAGGCGCAGGGCCTGACGGAGGAGAGCTCATGACGATCGAAATCCCGAAGAAGGAGCCCCACAACATCGTTCCCTTCATCGACATCATGCTCGTGCTCCTTGCCATGGTGCTCTCGGTCTCGACCTTCATCGCAAAGGGCGAGATTCCGATTGCGCTGCCCGAGTCGAGAAGCGCGCAGGCTCCCCTCAAGAATTCGAACGAGGTCCTCATCCAGGTGACGGGCGAGGGAACCCTGCACTGGAACGGCGAGGAGGCCACGCACGAGGAGGTCGACGAGCGGCTCCGCGGCATCTCCCGAGACGTGCGGCTTGTTCTTCGCATCGACCGCACCACGAGCTTCGAGCACTTCATCCGTCTTCTCGACATGATCAAGGGCGTTCATCATGAAAACTTCGTCATTGTCGCCGAAAAGCGCGGCTAAGGCGGGCGGCGAGACCCGCACGGCGTTCGCCGCAGCCTGCGCGCTCTACCTCCCGTGCCTGACGCTCGCCGTCTGGGGCGCGTCCCTCGCGCCCGCACCCGCTTCCGTCGGCGCAGAGGGCATCATGCTCGCCGTCGCACAGTTCGAGAGCGCCGTGGCGGCCCCCGCCACCGCCGCCGAACCCGCTGCGGTGCCCGAGCCGGAACCCGAACCTCAGCCTGAACCTGAAAGGTCGCGCCGTGACGCACGTCCTCATGGGACACTCCTTCGGAGGTCTCTTTGCGCTTTCGACGATGGCTTCCCGCCCCGCGCTCTTTGACGCCTGGGTGGCGGCCGATCCGTCGCTCTGGTGGGACGGCGGCGTGCTCGTCCGAATGCTGGAGGAGAATCCTGCGGCGGGGCGCTCGGGCGCCTTCGTCTATGCGGGCTTCGGCTCGGTCCTGAGGAAGACGGGCGGCACGACGGCAAGCCGGAATCTCGCCTCCGAAGACCGCTTCAGGGCGGCGCTCGAGGGCTTTGCCGGGCCCGATGCGAAGGTTGTCGTGGAGGACTATCCGCGCGAGACCCACGGCACGATTGCGGTCCCCGTGTTTCACGAGGCGATGAAGCGGCTTCTCATCGGAGGGGCCGCGGCAGGACGCTGAGCGAGCCGGCGGCGCTTGGGTTCTTCGGCAGGAAACGGGATGCCTTCGTCTTCTCGCGGTGCGCAAGATTGTGCATAATCACCCTCATGAAGATGAAATTCCGCACCTACGTCATTGCGGCGCTTGCAACCACGGCGCTCGTGCCGCTCATTGCCTGGAGCCTCCTGCAGTGGAGCGACATCCGGTCGAGCCTTGCCAAGGACGACTGGGAGCAGCGCTTCTTCACGGGCATCGGCTCGGCCTTTCTCGTCGAGAGGATGAAGAGCGTCGACGTCTTTGCGGCCCACGTCGAGTCCGAGACCGCCAAGCGCCTGCGCGCAGGCGTGACGTGCGCTTCGCTCGAGGGCTTTCTCGCGGAGCTCGCAGCCGCAAATCCCTATATAAAGTCATTGAAGTGCACGGGAGCCGACACGCCCGCCGCCCGTGCGGCGCGGTCCGGGGGCACGGCCTGGAGGCTCGAGCCCGGCGACGACGGCGGCTCGCTCAGGTTCTACAGGCGGATTGCCGACAGGGCGGACGTCGTGATCGAGGGGACCGCCGAGCGAGGCGAGCTCTTCAGGGACATTGCGGCGATGTACAACATGCGCGGCGTGCGCTTCGTGCTTCTTGACGAGGAGCGCCGCTACGTCTGGCCCGTTCTGGGACTTTCCGGACGAGCCGTCTGGGACCACGCCCTCGGGCGCGAGGGCCTGATTGAGGAGGCGGGCGAACGCTTCTGGATGAGCGCCAACCGCTTCTCTCACGGCGCGCCGCAGTGGACCATGATCGCGCTCAAGCCCCAGGAGGAGCGCATCGCCGACAGGCGCGAAATGATCGGACGCACGCTTCTTCTGGCCGTGCTCGTGCTCTCGCTCACGGCCGCCGCGGGCTTTGCGGCCATCAGGCCCCTGAGCCGCTCGATGAGGCGGCTGCGCGGAGACCTGGACGAGGCCTCCTACGGCACGCCCGAGACGACGCTGGCATCGGGCCCCGAGGAGTTTCTCGAGTTCCAGAGGGCCTACAGGGCGCTTCGCGAAAAGCTCGACGACCGCAGGCGGCGGCTTGAGGCCGACAACGTCCGCCTCGAGGAGACCGTCGAGCGCAGAAGCAGCGAGCTAGAGGCCCGCGAGCGTCTCTTCGCACAGGTCTTCGACGACATTCACGAGGGCATGATGCTGCTCGACGAGGACTGGCGGCTTCGCTACGGCAATCATGCGGCGGGCACCCTGATCGGCGTTGACGGCATGGCGCGTCTGGCCGAAGTCTGCCGCAGCGGACTCGAGCGCAGAAGCGACGGCACGGCCCTCGTCACGATCGAGGCGGGCGGACGAAGCCTGGTGCTCGAGTGCGACGCCTTCCCGTTCGGCGCGGCTGCGGACGGTCTGCGCAGTGGCTGCTGCGTGCTCTTCAGGGACGTGACGGGCAGGACCGAAGTCGAGCGCATGAAGGACGACCTCATCAGCATCGTCGCGCACGAACTGCGCACCCCGCTCACCGCCTGTCGCCTGCAGCTCGACCTTCTCGTCAAGGAGAACGGTCCGCAGTCCGCCTATGCGGCCATGGGCGAGGACCTCGATCATCTCGGCAGAATCGTCGACGACTGGCTCTCCGTGGCCAGAATCGACGGCGGCTCCTACAGGGTCGAGTCGCGCATCGTGCAGACCATGCCGCTCGTCACCCGCGCCGTGAGACTCGTGAGAAGCCGCCACGAATTCCGCTTCGACTACGACATCGCCGAGGAGGCCGAGTGCATCCGCGTCGATCCGTCGGCCTTCGTCGAGCTGCTCGTCAACCTCTTCACCAACGCCTGCCGCCACGCAAGGCCGGGCGAGGAACCCCGCATCGAATTCCGCGCACGCGTTGACGAAATGCTCGTCGTGGACGTCTGCGATTCGGGCACGGGCTTCCCCGAGGGCGAGGCCGAAAAGCTCTTCGACCGCTTCTATCAGGTCGAGCAGGGCAACAAGCGCCGCACGGGCGGCACGGGGCTCGGCCTCGTCATCTGCCGCGCGATCTGCCGCGCCCACGGCGGACGCATCGAGGCGCTCAGACTTGAGGGACGGACCGTCTTCAGGATCACGCTCCCGATGCCCTCGCAGACCGACGGGCTCTGACGCATTCCTTTCCCGCAGGCCTCCATGCGCACCGCAGGCCTGCGGACGGATACGACGACGGTGCGCAGTACGGGCCGGAGGCTCCCGACAGACATGACCACACGACCTCTCATTCTCATCGCCGACGACGAAACGCGAATCAGGCGCCTGACGGCCGAATTCCTCGAGCAGTCGGGCTTTGACGTCTGTCAGGCGCAGGACGGCGAGGAGGCCCTCGAGGTCTTCAGGCGCTCGCCCGTCGAGCCCGATCTCGTCGTGCTCGACCTGATGATGCCCGTCAAGGACGGACATGAGACGCTCGCCGAACTGAGGACCTTCTCAAAGGTGCCCGTCATGATCCTCACGGCGCGCGACCTCCTGCAGGACAAGACGAAGAGCTTCAACACGGGGGCGGACGACTACCTCGTCAAGCCCTTTGCGTTCGCGGAGCTCGAGGTGCGCATCAGGGCGCTACTTCGACGCGCCTCAGGCTCCGACATGCGGGTCTCGAAGGTCGTCGCAAACGGCCCGCTTGAACTGCGGACCGCCGAGCACGACCTCTTCTGGCGCGGGCGCTCCGTCCCGCTCACGGAGCAGGAGTTCAGGATCCTCTCGGCCCTCGCGAAGCACCCCGGTGCCGTCATCCGCTATGCGGAGCTGCTCCGCCAGGGCTGGGGCGACGGCGAGGTTGACGTCGCGCGCCTCAGGGTGGCGGTTGCGCGCATCCGCAAGAAGCTCTCCGCCAACGGGATCAATCCCATGATCATCTCCTCCTTCACGAACGTCGGCTACCTGATGGGAGACCTCACGAACTACGACGAGGACTTCGGCCTCTGAAGAAGAGGACCTGCACGCGGCGCGGATCACGGATGTTATTTCCCTGAAACAATCCCGTCCCTGCGGAAACGGGGCGGAAATGCGCGCTCCTTATCATGAAGGCACATCGAAGGGCCGCTCCGAATCTCCCACGCCACGGAGAAGGCCCGCAGGGGCGGACGCAATGGGGCGTCCGCCGGACCTTCAACAGTGCAGGTGATCCATGACGGTCGATCTTCAACGCCGCCGCGTCTTTCAGTCAGCAGTTGCCGGAGGCGCCCTCAGCCTCGGCGCCTTTGTTCCCACGCCCGTGAGCGCCGCCGTTGCCAGGGCGGCCGCGGACATCGAGGTCATGACCTGGAGCGGCTGCGCAGTCAACTGCGGCTCCCGCTGCCAGCTCCGCGTCTTCTCCAAGAACGGACGCGTCATCCGCATCGAGACGGACGCCTCGGGCGACGCCTCCGCGAGCACCATCGACGGCGGCTGCACGCAGATCCGCGCTTGTCAGCGCGGCCGATCCATGCGCCAGCGCATCTATGCGCCCGAGCGCCTCAAGTTCCCGATGAAGCGCGTCGGCCGCCGCGGCGAGGGCCGCTTCGAACGCATCTCCTGGGAGCAGGCCCTCGACGAAATCGCCGCCCGCCTCAAGGACACCATCGACCGTCACACCAACGAGTCCGTCATGATCATGCACGGCTCGGGCAATCAGGCGCTTGTCAACTCGAGCGCGGCCACCTACCGCTTCTTCAACATGATCGGCGGCTCGCTTGCCTGGTACTCCGACTACTCCACAGCCTGCATCCAGAACGCCTGGCCGTACCTCTACGGCCGCTTCGACTACGGCGGCGTGCGCAGCAAGGCCGCAGGCCAGGGCTCCTACTTCTCGCAGGTGAAGAACGCGAAGCTCTACGTCACGTTCGGCAACAATCCCGCCGTCACGCGCGCCTCGGGCGGCGGACAGTCCTGGGAGTTCTTCAGCGCCGCACGCAGGAACGGCACGCGCATGGTCTTCATCGACCCGATCTACTCCGACACAATGGCCGGACGCAACGCCGAGTGGATTCCGATCCGTCCCGGCACCGACGCGGCCCTCTGCGAGGCGATCGCCTACGTGCTCATCACCGAGAACCTCGTCGACAAGGCCTTCATCGACCGCTACACGATCGGCTACGACGAGGACTCGCTCCCTGCGTCCGCCAAGCCCGGCTCGAGCTACCGCAGCCACATCCTCGGCCTCGGTCCCGACAAGACTCCGAAGACGCCCGAGCGCGCCGCCGGCATCACGAACGTGCCCGCAGAGCGCATCGTGCGCCTTGCCCGCGACATGGCCGCCGCGAAGCCCTGCTTCATCTCGCAGGGCTGGGCGCCGCAGCGCCGCATGAACGGCGAAACGCAGTCGACGAGCATCGCCATGCTCCCGATTCTGCTCGGCCAGATCGGCCTGCCCGGCACCAATTCGGGTGCCCGCGAGGGCGACTCCTACGGCCTTGAAGCCGGTCTGCCCACGGGCGCCAACCCCGTCAAGGTGGGCATGCCCGTCTTCCTGTGGCCGCAGGCCGTCGTCGACGCCGCCTCGCTCACGGCCGAAACCGCCGCCGTGCGCGGCGCGCCGGCCCTCAGGCACAACATCAAGTTCATCTGGAACACCCAGTCGAACACGCTCATCAACCAGCACGGCGGCATCAACCAGCTCCGTCCGATCCTCGAGGACGAGACGAAGGTCGAGACGATCGTCTGCGTCGACACGCAGATGACGCCCTCGGCCATGTTCGCCGACTACGTGCTCCCCGACGTCTGCCATCAGGAGTCGATCGACCTCATGGCCGACTCCTATGCCGTGGGCGACCAGAACTACCTGATGCTCAGCGACAAGGCGATCGATCCCGAGTGGGAGCAGAAGCCCAACTGGGAGATCATGCGCGGGCTCGCCCGACGCTTCGGCTGCGAGGCCGCCTACACCGAGGGGCTCGACCTCGAGGGCTGGGTGCGCCGGCTTTACGCCGAGGCGAGGAAGAACCTCCCCGGCATGCCCGCCTGGGACGAATTCCGCAGGACCGGCATCTACAAGTACCGCATGGAGGGCGACAGCGGGATCGTCATGGAGGACTTCCGCAGGGATCCCGACAAGCATCCGCTCGAGACCCCGAGCGGCAGGATCGAGATCTATTCCGAACGTCTTGCCGAGATCGCCCGCACCTGGAAGCTGCCCGAGGGCAGGGGACAGGAGATTCATCCGATCCCGCGCTACGTGCCGACGGACGAAATGGTTCAGGTGGACCCGAAGGCGAAGCAGTATCCGCTTGAGGCCTTCGGCTACCACGGTCCCGGCCGCACGCACTCGACCTATCACAACGTGCCGTGGTTGCGCGATGCGCATCCCGACGTCGTTCTGATGAATCCCGTCGATGCGCAGCCCAGGGGCCTCAAGACGGGCATGCTCGTTCGCGTCTTCAACGACCGCGGCGCACTCGTGCTCCCCGTCAAGGTGACGCCGAGGATCATTCCGAGCCTCGTTGCCTTCCCGCAGGGCGCATGGTACAGGCCCGACGAGAAGGGACTCGACAGGGGCGGGTGCTTCAACGTGCTCACCCAGCTCAAGCCCACGCCGCTCGCGAAGGCCAATCCCTCGCACACGAACCTCGTCCAAGTTGAAAAGTTCAGGGGCTGACTCAAGGACCCTCAAACGCCATGAAGACTCAATACGCCTTTCATTTCGACAGCTCGCGCTGCACGGGCTGCAAGACCTGCGTGATCGCATGCAGGGACAAGAACGACATTCAGGATCCGAAGCTCGCCTTCAGGACCGTCCATGAGGAAACGGGCGGCAGCTGGAGCCGCAATGAGGACGGCAGCTGGTCCCAGAACGTCTGGGCCTACTTCGTCTCCGTCTCCTGCAACCACTGCTCGGAACCAGCCTGCGTGCGCGTCTGCCCGACCGGGGCCCACGCCCGCCACGAGGAGCTCGGCGGCCTCGTCCTCATCGACAGGGACGTCTGCATCGGCTGCGGTGCCTGCGCCGTCGCCTGTCCCTACGAGGCGCCGAAGCTCGATCGCAAGGCGGGCAAGATGCGCAAGTGCGACATGTGCGTCGACCGTCTTGCAAGGAAGGAGCTTCCGGTCTGCGTCGCCGCCTGCCCGCAGCGCGCGCTGGACTTCGGCACCGTCGAGGAGCTCAGGAAGCGCCACGGCGACGACGGCATGATCGCGCCGCTCGCCGCAGGCGACTACACGAAGCCCAACCTTCTCATCACGAAGTGCGCACAGGCCCAGCCCGCGCCCGAGCGCACGAGAAGCTGGCCCGACTTCCTCAATGACAAGACCGCCTGAGGCGGCTCAACAGGGCGTACAGGGGAACGGCGTCACGGGCGGGCAACCGTCCTGACGTCGGTTTCTCGGACAAAAACTAACGGCTGCGAACAACAGGGGAACAGCAGCAGACGATTGCCTCCTCGGATGCGCCGGCTTGACGGCCGGCGTTTTGGGCCTGCCGGCCTCGTGTGGGGGGCGGCGGGCCGCTTTTTTGGATTTCAACAGGTGCACATGACCGCACCTGAGATGACAATTCTTGTACCGACCTCCTGGCCGGCTGAAATGCCGGCGATTCGGGGCCGCCGATCCTGCGAAGGAACGGCGGGCCTTTTTTTCAAGGTCCGTCCCGGGAGGTCCGCTGCGCGTCGTCTCGTCTGAGACGAAGTCCCGATGACGGTTTGCGGACGAAAAGAACGCCCGGCCCTCCGTGAGGAGGACCGGGCGTTTCGTCAGGTCGGAACCGTGAGCGGTCGATTAGAAGTCGACGCGCATCGTGGCCTCGATGGCGTGGTTCTGACGGCCGGCGTCACCGGCGGAGAGACCGTAGCTCATGCCGAGGTTGAGGTTCTTGTAGGTGGACATGTAGCCGACCTTGAGGTCGCCCACGAAGCTACCCGAAACGTCGTAGTCGATCGTGTCGGTCGTGGAGGAGCCTTCAAGCGTGTAGGACGATTCCGTGTCGCCGAAGCGGCCGCGGAGCGTGACGTCAACATAGGGCTTGACCTCGAAGGTCTGGAACATGAAGGACGGAGTCTGGACCGTCACGCCCACGGGCACTTCGAAGATCGTGGCCTTGTCTTCGGACACGTCGAAGAGCTTCGTGGTGCCGGCGGCGATTTCATAGTCGTCCATGTCGACGATCGAGAGGCGGGCGCCGGCGTGCGGCGTCAGCGTGAAGGCACCCGTCTTGAACTCGCGTTCGGCACGGATGCCGGCGGAGAGGGCCTTGGCCTTGAGTTCGGAGGCGAGCTCGAGGTTGCCGAGCTGCATCGTCACGTCGCCGTCGGTCGTCACATAGGAGAGCGTGCCGATGACGTTCGTCTCACCGTACATGCGGGAGCCCCAGAGGTGCAGGCCGACGTTCTTGACATCGGTCGAGACGGGGAGGACGTCGCCTTCGCCGTCGGCATCACCCGACTGGTAGGAGGCGGCGGCACCGATCGTCCAGCCGTTCTTCAAATGGGTGTCGAAGCCGCCCATGATGCCGTAGGTGTCAAGGGAGTAGCCGTAGGCGGAGCCGCCCATGGAGAGGTCGTCCGTCTTGAGACGGGCGCCCAGAGGCTGGACCCACCAGCCGCCCATTTCCTTGGGCATCGTGGCGGCATGATGCTCGATCATGTCGGCCGTGTAGCCCTGGAAGTCAACCGTCATGGCCTTGACGCCGGAGATGGCGCCGAGACCCGTCACGGAGTTGATCATGCTGCTGATCTCCTGGAGCGAGGCGCCCGTGGAGAGGATCTGGTTGATCAGCTGGGTGTCGGGACCCGTGGAGCGTTCGCCGGCGAAGATCTTCGAGACGAGGTTCTTCGCGGAGACGTTGAGGCCGGAGCCTTCGACGGTCTTGCCGCCCGCAACGATCATCCATTCTCCTTCGGAGTTCTTCTCAATCGTGAAATTGTCGCCGACCTGGTCCTTCCAGGCGTCGGCGGCGGTGAGCTTGCCGTCCGTGAAGGTGAGCTCTTCTTTAGCGATGCCGGACTGGTCAAAGTTCTCGAAAAGCTTGTAGGCACCCCAGGTGAGGTTGGAGCCTTCGAGGTTGATCGTGCCGGTGGCATCGATCTTGCCCTTGGTTCCTTCGGCCGTGAAGAGCGCGTTGCGGTTGAAGTTGGCGGCGTCGAACTTGAGCGTCGTGTCGCCGGCGAACGTGAGCTCGGCACCAAACTTCTCGGGTTCGGAGGGGGTGTCGGCGGTCTTCTTCGTGGCAGTGCCGAAGGTCACCTTGGCGTCTTCACCGAACACGACGGGCGCGCCGACTTCAAGGACGAAGTTCTGGGTGGTGCCGGTGGTGGACGGCGTGTCGGCCTTCACCTTGTCGGCCATGGTCGTGGCGACGTTGAGACCGAGGTAGCCGGATTCAGCCGTCAGCGTGCCGTTGATCTTGTCGGTCTTGTGGATGATGACGTCGGAACCAGTGATGTGGAGCGTGCCGTCGCCGAGCGAGAGAGAACCGACTTCAACGCGGGACTTGCCTTCGATGTTCAGCGTCTGGGTGCCCATGGCTTGGGTGATGGCGTCGACAGTGACGGAGTCGCGGTCAACGGGTTCTTCCTTGCCGTCGGCGGTGGTGACGGGCTCGTCAAACTTCGACATGTCAGCCGGGACGTTCAGGGACTCGACCGTCTTGAACGTGATCGAGCCGATGGCGATGTCGCTGCCCGTGATCGTCTGTGTGGCGTCGGTGTGCTTGATCTGATCGATCGCGAGCTTGGCGGTTTCAGTCTCGATGGAATGGTCGTAGGAGGTCGTGAACTTCTCCTTCTGTTCTTCGGTCAGCGTGCCGAGGAACTTCTCGAGGTTCTTGGCGTAGTCGTCCTTCGTCCACTTGGAGGTGTCGAGCTTGATCATCTTGTCGTCATCGGTGACGTCTTTGTTAACCTCTTCAAGGGCGGTCTGGATGAAGCCCTCGAGCTTTTCAACCTTGAAGGACGGCGTCACCTTGAGGACCGTCGAATTGAGCGTGAGGTTGCCGAGCGACAGGGAGGCCGAGTAGCCATGTTTTGTGAGGTCGTCAGCCTTCTCTGCCTTGTTGTTGGAAATCGTGAGCCGGGCGTTGTTGTAGACCGTGACGGAGCCGAACTTGGTGACATCCCAGGAACCCTTCTTGTCTGTTTCGGCATCGCCTTCGGTACCGGTCTTGGAAGTGGCGGTTTCTTCTTTCCAGACGGCCTCATAGTTGGAAAGCGTGACGTTGCCCTGATGGTAGTCGCCGTCGGCATCGATCTGGCCGTTGATGGCACCCTTGGCATCGTCAACCTGCTTGAAGGCCTGAGCCTTGCCGAAGGTGAGGGAGGCGCCGGAGGCGAGGTACTTGTATTCGGCCTTGGAGAGGCCGAAGGATCCGCCCTGAGCGAAGGAGCTCACGGTGAGGCCCTTGTTGACGGTGAACTTGCCGCCTCCGGTCACGGAAACGAGGTCGCTGATCTTGGCGGTGTTGCCGGCGTCATAGCCGTACTCGAGGTAGTCGGCGGAGAGGGTACCCTTGTTGCCGACGGTGATGGCCATTTCCTTCTGGGCGTTGATGGTGCCCCAGGTGGACTTGCCGTTGATCTCGGCCGCGCCGGTACCAGCATCCTTGGTGATGGTGAGCTTGGAGCCGCTGTCAAGAGCGCCTTCGGCGTTGAAGAACTTGCCGCCGGTCTTGAGCGTGACATTGCCGTAACTCACGCGAGCGCGCGTTTCGGGCGTCTTGTCGTCTGCGCCTTCCTTCTTGTCGGCTTCGGTCTTGAGCTTGTAGCCCTTGTCATTGTTCGTGAGGGTGGCGTTCTTGAGCGTGATGTCGCCCATGACGACGGAGGCGGGGGCGGCCTCAAGGTCGTCGGTCTTGTTGAGGCCGTGGATCGTCACGTTCGCGTGGCTGGTGGCGTCAGTGCCCGTGACTTCGATCGTGCCCTTGGCGTTGTCGAAGCCGCCCGTGACCGTCAGGTCGGCGTTGGTCTTGAGCGTGCCCGTGTTGACAAGGGAGCCGTCGACCGTGATCGCCTTGTTGGCTTCGAGCGTGCCGTTGTTGACGAACGTGCCGCCTTCATTGACGTCAAGGCCGACGTTGAGCGTCAGGCTGGAAAGTTTGTTGGTGAGCTTGCCGGAGGTCTTGTCGTCCGTGCCCTTGCTGATCGTGATCTTGTCACTACCATTACCTGTACTAATCGTGACCTTGCCTTCGGCGTTCTTGAAATTCTCGTTGAACTTCTGGGCCCAGGCTTCGTCCCAGGTCTGCTCGTTCTGGACCGTGCCCGAGACGGTGTTGTCGCCGGTGCCGACGGTCAGCGTGACGTCCTTGTTGACAGGCTGGTCTTCGTTGCCGGCCATGGCGCCTGCGGAGAAGACGGCGAGCGTGGTCAGGACGGCCGCGACGAGCGGCTTCCTGGAGAAGGTGGCGTTGCTCATTGATTTATCCTTTGTTTGACGATCCTGGTGTCGTACATGAGTGGCAAATACCTGCAAGGATACCAAAGACAGGCGTTGGGAAGAGCGCCTCTCTGGGGCCGCCTTGACCTGCATCAGCTACAGGGAAGACCAAAACCCTTGGAAGGGTGGTGATCCTGCTCAAGTTTCGGGATGTCCCTCCCGTGGAAAACCCTTATGCGGATCTCCCGGGAAGGGCAGGGACGTCGAGAAGGCAGGTGTCATCGCCGTTCAGGCGCATTCGCGCAAATGTCTGTATCCTTTCGTCATCATGGAGAACGGACGGCAGAAACCCCTTATATATAGTGGTTGTCCGGCGAAATCAGATTTAGGAGACCGAAGATGGGACTTGACTTGTACGCGGGCACCTTCACCCGCTATTACACCCGCAACTGGAAGACGGTCGTGGAGGCCTGGGCCGAAGCCAACGGCGTCGACTTCAAGCGCACGGAGGCCGAGGACGAGGAGAAGCTCTCCCCGGAGGAGGTGCAGGAGATCGTCTGTGCATGGCGCGACGAGATGCTTCAGGCGGTGACGCCTGAAAACCAGCTTCCAGAGACCTGGGAGGAGAGCAACGACAAGGCCTACTACACGGACAAGCCCGACTGGGATGCCTTCGGCGCGATGCTGCTCGTAACCGCCGCCCACACGTACGAGGAGACGATTCCCGAAACGCTCGAAAAGGGCTGGGACTTCACCGAACATCCGCTCATCAAGCGCCTTGCCGAGGACCACGAGCACGTCTACTCGCTTTTCCGCAGCGTGATGGTCTGGGTTCCGATCACGAAATCCACGATGGTCTTCCGCGGTCCGATGCCCACGGGCAATGAGGTGATGATCGGCACGCTCGGTGCGCTTGAGCAGGAACTCGAGCACATCAACGAGATCTGCTGGCTCGCCAAGGAGGAGACGATCCTCTCGTGGACCGAAACCGAGGGCTATCCCGCCAAGACGCTCAAGGACGTCGAGACGAGCGCCGAGGATGGCAAGAAGGAGACCTACAGCACCGAGTCACTCGCCAAGTTCGCCTTCTCGATCTTCTGGCGTGCCATGAAGTTCGCAAAGGAGAACCGCACGCCGGTGCTCTTCGACTACTAAGCCGACCGTCGAGCAAGACCGCAAGCCGATTCCGAATTCTCATTCGGGATCGGCTTTTTTTATTCATTCGGGATCGCCCGGATGGAGGTGACGCTGCTTTTGAACATGGAGTTTTTTCTCGGCTTCAGGAATGGTGAGGCTTAGAAAACGGTCTTGTGTGGTAAATCAGCAACAAATGCAATGAAGTAGAAGACGGCAAATACCGTTATATTTCAATAGTTTAAGTTTTCTGGGGGGCAGGGTTTCCCCGCCTGTGCGGGAGACATGAAATCGCGGAAACTTCGCCGCACATTGTGCTACGGCACGGTTGTCAAACATAACAAGAGGAATGGCGAAATGAATTCTACATTCAAGATTGTCTTTAACAGGGCGCGCGGCGCCATGACGGTTGTCAACGAGATGACGAAGTCCCATCAGACGGGCAGGAAGGCTGCGGTGGCCGTTGCCGTTGCGGGCGCTCTGGCGTTCTCGGCCGGGGTTCAGGCTTCCGAGTATGTTGAAGCGCAGGGCCAGGACAAAACGGTGACGCAGGCTGATGTCGAGAAGGGTGGCAAGCGCGTGGTCGGCGGTTGGAGGAATTGGAGTGACACCGCTCAGCAGGCTAAGCTTAACAACACGGTGACCGTTGAGAGCGGCGAATGGCAACTGGTGATCGGCGGCCATTACTCCGGCGTCGCGGACAAGGCCATCACTCATTCGGTTGAGAACACGAACGTCGTGATCAACGGCGGCTCCATTACAAAATCCGTTGTCGGCGGCACGGGAGCCAGCGACAATCTAGAGGTCACCCGCATCAACAAGAACGCAGTCGCAAGTGTGACCATCAACGGCGGCTCCTTCGGTGTTGCGGGAGAAGTTGGCAATGCAACGGAACTCTTCGTGGTGGGCGGCGACCTCATGAAGCACAGAGGGGGTTACAGGGAGGAAGAGAGTTGGCCGGACCTCACGAACGCTTATGCTGAGTCGGAGATCGGCGCCACCCACGTCACGATTAAGGACGGCACATTCAACAGTGCCATTGTGGGCGGCAGCGCTGCCATTGTCTACTACGGCAATGCCAACAAGGGTGCAAAGACCACGGTCGGGACGACGAACGTGACGATTGAAGGCGGTACGTTCAACCACGCCATCGTCGCCGGCGGTCTGGCTTCCGGTCACAAGACACATTCCTTCGTAACGGAAGCCAACCTCAGCGTCATCGCCAAGGACAAGGCCCTCGTGGTCAAAGACAGCATTTTCGCGGGTGGCGTCAGGCGTATGGACAGCCTTGGCGGCTCCGGCGGTAGCGTCAAGGTTGACCACGCCACCGTCAGGGTCGAGGGCGTCGAGGTCCAGGGCGGTATCTACGGAACCCATGCCGCCTTGACAGGGACGCAGTCTACGACCGACTCCAACAAGATCAGCAAGTGGAATTACAACCCGCTCGAGATCGACGGTGCCGTTGCCACGGTCCTGACCGACATGACGCTCGTGAACGTCTCCGCCAAGGAATCGATCCTCGGTGAGAAATCGACGCTGAACGTCCACGGCAAGGTTGAGCTCGGCGATCTGAAGGCTACGGGCGTCAAGATCTCGCTCTTCGACGCTCCCAACAGTCCCAAGGTCCAGACCTTCGACGAAGCCGCTCCCCAGACGGGCACGCAGCTCAATCTCGGCACGCTGACCGGCACGGGCAACAGCTTCTACTTCGCCACCTCCGACGCGTCCGTCAATATTGCAAAGAACGGCAATGAAAACACCCCTGACGCAGACAAGCCCCTGATCGACAGCATCACGGGCAGCGGCTCCGTGAACGACGACGTTGCGGGCGATCTCAATGAGCTCGCTTCCATGATCACTGTCGGCGACAAGACCGGTGCCGATGTTCTCAAGAACACCGATCTCAAGCTCGAGTCCGGCGACGTGTTCGGCGAAACGACCGGCACGATCAACGAAGAAGGCAAGCTCGAGGACGTCAAGACGAGCGTCAACATGAACAATGTCCGCATTGCCGAATTTGCGATGAGGACGCCGATGCAGATTGCCCGCATCGAGTCGAACGACCTTCGCAAGCGCATGGGTGACATCCGCTCGTCCGAAGGCGTCACTGGCGTCTGGGCCCGCTATGACGGCGGCCGCTTCTCCGGCGGTGAGTTCGAGAACAAGTTCAACAAGGTCCAGGTCGGTGCCGACACGGCGCTTGCCGCCTACGGCTCCCGTCTCGGCCTGTCCTTCAGCTACACGCAGGGCGACGCCGACATGTCCGGCATCTCCGCCGACACCGACGCCTACAGCCTTGCAGCCTACGGCATGTGGTTCGGCGAAGCCGGCCAGTTCGCCGACGTGATCGGCCGCGTGGGCACGGTGGACACGGATCTCGCCACCCGCACCTACAAGACGAACTACGATCAGCTGATGCTCTCGCTCTCGGGCGAATTCGGCTGGCGCTTCGACCTGACGGACACGTTCTACGCCGAACCGTCCGCCGAGCTCACCTATACGCGTGTTGACGGCGAAACGTTCAAGGCCAACAGCAACACGCTCGGCATCGACGACTACGACTCCATGGTCGGCCGCATCGGCGCGACCGCAGGCCTGAACTGCTCGCAGGGCCGCGGCGGCGTGTACGCCCGCTTCGGCGTTGCGCACGAGTTCATGGGCGACGGCAGGTTCACGGCTGTTAACGCCGCCGGCACCGCTGCCGATCCGATCGAAGTCGACGGCAAGGACACCTGGGTCGAGTACGCCGTGGGTGCGAACTTCAACATCACGAAGCAGACCTACGTCTGGGCCGACCTTGAGCGCACGTCCGGCGCCGAAGTCGACGAGGACTGGCGCGCCACCATCGGCGTTCGCCACGCCTTCTGATGTCCGACTGACGCCGCAGGCATGACGTCCGTCATGCCGCGGCGCAGGTTGCCATGACAAAAAGGGGCCCGCCCTCTCATCAGCCGATGAGAAGGCGGGCCCTTCCTTTTTGCGTCTTGAGTTCTTTCCCGTTCTCATTCTCCGTAGAGCCATTCGTCGAGGTCCCACCACAGTTCGAAGAAGACGCGGGAGAGGAGGGCTGCGTCGCCGTAGGCGTCGTGGTGTCCCCCTCGAGCACCGAGTCCGTACCATTCGAGCAGAGCGTCGAGCCCGTTGCGGCGGCGCTCCGACGGAATCGCTCTGGCGAGCACGAACGAGTCGACGACGGTGCAGCAGTCCTCGAACCTGGGCGCGCCGGGACGCGCGGCCTGAAGCTCTCGGTTGAGCCAGAGAAGGTCCATCGTGCGGTCATGGATCACGACGGTCTTGCCGCGCACGGCCTCGAGCAGCTCGTCCGCACGGGCCGCAAACTCGGGACAGTGCTCGAGCTCGCAGTCCTGAATGCCGTGCACGCGCCTTGCACGAGCCAGGGAGCGGCGGTGCGGGTTGCACCGAAAGTGCAGGCCACCCGTGATGTTCTGCTCGACGTCCGTCTCGACGAGACCAACCTCGATGAGGCGCCCGTTGCGTCCGCCCGTCGATTCGGTGTCGAGAAAGACGAGGGACTCTGCTCGGTCGAGCGCCGCATGCACGCCTTCGAGCCTTGCGCGGCGCTCCGCCTCCGACGTGAGAAGGTCGGGATTGAAATGCGTTCCCGCATGGAAAAGGCTCTTGCGAAGGACGTTGGCGTCGTCCTGTACGGGAAGGCGGGCAAGAAGCTTCGAGAGTTCGGGCAAGAGCGGGGCGGGAGGGACTGGACGGGCGGAACGGGCAGGACGGGCGCCGGGATGCCTTTCGGAAGGCAGAAGCGTTGCGGCAGAGGCGTGCGGAAGGACGGCGTGCGGAAGAATGACGGTCATGGCGGTGATTTACTTGATGATGCAGTTGCGTCATGTTAGGCGGCGGTGCGTCAGTTTGTGACGCAGGAACATCTTTCCTGAACGCCGTTCCGATTGCGTCACGAGTTGACGCATGGGGTCCGATACTGATGAAAACGGAGGGGGATCCGCAGGGGCCGCCATGTCAGGGTCCGCGTTCTCCTCCCGAATCTGGAGTCAAAGACATGGCATACACCGCCTACAAGTTCAAGCCGTCATTTGTTGAGAAGCGTCTCAAGAGCTACAAGTCGAACCTGATGAAGTTCAAGGGACACGACAATCTCGTCGCCAACGCCGTTCGCGTGATCAGGGAGAGGCTCGAGGCCGATCCGCGCCGCTATCTTTCCTACGGGCCCTACTGGTGGGGCATCAAGAAGGTGCTCGTCGACAACGGCGTGCCGCTCGGCGAATGCGACGACGAGGAGATCAGGCTCGCCTACTCGGGCGCGACCGACGAGGAGACCATCGTGATGGCCGAGGAGTTCAGCCAAATCCGTCAGGAACCCTCGCCTCTAATGACATGGACCACCCACCCGATGCCTAGGCAATCGATTCTCGCAGATCGATA
>ERZ831773.2125-NODE-2125-length-17367-cov-5.047597_pt1 | contig 17367 bp, 19 predicted proteins | sample MGYA00519696_ERZ831773 | MGnify/ENA primary metagenome ERZ831773 (study PRJEB31850, sample SAMEA3708720) | human gut metagenome | biome: human gut; feature: human-associated habitat; material: faeces | place: China | collected 2014 ...
AATATAATAAGTTAAAAGAAGATGTAGATAATTTAAGAGAAGAATTATTATCTACAAAGAAAGTTAGGGAAGAATTTAAATTAAAAATTGATGAAGTAAAAGGTTTAATAGATAAAGGTAATTACAAAGAAGCTATGGAGTTAAGTGAAGAAACATCAGAATGGCAACATATAGAGCAAAAAGATAAAAACACTATGTACGACTTACATGTACAAGCGATGGAATTATATAGTGAACAAGTGAAAGAAGAGAGAAAAGAAGAACAGAAGAAGCAAGATGAAGAAGAGAAAATAAAAAATGAGCAAGAAGAACAAAGCAAGAAGGAAAATCAAGAGAATAACTTTTCAAAAGAAGTAGCACAAAAAATAATAGACAAATTAAATAATGATAATGGAAACAGTCGTAATTTTTATGAAATAACATCAGATTTAAAAACTGATGATAATGGTAAAAAGTATTTTGATGTTGTAGCAAAGGATAAAGACTGGATAAAGTTCGATGACCACACTATATTAGCTAATTATAAATTGTATTCTAATGAAGAGTTAGTTGAAATCCAGTAAAAAAAGATAAAGTCTTAGCCTATTTATGTAGGAAAAGACTTTATTTTTTTATTCTTTAGGAAATTATATTTTCTAAAGAATTGTAGATAACTTTAAAAAGTGTTAGAAACACATAGTCTGCGAAGTAGATTTTGTTCCAATGCTAATATAGTGGATGGTATTTTTTTTACTATAAGGAAGAAAGATATCGTTATTATCGTTATATGTATAATACGATAATAACGATATTTTATGTATAAGTAGAAAGAGGTAAAAATAAATAAAAAAATATTTATGCAATAATTACAAAATTTTATGTATAAACATTCAAATGGAAATGAAATACATAAGAGCAAAAATGGCTATAAACCTAGTGAAATCAATGGTTTTAGGGGGGGAGTGTTAAGAGCAAGGAAATCCAGGTACAAAAATTTGCTTAGGTTTTGATGCCAGGAAGTCTTGGGTTTGAGGGTGATGAGTGCAACTGAAAAATGGTGAATTAAAATACGTATAACCCTTGATATATCAAGTGCTGAGGGTATTTACATATAAAAAAATATTGGTATAATACAAAATATAAAGTAAATAAAACAAAGCTAGCTATGAATAAATATAAATAATAATTCAAATTATTTATAGGAGAAGATAGCAAATTGATTTATACTATACAATTTAGTAAACGATTACAAAAGCTAGGAGGAAAAGATATGATTAATAGAAATTCAGAATTAAGAGAAGAAGTAATGAAAGGGTTAAAAGTTTTAGAAAAGATGGAAATTCCATTAGAGATTAGAATGCTTAAAACCAAAAAGGGAACTAGAAGTAGATACTATACTAATAAGAACAAGCTTTTAAGTGATATTCAAGAACATGATGGTGTAGATAATATTTTTTTCACACTTAATGTTTTTTCAGATGATTTAATGGCAAGAGCAAAGGATAAGTTGCTAAATTATGCACAACATACTACATCAGATTCAGATATCATAAGAAGAAAGTTATTACTTATTGATATTGCCCCATGCAGAGCATCAGGAATTTCATCAACTGATGAAGAACTTGAATATGCTAATAAAGTTGCTGGGGAAGTTAAGTTGTTTTTAAATGATAATGAATTTCCACATACTAACGAAATAAATGAAGCCATAAAGGTTTTTTGGAAAATGTAATAATATTAAACATGTAAACAACATAAGAAGTTCATTACCTTAATTGATTAATAAGTAAGGAGGGAAGAAATGTTTTCAAAAGAACAATTAAAAGAAATTGAAAACATGGGGATAGAGATATCTCCTAAATCAGAAAAAGTAAAAGGCTTTAGTCCAAATAAGTTTGCTTCATACATAGCAGATAACTTAAAGATAATCAACAATAAAGATTATTTTTATGTATATAAAGATGGAGTGTGGAAGAAGCTGGATGATATGTACTTATTCCAAAAGTTAAGAAATAAGTTACATACATACTTTGATGATATCTGGTCTTTGAAAATTGAAAATGAATATATACAAGCTCTTAAGAGAATAGTTTATTACGGTGGAGACTTAAATGCTAATAAGAGATATATAAATCTTTTAAATGGAATGTTTGATTTAGAGACATTCACATTAGTTGAACATAGGCCTGAATTCTATAGTAGTATTCAATTACCGATAACTCTAAAAAGAGATATAGATTGCCCTAATTTTAAGAAGTTTTTAGGTCAATGCTTTTTAGGTGATGAGGAAGCAATAAATCTAGCACAGGAATGGGCTGGATATTTACTTACAGCAGAAACAAGAGCACAAAAAGCACTAATACTATATGGCCTGGGCAAAAATGGAAAAGGGGTCTTCATTGACATCATTAGCGAGTTAATAGGTGAAGATAATATATCTAGTATAGCAATGAATGAGTTGCATAGACCATTTTCAAGAGTATGTATATATGGGAAGCTAGCTAATATCAGCAATGAAAACGAATTCAATGGTAGGAGTTTTAATACCCAATATTTAAAGGCTATCGTAGGTGAAGATAATATAAATGCTGAACAAAAGCATCAACCTGTATTTAACTTTAAACCTACAGTTAAATTAGTGTTTACAACTAATAATCTACCTCACACAAATGATGGGGGATATGCACTTATGAGAAGGTTATGTATGCTTCATTTTACTAATACAGTAAAGGAAGAAGATAGAGATATGCATTTAAAGGACAAGCTTAGAAGTGAATTAGATGCTATATTCCTATGGGCATTAGAAGGACTGAAAAGACTTAAAGAAAATAACTATAAATTCTCAGAGTGTAAAAGTTCTAATGATCTACTTAAACAGTATGAGAAAGAATTGAATCCAATGATATTATTCTTTGAGCAATGTGTTATTAAATGTGAAAGTACTCATAAGGAGAATAATAAAATTATTTATAACACTTACAGGGAATGGGCTAGAGCAAATGGAATGGAAGGACAAGCTAAAATAAGTGTTCAAAAGTTCTGGAAGAAGTTTGAGGAGTACGCTAAATCATTAGGCTATGACTGTAGAAGTGGAAAGTCAAATGCTTTTAGATACCATACAGGGGTAAGAATAATTGGAGATTTTAGAATTTCTTTAGCTGACTCTAGGATAGCAGGACAGTTAGGTGGTTAAGTTAGGATTAAGTTGGAATGGATTCAAGAAAGATAAATCAATAAATAGGGCGTAAGGACTAAGTAAATTTAGAAAATCTCCTAAAAGAGATTTTCTAAATAAAAGAAATTAGATAGAGAAAGGAGGTGATAAATATGCGTCCATACGTCCAACTAAGATAAATCAATGGAAAAGATACATAAAATGAATCCTAGAAAGATACACAATAAAGTCCAGTAAGACAAGTAAGGTAATGAGGAAGAAAAAATAAGGTGAAGAAAAGGAGATAAAAACAATGGCAGTAGTAAAAAGAAGACAATCACCATCAGTAATGGGAAAAGCAATGACAAGAGAAAATCAGGAGAATGATGTGGATGGGAAAGAGAGAACAGAAAAGGCGGTAAAAAAGGAAGAGATATGGAAGCCAAGAGAACCGAAAGTAGAATTAGAATACAATGGATTAGAGGAATTCCAAGCATCAGAAGCAAAGCAAAGTACTTGGAGAACAACTGATTCTGGAATACTATCAATAGTAAAATCTGAAACAGGAAATAGGCTAATGTTTGCAAAGGAGATGATGGATAAGCTAAGTAATCCTAAAAGAGTAGTAATTTCATTCGCAGATGAAAAAATTGCTATAGGAGAACAATTACCTAACAATGAGAATTATTTAAAGGTTAATTACTCAAAAACAAAAGGAGTTATCTATTCAGCAGGAGTAGTTAAAGAGATAGTAGATAAATATGACTTAGATTTTAGTACGAGAACTTCAATTACATTTTCAGAAGTTAAGTACGTTAGATATGAAAATCATGTAGTAGCAATAGTAACTATAGTTTAAATAAGAGGTATAAGTATGAATGAATTAACAACAGAAGACATAATTGATGCAATAACAGAAACGATAAGATTGTACATACTAGCTTCAAAGCTAGAGGAGTTAGAAGAAGACTAAATAATCTACTAAGCATTGATCCGAATAAGTTCAATGCTTAGTGAAACTAAAATAATTTTAGGGGGAATACATAGTGAGCATTAATAGTCAGTTAGAGAGATTAGCATTAGAATATTCAGCAAGTATAAGAGAAGAAGATGTAACACTAAAAGAGCAAGAAGAGATAATGAACAGTGAATGGTTTATAAGTTGGATGAAAGAATATCATCAATAAATAAAGTTGAAAATCAATAAGATTAGAGGGAGAGATAAACATGGCAACTATAAAGAGAGATGGAAGAATTACAGAAATAGAAGTAGGATGTAAGAAATGCAGAATAGTAGGCTATCAATCAAATGGTAGAAAGGCTATAAAAAGAAATGTATTTAAACAAGGATACATAACATTTGAGCTTGAGGATGGAACAGAAGTAAAACAATATATGCTTATAGCACCATGGAATACATATTTATTTTATAAATTAATTAAGGCTATTAAAGCAGAAGGCTTTAATATATTCAATGAATGTGATGCATTTGATGAAAATGAAATAATAGGTAAGGAAGTAGTAATAGAATTAGAAAATGAAGTTAAGGATTCTGGTGAATATATCAATGTTACTAATATCTATAATGTTGAGGAAGGAGAGATTATCATAGCTTATGATAATAAGTTAAAGGAAAAGAAGTATTCAGAAATGGAGAAAAATAAAGAAATGAGCATGGAGTATATAAGAAGTAAAGCAAATGAAGTTATTCCACAGCAGGAAATTACAAGTGAAGAGGACTTAATGAACTTTTAGAGGTTATATAGGTACTTTAGTTAAAAACTAGGGTACCTATATTTAGATAATTATAACTTGAGGAGAGATAAAAATGATAAATATAAATAAAATAATGAAAGAAAATGTATCAATTAATATGAGTTTAGATGTAGAAAATAGAGGATTGTGGGAAAAGGGAAATCAATTGGGATGTGATACTATAACTTTAACTATTCCAGTTAATGAAATATCTAATGATATAGATATTGATAAGCTAGAAAATTACTTACATTTTCAAGTAAGTAATTTTACTATAAATAGCAACGAAGTAAAATTTAATATATTTACTGGAGAAACAATATTCTTTAGTTCTTTAGTATCTATATATGAATATATAGAACACTATGTAAGTTTCTTATGTGAAAAGCTAGATAGATTTATTAGTGAAAGTTTTAAGCTAGAGTTTGATTTCTATATGTCTTTTATGGAAGATTAAAATAAAAGTAATACATTCAATTAATATTAAGAGACTAACTTTAAAGTTTACTCTTAATATTAATTGGAGAAATACATAATAATAGGTAGTAATATTTAGTTTTAGAAAATATCTAAATTAATAGATAGATATATATTATAAATTTGATAATTTAATAGTGAGGGAGAGTTGTAAGATGATTAATAATTATGTAACAATGGATAATTCAATACAGGAATTAATAAAAAGAATCAATAGAGTTCCAAGAATAGCTATTTACTGTCGTGTAAGTACGACAGAACAGGCAGAAACTGGGTACAGTATAGATGAGCAAGAAAGATTGCTCATTGATTGGTGTAACAAGAATGGATTAGAAGTCTTTAATTGTTACTCGGATAGAGGAATAAGTGGTAAAAATATTAAGAACAGACCAGCTTTAAAAGCATTATTGAAAGATGTAGAAGATAGAAAAGTAGATATGGTAGTGAGTTGGAAGCTAAACCGTATCAGTCGTAAGCTTGCAGATGTACTTAAAATAATGGATTTACTAGAGAAAAATAATGTTACATTTAAGTCTTATTCAGAGCCATTTGAAACTACTACACATGTAGGAAGAATGCAAATGCAGATGATGGCAATGATTGGGGAGTTTGAGCGTGGGACAATCTCTCAGAATGTAAAGGTTTCTATGTGTGCTAAGGCTAGAGCAGGCGAATGGTGTGGTAACCGTGTGCTAGGCTATGATTTAGTACCAATGGAAGGTACAGAAAACAATAAAAGAAGAAAATCAAGACTAGAAATAAATAAGGAAGAAGCTGAAATAGTAAGGATAATATTTAATGAGTATGCTAGTGGTAAAGGGTATAAAGCAATTACTAATAAATTAAATAAACTAGGATGTAAGACTAAGAAAGGTAACAATTTTTCACAAGGTTCAATTAGAGATATCTTAATGAATCCAGTATACATAGGAAAAGTTAGATACAATGTTAGACAGAATTGGAGTGAAAAACGTAGAAGGAATATCAATCCAGAGCCAATAGTGGCAGATGGAATTCATAAAGCTATAATTGATAATGATACATGGGATAAAGTTCAAGTAATGCTTCAATCTAAATCTGGTAAACCTTCAAGAGTCTATGATGGATTTTATCCATTAACGGGAATATTAAAATGTCCTAAGTGTGGAGCTGGTATGGTTATTTCAAGAACTACTAATGTACTAGCTGATGGAACTAAGAAAAGAATAGCTTATTATTGTTGTGGAGCATGGAAAAATCAAGGTACAAGTATATGCAATTCAAATACCATAAGAGTAGAGAAAGCTAATGAGTATGTATTTAATAAACTTTCAAGTGTTTTATCTAATGATGAAATGATTAAATCAATAGTAAGAAACATAAATAAGGAAAGAATAAAGATAGTAGATCCAAGTAAGAGTGAGTTAGAAAGAATAGATAAGGAACTAGAAAACATAGATAAGAAAAAGAGAAAGATTTTTGAAGCATACGAAGATGACATAATAACAAGAGAAGAATTTCTAACTAGAAAAGATGAGCTAAATCAAAGAGCTAAAGTATTACAAGAGTCAAAAGAACCTTTATTAGTTGCATTAGCTGATGATGTAAGTGAAGAAATATCTTATGAGTTCATTAAAAGTATACTAGATAATTTCAGTAGGCTGTTAAATAGTAAAGAGTCAAGAGAGCAGAAAAAGAAGTTACTACATATGATAATTTCTAAGATAACAATTAATGATCTAAGAGAAGTTGATTCAATAAACTTAACTATAAATGATAAGTTAGTAGATTATATAAGTAAAGAAGAAGGAGTGTCTATAAAGGATACTCCTTCTTCTTTTATGCTAAGAAATGTTGGGGTAAGTACATTGAATTTAGATATTGCTATATAGAGAATAATAGCAATGAAAATATAAAATATTGAGGTTGGTATAGATAAATAGTATAATTTTATCATGTAGAAATATTTATATTTATTAGGTAAATTAGAATTTGGAGAGTGAAATAATTGAAAGAGATTTGGAACAGACATAAAGAAAAGTTAATAACCTTTCTCTTATGTGGATTATTGTTTGTTGGCGTATTATCTATTATTGCCTTATTAGGTGGAGCGATAATGAAAATATTTGGGTTTGAATATGAGTCAATAGGGAGTATTATTCTGTTTTTTGTAATTGCAACAATTATTTCTTATCCTTTTAGTCTGATAGCTGAGGTATTGCCTAAAGTAGTTCTATCTTTTGGGAAATTGCCAAAACAAATGGCTATACTGTTTTATATTATCTTAGATACGTTTGCTACATTTTATGGTCTGCGTGTTGTCGATTATTTTATGCAGTCTGTTTCGGCAACAGATATTTCTATTATTATTGTATCTTTGATATTAGCTTTATTTGGAATAAATGATGTCGATAAAAAAACTAAAGGAACGGATTGACAAATTCCAGTTTAATTAATAGATTAATATAAAGAAACCTCACTTATTACTGATACGGAGAACCGTACCACAAATAAATGATATTTATAAATATATTTTATATATTTAGATTTTAATGAAGCTAGAGGTACAGTAGTTAGATTTATTTTTTACACAAACTTGCTAATAATTTGTCAACTATTATTTTTAATTTAATATACCTAAAAAAGTGTAACCTTAATAAAGCTACTTCATAGTAGCTTTATTAAGTGGACTAGCTATTACAATGTTTTATATAAATTCATAACGCGTGTATAATAAATTCTTAAGAACTTATTAAGAGCAGCCATTTTAGCCACGTTTTTTGCTTTTCCCTCGGATTCTTTTTTTATCATAAATTCATAAACAGCATTATCTTCAGTTGGTTTTGTAACTTTTAAAGCCATCATTATTTCGTATCCGACTTTTCTTAAGCTAGAAGAACCACGTTTTGATATATGTCTTTTAGTTCCTTCAAATTGACCTGATTGATGTGGAGGTGCATCATTTCCGGCATAAGCATTCAATGCTTTAGCACTTGTAAATTTTCTAACATCTCCAATCTCAGCAATTAGCCTTGGTGCAAGCTTATCACCAACACCTTTTAATTCCCTAACAATTTTATATTCCGGTAATGTGTACGCAATTGTTTGCATCTGTGTTAAAATAGAATTGCTAGATTCTTCAGTTTCTCTTAAAATTTTAATACAATTTTTAAGAGCAATATATGTAGAATTATTAGCAGATCTAGTTGTGATACTGTTTTGGGCCAATTCATATATTTTTAGTGCTTTAATTGCTCCATTACGGTATCCTTTCTTTTTGGACCAAGCTGAATACTCTTTTATAAACTTTTGTTCACCCTTACGTTTGATATTATCAAAGTGTTCATACTTTTCAACAAAATCATATAATATCTTGCTTGAATTTCCTGTTGTTCTAGTTAAAATTTTATTAATTCCAGGCATAATTTCATCAAGAAGATTGTTAAATTGTATCTTTGCCTTTACTCGTATTGAAACTATTTGATTATATTGTCTCGATAAAAACTTTAAATCATTATATTTTTCATCTTCACCTTCATATTTCTTAAGACTAAATCTTTTTTCAATAGCGTATTTAGCTATTCTAATAGCATCTTTTTTATCTGTTTTAGCTTTTCTAATCTCTATATCCCCATATTTTTTCATTAGATAAGCATTAACTACACTAACATATATCCCTTCTTCATATAACTTCTTCAATACTGGATAATGATAATGGCCTGTAGATTCCATAACTACGAACACTGTATCTTCTTGATCCTTAATCCACTGAATAAGCTTATTAAGTTCATTCTCACTATGTTTAAATTCTTGTGGTTTCATAATGATTTCTCCAGTATCATTTATTGCAGACACTGTACTTTTATTTTTAGAAATATCAATTCCAATTCCTATCATTATTAATCATCTCCATATGTTATTTACGATTGGTTCCAACATCATCCTATTGATTCATATTTGTTATTTACACGGGTGTTTCTCCCAACTTGCTTAATCGAATATTGAATAGGATGTGTTGGTCAACACTTTGTGTAACGGGCGTTTTATCCCAAATCTATCTTCGTTGACCACTCAAACCTATCATAAAAAAAATAAGCATAGATGTCTATCACTAAAGTAATTTTCATCTATGCTTATATTGTACAAAATCTATCTACTCTCCCATAGCAATCCTTATTTATAAGATAAATTATTTCTGATCGATCACGGACTGGATTTGTTTCATCAGCTGATCGTAGTTTGACTGATCATCGATTCCACCCATCAGAGGCTTACCAACGATATTTCCGTCTTTATCTACAAGAATTGTTGTAGGGAATGCCATGATGTTTCCGGCATATTTTCCAACTGTTGAATCAGAATCGAAAGTCAGGTTCTTGTAGGAAGCCCCCTGTGCTTTCATGATTTCCTTCGCTTCTTTGATACCATCTTGATTGTCATCTAATGTGTCTGTATTGATACCGACAACTTCACCGCCCATTTCCTTAAGTGTCTCGTTTAACTCATTCAGCTTAGAGAGCTCTCCGACGCAAGGTTTACATCCGCTGAACCAGAAGTTTACAACTGTGACTTTATTATTAGCGAAAAGACTATCATCTACGGCATTTCCATCCAGATCTTTCCCTTTGAAATCATGGAACACGTCTGTGGATTCATCAGTTTTGGAGGAAGCACTATCTGAGGATTTAGAGGCAGAAATCTTTTTCTCAAGTTTTGCAATCTCTTTTTCGATACCGCGGATTGTTTCAATGTCTTTGCTTAGGGTATCATACTCTTCTTCTGAGAAAGAATCTTTGTTTGAGTCTACTGCACTTGCAAGGGAGTCCGCATAGTTTTCAGTCATAGAATCTCCAGAAGTGTTCTTGCTCATAAAGCCAAATACTTTGTCCCAGGCTTCTTTGTGATCAGCAAAGAGCTGATTCTCCTGCTGGTAAAGATCATTCAGTTTTTCGTTCAGTTCATCTGTACTGCCAGCGTCTGCTGTAGAAGTGGATTCCTGTTTCTTGTTGTCAGTTGATGAAGAATTAGAAGAACTTCCACAACCTGTGAATGCAAAAAGCACGGAAATGGCAAGTGATGCAGCAATTACCTTTTTTAATTTCATTGAGTTTATTTTGAGTGTTTTGTTTTTCATGATTTTAAATCTCCTTTTAATGGTTTTATTTTATTTACTGTCAGTCTGTTTCTTATTTGAAAATCCGTAATGATAGCAGAGCGCATCAGTCGGACAGGCTTTCATACATTCTCCGCAACGGATACACTCCGGATGATTAGGTGTGTCTACCACATTGACATCCATTTTGCAGACACGACTACATTTCTGGCAGCCTACGCATTTCTCATGATCCACTTGGATCTTAAGAAATGATACTCTGTTGAACAGAGAATAAATGGCCCCAAGAGGGCAGATCCATTTACAGAATGGACGGTAAAACAGGATACTCAGGACAATGAAAAGCACAAGGATCGTGAATTTAAATGTAAAAAGATGTCCGAGTGCAGAACGGATTCCTGAGTTGGCAAGTGACAGTGGAATCGCACCTTCGAGTACACCCTGTGGGCAAATGTATTTACAGAAGAAAGGATCTCCCATACCAAGTGAATTGGTCACAAATGCCGGAAGCAGGATCACAAAAACGAGCAGGATCACGTATTTTAGATATTGCAGAGGTTTCAGTTTTGTGGTGGAAAATTTCTTGCCTGGAATCTTATGCAGCAGATCCTGAAACCATCCAAATGGACAGAGGAAACCGCAGATAAATCGTCCTAACAGCACTCCTAACAGGATAAAAAATCCGGTGATGTAGTAGGTGAACTTGAATTTTGAAGAACCGACTACAGCCTGGAAAGCTCCGATCGGACATGCGCCTGTGGCAGCAGGACAGGAGTAGCAGTTCAGCCCCGGTACACACAGTGTCTTTACATTTCCTTGATAGATTTTCCCTTTAAATAGATTCGGGATGTGAATGTTGGTCAGCAGCGTTGCAGCTGCCTGAATCCATCCGCGGAAGCGGACTAGAAAGTTTTTGTTTGATTTTATTTTATTATCCAATTCCGACACACTCCATACATAATTTTATTGCCTTACTAAGTACAACAGCAGCTTCTCCGCGGAAGATTCCGCCAAGGAAAAGTACAAGACCGGCTGAAAGTAAAAGAATCTGTGTTGCTTTTTCAGCTCTCATTAAAATACTCCTTTCAATGTTGTTTCAATGTTCAAAGTCAGTTTATTGACCTTTCGATATTTGCATTATACAATAGGGGGTGTAAAATTCTTGTTAAGAAAATGGAGAAAAATAAATTGAGATTATTAGTTATTGAAGATGAAAAGAAATTGTGTGGTATAATTGCGAAAAGTTTGCACCAGGCTGGGTATGAGGTAGATGTGTGCAATGACGGAGAGGAAGCATTGCACATGATCTATGCGGAAATGTATGATCTGATCGTGCTGGATCTTAACTTGCCGGGGATGGACGGTATGGAGATTCTCAGAGAACTTCGTAAGGAAAATGAAGAGACAAAGGTACTGATTTTGTCTGCTAGAAGTCAGATTGCAGATAAGGTTGATGGGCTAGATGCAGGAGCGAATGACTATATGGAAAAACCATTTCACCTGCAAGAACTGGAAGCTCGTGTGAGAAGTCTGACAAGAAGAAAATTCATACAGAAAAATGTCTGTTTGGAATGCGGCGACCTTCGTTTTGATACAAGAGAGCGGGTAGCGTATGCAAAGGAAAATCTGGTTGAATTGACAAGGAAAGAGAACGGAATCCTGGAGTACCTTCTTCTGAATAAGGGAAGACCGGTCAGTCAGGAAGAGTTGATCGAGCATGTCTGGGATTCTTCTTTGGACAGTTTCAGTAGTTCTATCAGAGTGCATATGTCTTCTCTGAGAAAGAAGCTGAAAGCGGGACTCGGTTATGATCCGATCGTGAATAAGATCGGTGAAGGTTATAATATAGGAGGATATGGAAAAGCATGAGAAAAATATCACTTCAGTGGAGACTGACGATTTTGACGACAGTGCTGATCACCGTGTTGTGTGGATGTCTTACATTTCTTTTATATAAGAACGGAGTCTATTATTTTGACGCGCTTCAGGAGACGGTTACCCATCAAAGTGGAACACCGGAAGAGGTGTACATTGACATTCCGGATAATGAGTGGGATGATTTTGCGGCTCAGTTTGCTAAGAAGATTTATAATTCAAAATTTGATTATAGAAACAGAAGTCTCCTGATTACTGCTGTTGTGGCGTTGTTTGGCGGAGCAGTGACTTATTTTGTCAGTGGCCAGGCCTTGAAACCACTCGGAGAATTTTCAGAGACGGTAGAAAAAGTCCAGGCACAGGATCTGACGGATTATACGATTGAAGAAAATAAGATCTTAGAACTAGATAGACTTCGTACTTCTTATAACAAAATGCTTTTGCGTCTCTCGAAATCATTTGAGATGCAACGTCAGTTTACCGGAAATGCAGCGCATGAGTTGAGGACTCCTTTGGCATTAATCCAAGCACAGTTAGATCTCTATCATACGATGGATTATTCGAAGAGTGGAGAGGCGGCGGAAGAGACAATTCAGATGGTGACAGAACAGAACGAGCGTCTTAGCAAGCTAGTCAGAACACTTTTGGATATGAGTGAACTGCAGACGGTAGCACGTAACGACAAGATTGAACTTCACGGGTTGATAGAGGAAGTGCTGACAGATCTGGAACCGCTGGCGCAAGAGAAGAACGTTGAACTGATACAGAAGTCGCAGAGTATGAGAGATGAAAAAGAAGAGGGTGAAGCTGAAGATTTGGTTCTGACAGGAAGTGATATACTGATCTATCGGATGCTTTATAATCTTATAGAAAATGCGATCAAATATAATCATACGGATGGAAGTGTTACGGTATCGGCAGAGAGAAAGAAGAATGAAGTTGTTCTGACGGTTGCAGATACGGGAAATGGAATTGATGAGACATTTAGAGAGCAGATTTTTGAACCGTTCTTCCGGGTGGATAAGTCAAGAAGCCGTGAGCTTGGCGGGGTGGGTCTCGGACTTGCAATGGTGCGTGATATCGTGCGGGAGCATGGCGGGAAGATCGAGGTTTATGGAAATGAGCAGGGTGGAATGACATTTGAAGTGAGAATGAGTATAGAAGGGAATATAAAATCTGGTTTATTTTAATTATCCGATGATAAACAGTCGATTGATATTCCCTGGGTGTTAAGATAGTTGTCGTAGAGAATGATTAATGGTATTCTCGTAAGAGATACAATAAGGAGAGATAATCTATGACAAGAGATAATAGTAAAAATAGAAGATATACCAAAGAAGAAAAAGAGAAGTTCATAGCAAGAATGTTACCACCGGAAAGCATTTCCCCTTCAAAATTATCATTAGAAACTGGAATAAGCAAGTCAACCCTTGCCACTTGGAAGACTAAAGCATCAGTTTCCAAAATAAAAGGTACTGGCACATCTAATAAAACAATATCATCAAGAGAGAAATTTTTAATAGTTATGGAAACATACACTATGTCTGAAAGCGACCTTGGAAAATACTGTAGAGAAAATGGACTATATGTCAGTGAGGTTAAAGAATGGCGTTCTAGCTGCATAGCAGCAAATGACGGAGCTAAATATATTAATCAATCATCAGATTTAGAAGAACAGTTGAAAGATGAAAAAAGAAAAGCTAAAGAACTTGAAAAAGACCTTAGAAGAAAAGAAAAAGCCTTAGCTGAAACAGCAGCGTTATTAGTTCTTAGAAAAAAGTTAGATGCGATTTTCGGGGAAAACGAGGAAGATTAATCAGCATTGAAGATCGTATAACTATTGTAGAGCTGATAAAGGAAGCTAATGAAAATGGAGCTAGGTTAATTCCAGCTTGTGATGTCGTTGGTATAAGTAAAATAACTTTTGAAAGATGGTGTAAACAGGATTCTATAGAAGAAGATAAGAGAAAAACTTGTATAAGACCTGAACCTAAAAACAAGCTTTCTAGAGAGGAATATCAAAGTGTCCTAAATACTGTAAATAGATCAGAGTTCGCTGATTTACCCCCATCGCAAATAGTTCCCAAACTAGCTGATAAGGGTATTTACATTGCATCTGAATCAACATTTTATAGAATACTTAGGGCAGAAAATATGCAACATCATAGAGTGCATACAAAGCCACCTGAAAGAATAAAATTACCGACTACATTTATTGCAGATGGTCCAAATCAGGTTTGGACATGGGATATAACATGGTTAAATACATATACTAGAGGAATTTATTATAAACTATATACAATCATTGATATTTTCAGCAGAAAAATAGTTGGCTGGGAAGTTTGGGCTGAAGAAAATGGTGAACTCGCATCAGAGTTAGTAGAAAGAGCTATGCTATCGGAAAAAGTTAAAATAAAGAATAATAAAAATCCATTAGTCCTTCATTCTGATAATGGAGCACCTATGAAGTCATATACATTAAAAGCTAAATTAGAAGTACTAGGTGTGATATCTTCATATTCAAGGCCACGAGTAAGTAATGATAATCCATATTCAGAGGCTCATTTTAAAACTATGAAATATAGGCCAGGATATCCAAAGGACGGCTTTGCATCGATAGATGCCGCTAGAGAATGGGTATCTAATTTTGTTAATTGGTATAATAATGAACATTATCACAGTGGTATAAAATTTATGACTCCAAATAGCCGACATAATGGAGAAACAGAGTCAATTATGAATAATCGAATAAAAGTTTATGAAACTGCTAGAGCACTTAATCCGACTAGATTTAATAAAGGAATAAGAAATTGGACTATACCTGAAACTGTAGCATTAAATCCTGGTCTTATGTCAATATCTTGGACACAAAAAGTCAAACTTTTTTATACGGCACTTCTAGCTAGTAATTCACATTGATCTGGAGTCATGTAATTAATAGAAGAGTGTAGCCTTTTTCTGTTGTACCAACCTTCAATATATTTAAATATAGCTATATTAGCTTCTTCGAAGGTACGGTATGTATTTCTATAGATTTCTTCCTTCTTTATTGAAGAATGAAAAGATTCTATGCAAGCATTGTCATATGGACAACCTTTTTTACTAAATGATTGTATAATATTAAACTCTTTACATAGCTCTTTTAGATCATTACTAGTGTATTGAGAGCCTAAGTCTGTATGAAATATTAGAGGTTTATTTTTATCAGGGTTTTGCTTATAATAAGCATTTTTCAAAGCTTTAATAACTAAATCATTAGTCATTCTTTTACCGAAAGCGTAGCCAATTATTTTTTTAGAATGTAAGTCAAGAACTGAGGCTAAATAGCACCAACTATCTTTGATAGTATGAATATATGTAATATCTCCGACCCATTTTTCATTAATAGAATTAGTTGTAAAATCTCTTTTTAAAACGTTTTCTAAATTTTCTGCTACTTTTTTATTTGAATTAGGTTTATATTTTTTTACAGTTATTGCACAAAGTCCAAGTTCGGTCATTTTCCTTTGAACTCTCTTTAAAGATACATTAAATCCTTCTGTGCCTAGTATATGATGAATACGTGGAGCTCCATATATACCTTTATTAGCTTTATATATTCTTATAATAGCTGCCTTTAATTCTTCATTTTCTATTTCTCTTACAGATTTAGTTTTATCAAAAGATTTATAATATGTGCTTCTGGCTACGCCTAGAACGGTACACATAGTCTTAATATCATGTTTGTTTTTATTGCTATTTATAAATTCTATTAATTCATCTAATTTCTTGTTGCAAATATGGCCATAGCTTTTTTTAATATTTCATTTTCCTCTTTAATTCTTGCCATTTCTTTTTTTAAAGCCTTAACTTCCTTTAATGTCATAACTTCATTTTCATCTACTTTAATTTCTTTTACATCTTTAACCCAGCCGTTAATTGTTGATTTTGCAATGCCATATTCGCTACTTAGCTCTGCTAAGCTCATTCCTGACTTAAATAATTCTACTATCATATCTTTATATTCTTGATCGTATCTTCTGCCCTTTCCCATAATGGACACATCCTTTCTTAACTAAATATTATTTTACTTAGTTCGATTTAATGTGTCCACTACTTTATACTAACACCATATATCAATAATATAAAAATAGGATAAGTTAACAATTATAATACTAATAGTTCATTATTTAATTATGAAATTATAATTATATGATTAGGCTTTCTTCATTTAACTATGAGGATAGCTTTTTTTTGTAAAAAAGAATGCTACCTACTATGTAGGGATGAGCAGATTAGTTTAAAGAATGGGTTTGTTATATTTGAAGGATTTTTATAAGTTAAATATAAAGAGGGAAATTAGGTAGTTTTGGTGAAAAAAATATTATCTGGATACAGTAGGAAGAAATAAAAAAGTAATAGAAGAATATATTAAAAATAAACTTCAAGAAAATTTAGCTTATTAATAAATGAGTTTAAAAGAATACATAGACCCGTTTATAGGGTAGGCTGATTATTTGAAAGTATCAAAACTTAACACTTTTGGACTAGGGGTGTTTTTTGCTTGACATAGATTTTTAATAAACGATAAAATAATACTTAATAAAAGGTCAAAAGTCATGGTCAAAAGTAATAGCATAAATTTATCATTTTTGGACTACTTTTGACCTTAATGGAGGAGAAAATATGAATTATGGATATGCAAGAGTTAGTACAACAAAACAAGGCTATGGAAATTCTTTAGAAGAACAATTATTACAATTATTTGAAGCTGGTTGTGATGAAGTTATAGAAGAAAAATTTTCAGCAAAGACAAATGATAGACCACAATTGAAAATATTATTAGAAAAATTAAAAGAAGGAGATACTTTTACAGTTACTAAATTGGATAGGTTCGCCAGAAGCTTAATAGATGGAACGAAATTAGTACAAGAGTTACTAGATAGAGGTATAAAAATAAATATACTTAACATAGGGGTAATGGATAATACGCCTTCAAGCAAATTAATAAGAAATATATTTTTATCTTTTGCTGAATTTGAAAGAGATATGATTT